>SXGR01099335.1_pt1 | contig 30041 bp, 33 predicted proteins | sample 3174711 | NCBI WGS metagenome assembly SXGR01 (sample SAMN11356860, study PRJNA531348) | freshwater metagenome | isolation source: freshwater sample F1-60 | place: China: Fuxian Lake, Yuxi | collected 2017-12-25 | reverse complement strand
CCTTGAAGCCAACCCGGAAACTGCCTGGCTCGCGCACCTGCTCGGGCCAGCAGATCCCCCTGAGATAGAACGGGAACTTGAGCTCGTGGAGCCGAATCCGTGACCTACGAACGCGGCAACATCGCCGCCATGCAAGGTTATACCTGGGGTGAACAGCCTCAGGATGACCGCACCATCAAACTAAACACCAACGAAAATCCTTATCCAGCGAGCCCCCATGTGCAGAGGGCGCTCGCGGCGTTCACCATCGACTCGCTCCGCCGTTATCCCGAACCGACTGCGAAAAAGCTGCGTGAAGCCCTCGCCAAACTACATGATCTTTCGCCCGAGCACTTCATCGTCACCAACGGCGGTGATGAGGCGCTGCGTCTCGCACTCACCACCTACGTTGATCCCGGTGCCACGTTCTCCATGGCGGTGCCGAGTTATTCGCTTTACGGCGTACTCGCCGATATTCAGGATGCAAAGCTGCACACCGTGCCACTCCATGCCGATTGGTCCATGCCTGAAAACATCGGTGCGCAATTAAATTCAGCCAACTCGCGGCTCGCCTGCCTGGTCAATCCCCATGCACCCAGTGGCACTCTGACAAGCCCGCCCACGTACTCGCGGATCGCGAAACAGATGAACGGTGTACTGCTCGTTGATGAAGCATACATTGATTTCGTTGATCCGAAGCGCGGCCACGACAGTACCGACCTCGTTCGCGAACTCGATAACGTGCTCCTGCTGCGCACTTTCAGCAAAGGGTATGGCCTTGCTGGACTTCGCCTCGGCTACCTCATCGGTCACCCCGATTTGATTGCACCGATGATGTGGAAGACTCGTGACAGCTACAACATCAACCATTTGTCGCAAATACTCGGTCTCGCAGCCATTGAAGATCAAGGCTACGCACGCTCGACCTGGGAGCGGGTTCGATCAGAGCGTGGGCGCGTGCAGGCGGTCTTTGAAAATCTTGGCTTTCCCTCACCACCCAGCGAATCCAACTTTATCCTGGTGCAGTCCACACGTGTCGCCGCACGGGACCTGTACACCGGACTCAAAGAACACGGCGTACTGGTGCGTTATTTCGATTCGGCAGGTCTCAACGACAAACTGCGTATCACTATTGGAACGCCGGAAGAAAACGACCGATTGATCTCGGCGTTTAAACAGCTCATCTGACGAATCTACGAGGGCGCAAGACTATCCATGTTCCCGATTCGGGATGAGAACCCAAGCCAGACCACGCCGATAGCCACCATTGCACTGATCGCATTGAATATTCTTGCGTGGGCATTTCTGCAGGGGCTGGGTAGTGAACAAACACTGTCTCAGTCGATCTGCACGTTCGGTTTCATCCCTGCGGATCTTGGCAGCGCGCCCGTGGATTTCACGAGCGAACGGTTTTGCCCACCAGAATCTGGAAGTGGTTGGCTCAATGTACTCACCAGCATGTTCATGCATGGTGGCTGGATGCACATCATTGGCAACATGTGGTTCCTGTGGGTCTTCGGCGACAACGTCGAAGACGCCATGGGCAGTGTGCGTTTCGTGATTTTCTATCTGCTCTCCGGTCTCGGCGCAGCGCTGGCTCAAATGTGGTCTGACCCGACGAGTGCCATACCCATGGTCGGTGCAAGCGGTGCCATCGGCGGCGTGATGGGTGCTTATGCACTGCTCTATCCACGCGCCAACGTTCACATACTGATTTTCCTGGGGTTCTACATCACCACCATCGCAGTACCTGCTGTCTTTATGCTCGGCTACTGGTTCTTGATGCAGCTGTTCGGCGGCTTCGCCTCCTCAGCAGGCGGCGGTGGTGTCGCATTCTGGGCCCACATCGGCGGCTTCCTCGCTGGCTGTGCACTGGTCTATGTGTTTCGCCAACCCGAACGCGTGCAGCGACACCTCTCGGCAGAACCTCGACGTACGGCGAAACACCGTTGGCCCTGACCACACCTAAACACAGCATGTGCTCACGATTGCACGGCTGTTAAGCTCTCCTCACAACGAGGAGGACTTCACACATGACCCAGCTACCCGCCGTCAGCCTGGCCGCCGTTCCCGGTCGCCGCAAAGCCACCATCGAACTCGCTAAGGAAATTGAACGCCGTGGCTTTCCCGGCATTTTCGGACCGAGCCTCGGTGACAGTCTGTCGCTTTGTACCGCGCTCGCACTTGAAACCAAGACTGTCACTTTCGGCACCAGCATCATGCCGATCTACTTTCGCCAACCCCAGGACTTCGCCGCCACCGCGTCCTTTATCCATGAAGTGTCCGGTGGACGTTTCCGTTTTGGAGTAGGTGTGAGTCATGCGCCGGCCCTCAGCCGTCTCGGTATCACGGGTGGCAAGCCGCTCACTGACATGCGCAAGTTCGTCGATGACATGCGTAAGGCGCCGCGCGTTGGTGAACTACCTCCAATCGTGCTCGCGACCTTGCGCGACAAGATGATTCAACTGGCTGAAGAAATTGGTAACGGTATAGTCTTCGCCAACGGTGCACGCTCGCACATGAAACACTCTCTGGGCGTGTTGTCCGACGACGCGCGCAGCAATCCAGATTTCTTCGTTGGCAACATGATTCCGACCTGCATCAGCGACGATCGCAAGGCCGCCGCAGAAGTGAACCGTCGTACGTTGACCAGCTACGCGATGCTGCCGAACTATCGCAACTACTGGAAAGACGCGGGTTATGTCGAAGAAATGGAAGGTGTCGAAAAGGCCCTCCGCGACAAGGATCTCGACCGCATTCCAAAGTGTCTGTCAGACCGCTGGCTTGCCGATACCACCCTCTTTGGTACCGCCACCGAAGTTCGTGATGGCATCGAAGCCTGGTTCGATGCCGGCATCAAAACACCGATCATTGTGCCCTCTTCTGCTGTAGGTAATCAGCTGAAGGCCTTTGAAGAGTTCTTTGCACTCTGGAAGTAGCCGGTGACGGTCTACCGCCTGTGGCTGGTACGGCACGCCAAATCCGATTGGGAAGAAGGCGTGCCGGATTTCGAGCGGGGTCTCAATGCGCGTGGACATCGGGATGGACCCTTCATGGCCGCGTGGTTGTCATCGCAACCCCATCGAGCGGAATGGATCTGGTCGAGTACGGCGAACCGCGCGTTAACAACGTCGCGTTATCTCGCACAGGGTTGGGGCGTATCCGATGCTCACTTGATCGAAGTGGATGCGCTGTACCACGCTGCTCCCCGCACCGCGTTTGAGGTCTTGTCTGAAACACCGCCTGATATCACGGCTGTTGCGGTGGTTTTCCACAATCCAGGAATCACCGCCTTGGTGAACCTGCTCGCCGGTGGTGAAGTGCTAGACAACCTGCCGACCCTCGGTATTGCGGAGTTCAGCAGCACACTTCCTTGGTCAGAAGTTCATTCCGGCGCCTTCAAGTTCGAGCGAATCGTCTCTCCAAAGTTGCTGCGAGCACTTCAACCTAAACAGTCTTAACGTTCGAGAAACTTTGTGAAACTCGCCAAACCCGCCATCGACGTCGGCCTCTTCACCAACCAGCTCGAGCCCATGTTGGACTTCTGGCAAAACCAGGCCGGTGTCCCCTTCAGTGAGTTGTTACCACTTGGCGGCGGCCTTCGACAGCACCGTCATGCCATCGGGCAGAGTGTGTTCAAACTCAACCACGCGCGTGAACCGCTCTCAGGCGCAGCAGCTTCTGGAATTCGTTCGCTCACCGTCGCCAGCGTAAAGGTGAGGACCACATCCGAGCGCAGCGATCCTGACGAAAACCGCGTAATTCTGGTTCCCGCTTTACAAGGCATACCACCACTCACTATTCATCTCGTGGTGTCGAATCTCGAAACCCATCGGCAGTTCTATGGCAAAACGCTTGGACTCGACGAAGCATCTCCCGGTGTTTTCGCCGCAGGCGAGTCGCGTCTTGCACTCACCCAGGGAGCAGCGACCCAAGACCCGGTGCAGCAAGCACTCGGCTTTCGTTACATGACGCTACAAATCTTTGACGTGGTCGCTGCACATGCTCATGTACTCGTATCAGGAGGGCGCGAAGGGTCGGCACCGAGACGTTTGGGCGAAGTGGCCTTTATCTCCTTCGTACGTGATCCAGATGGCAACTGGATCGAACTTAGCCAGCGCAAGTCCATCGTCGGTTCGCTCGACTAAAATCTGTTCTGATTCAATTAGCCTGATTGCTAATTAATAGAGCTTTCATTTAAAGTTAGCCAACTAGCTAATTGATGGAGCTGCCATGCCCGAAACCGTGATCTGCAATTATCGCGTCAAAGACGGCAACCAAGCTCGCTTTGAAACGCTACTCAAGAACCACTGGCCGACCTTGCACCGACTCGGACTCGTGATCGATGAGCTTGCTCAACACTTCAAAGGCACTGAACAAGACAATGGCAAACCGATCTACTTCGAGATTTTTCATTGGCTCGATGGTGCCGTTGATCGCGCACACCAGCACCCGGAGGTGATGGCGATCTGGGAACCCATGGATACACTCTGCGAAAAGCGGGGCGGTAAGCCCAACATGGAGTTCCCACACGTGCATCGGTTCAATGCCTGAGAACAACACCGCTTCGCGACGTGAAGCAAAAACGAGCAGAGCGCCTGCGGCAAGCAAGGCAGAGCGCGACATCACCCTCGCCGACAACCTCTTTGCGGCGTTGGCCCATCCCGCGCGTCGCCAGATTCTCCTATCGGTACATTATCGCGGGGAATGCACCGCCGGAGAGATCGCCAATCGATTCGAATGCAGTTGGCCCACCACCAGCCGCCATCTCGCGATGTTGGTGACATGTGATCTCCTCACCGTCAGCAAACAAGGGCGCACACGGGTTTACTCCGCCAACTCAAAACTCATTGGTGAAGTGTTGTCGAAATGGTCGGGCTTCTTCCAATGATCCACGGTTCCTAAGACTTCGGAGCACACAAGTGATCAGCTACAGCACCCTCGGCGTGAATGACATGGATAGGAGTATTCGCTTCTACGATGCTGTCTTCGGTACGTTAGGCGGCCAACGCACCGCCACCAGTCCGACGTGAACGGGATATCGCAAGAAGGGTGAACGTGCCCTGTTCTTTCTGACTCGCCCTTTCAATCTCGAAGTAGCAACATCGGGCAACGGCACGATGTTGGCCTTTCTCGCTAAAGATCGCGCAACGGTAGACGCCTTTCATACGCAAGCCCTGGCGCACGGTGGAACCTGTGAAGGACCCTCCAGGGGTCCGCGTCGGAATGGACCCCGTGTTTTACGCGGCCTATGTACGGGATAACGACGGCAACAAACTCTGTGTCTACGTACGCAGGTGACTCGGCATCACTGATGCGGACCACTCAAGTTCGCTTGAATTCGATCTCGACCGCCTTGGCCTCTTCGCCTTGAGGCGTGATGTTGAACATGCGCAACCACCAACGTGCCGCATCAACCGGCTCCACCTCAATGCGCCAACCCCAGTCTGGCCCGGGTGGTGCAGGGTAGTTAGCGCGAACGCTGAACGCACCTGCTGCAGTAAGGCCACCTTTGCAATTCATGATGCGGTCACCGTTGTGCCACGAATCGATCCACGTCGCCGCGACCGTTTTGTTGTCGCCCTCCACGCCCATGATCAGGATGCCTTGTTGTAAGGTCTCTTCCTGCCAGGTGTAGCCGACGTGCAAGAACTTGCCACTCGCCGCGACGGAGACCGTTGCCATCGCGGTGGAGGTTTTAGCCGGCGCGCCAGGCATCAGCCAGAGCTGCTTCGTCCCTTTCCACGCACCGGTCAATGAACTGAATGTACTGGGTAAGCTCATGTTTGCTCCACTCTCGTAGTTACTTATCCGACCAACGACAACAGCTGTTCAGTCAACTCATCCGGCGCTGAAAAGAAAGGTGAGTGATCCGTGTCGATGGACATTACTCGCTCATTCGTCTGCGGCGCGCGGTCGAGCCAAGGCAAGAGGAAGTCCGCATGACCATGCATCGCGGATTTCACAGCGGCCCAGAGAATTTCATCGGAAACGGCATATGGCGGATAACTTCTCACGAGTTCGGGACACCGCTTCTCCAGCACGAGTGTATGCAGTCCACCAGCGAGCCTTTAGCTAACCAGTTGCTTCAGCGCGGTACCGTCTGCCGGAAGTGCAAGGAGGCGATCAGAAACCGGGTCTCCCGATTCAAGTCGTGATGCAAAGAGTTCACACAGTCGCGCCATGAAAGGGGAGTCCAGGTCGCGACTGGCACGCATCTGTGCACGAAAGGCTGATCAAATGTCCATGTAAGGAAAGAAGCTGTCAGTGATGACCCTGCAAATCTACCGGTTTTCAGCAGATCAATTCGGTGGCCTTACTTATATGAGGATCAGCGACAGTGATATCCGCCCGCGTGTTCTGCGTGCATCAACTCGCCGCGAGATAACGTTCGTGCAGGATTTTCACTCGCTCAACATAAGTCTGCGTTTCAGCAAACGGGGGCACACCGCCATAACGATTCACGTTCGCAGGACCTGCGTTGTACGCAGCAGTCGCCTTGGTGATGTCGCCGTCGTACTGTTTCAGCAGCATGGCGAAGTATTTCACTCCGCCCTGAATGTTGTCGTTCACTGCATGGATATCAACCGCACCCATATCCGCTGCGGTGCCAGGCATGAGCTGCATCAACCCCGTCGCCCCTTTATGGGATCGTGCCAGCGGATTGAAGCCTGACTCTGCATGCATGATCGCGCGGATCAACGCCGCATCGACGCCATAAGCAAGGGCCGCTGTCGCGATTTTGGTCGTGTACTTATCCATGTGCAGCCGAGTTGCATTCCAGTCCACCTTCGAGCCGGGATCGTAGGCGTAAGAGGAAAACTCCATGACTTCATACGACTGGTTAGCGGGTACTTTGTCGGTAAAGACAGTCACGCCATCATCCTGACGATAGGTAAAGACGCGCCGAACAGGTACGCGACTGCCGTCGCTGAGAACCTTAGCAGCAGATTCGTCGTTGCCTTCCTGAATGGCGGTATTGCCCAGCGAGGCAGGCAACAACACGGCAAGAATCGCCGTCCGCAAGATGATCTGAGTTGGCTTGTGCGCCATCTGCTCGTGTCCGTCAGAGCTCTTATAAGGTTTTTTTGTTGCTCCGCCCTGTCTGAAGTATCCGGGAGCACCGGGCGGAATTCAATTGAGCCAACTCACGCGCAGGTTGTACGCGAACCGCGTCACACTTCGTAAGCTCTCGGCTCTGGGAGTATGCTTCGACAGCACTCCGTGAAAGGTAAAAAACTCATGAAGATCACGCGCTTTAACCACATGGCCTATAACGTCGCGGGAGCTGGACCGGAAGCTCGCGACTTTTACCTGCGCTTCCTGGGTCTGCCCGAAGTCCCCATTACGTTTCCCGGTCGTCCAACCGTTATGGGCTCTGATCGTGGCTTCTGGTTGGAGCAAGCCGGTGTGCAGATGCACATCATCGGCGTTGAAAAACAAGGTGTCCCACGCGAGCCGGTGAACACGCATGTGTCCTGGTTCGTCGAAGACCTGAAGACTGCAATCGACGAAATCCGCGCCGCTGGCCTCGAGATGAACGAGATGACGGGTGACGTTGGCCACATCATTTGGATCTCAGATCCAGCAGGCAATACTGTTGAATTGCAGCAGGATCCTTTGACGGCGAAGGCCTGACCCACGCGACAATCGACGACTGGAGCAATCGATGCCCCTTCCCGGATCCAATGAATGGCGAACACTCATCAAGGAAGACATCCTCGAACCCGCTCGCCCCATCATCGACCCCCACCATCACCTCTGGCCGACGGCGACGCGATGGGGCAGTTATTCCCTCGAGGACCTTTGGTCAGACACCATGACCGGCCACAACATCGAGAAGACCGTGTTTATCGATTGTGGGGCGAGTTATCGAACCGATGGGCCAGTGCATCTGAAACCATGTGGTGAGACTGAATACGTTCGGCTAAATGCGGAAGCGAGCGCAAAGGAAACTGAAAAGACTCGAATCGCAGGCATCGTCGGTCACGCCAACCTGGCACTGCCCCCTGCACAGCTTGAGGAAGTGCTCGCCGAACATGAACGTGCCGGCGGCGGCTTGTTCCGCGGCATTCGCCACGCAGGGCCTCATGACGATACAGGCACACTCTTGAACCCTGGCACACGCGGTCCTGGCCTCTATCTGAAACCGGAGTTTCAAGCAGGCGTGCGGACCCTGGGTCGTCTTGGCTACTCCTTTGATACGTGGCACTTTTTTCACCAGAATCGTGACTACCTCACGCTTGCTCAATCTGCACCGGAAACCGTGATGATTCTCGATCACTTCGGCACACCTCTCGGTGTTGGACCGTACTCGGGGCGACGTGCTGAGATCTTCGAAACCTGGAAAGCCGACATGGCCGAAATCGCGAAATGTCCAAACGTCATCGCCAAACTGGGTGGGATGGCGATGCCGGACAACAGCTACGGTTGGCACACGCGCGGCATTCCACCTTCATCTGACGAGTTCGTGAAGGCGCAGCGAGATTGGTATCTCTACACGATCGACTGCTTCGGACCTGATCGCTGCATGTTCGAAAGCAACTTTCCCGTCGACAAAATGTCGATCCACTATCCAATCCTGTGGAACGCATTCAAGAAGATCGCAGCCGGATTCAGTGAAGCGGAGAAACAGGCGATGTTCTATGGCACTGCGGCGCGGGTGTATCGGGTCTAACCGATTTTCACTCCAACATCTCATTTGAGCATTTGGGGCCGCTCGTCGCGGTGAAAGCCGTCGAACGATTTCACGTTACGAGGCGGTCCGGGAACGAAAACGAAACTCCCGGCACCGTTGTGAATACCACCATCCACCCGGAAGTCAGCGCCGGTGACATAGGCGGCCATCTCCGACATGAGAAAGACCACCATGGCGGATATCTCCGCCGCGTTGCCATGTCGGCCAAGTGGTACACGGGTGTTCACACGGCGAATCGAATCCCAGTCTTTTTCCGGATAACGATCGAGCCCAGTCGTCGCGATAAATCCGGGAATCACGCAATTCACCCGCACGCCGCTCCTGCCCCACTCCGTCGCGGCGGATGCAGTGAAGTTGGAAAGCCCCGCGCGAGCCGCACCGTTGTGCGCCATACCCGGCATGCCATCCACCCAGTCCGCTCCGATGTTGACGATGCTGCCACCGTGCTCACGCATGCACTGACGATAGACCTCACGCGCCACCAGAAAGTAACTCGTGAGGTTGTTGTGTAGTACAGCGTTCCAGCCGTTAAGACTCAGGTCTTCAAGCTTCGCCGGGAACTGCCCACCCGCGGCATTAACAAGTCCATCCACGGGACCGTGGCGCAGGAGGATGTGTTTGACCAGATCCACCACTGCCGTTTCATCACGCAGCTCAGCGGAATAACAACCGAGCACTGTGCCACCGTCTTCTGTTATCTCCTCGCGTGATCGTTCGAGTTTCTCCATCGATCGCCCGGCAAGAATGACTCGCGCACCAAGACTCGCGAGTTCATGGGCGATACAGCGGCCGAGGCCACCACCACCGCCGGGAATGAAAATGGTTTGGCCATCGAAGAGGCCGGGGCGGAAGCCGGATTGGTAGGACATCGCGCTTGTTCTCCAGCGTCGAAATCGAACGACAAACAGTGCACTGCTGGATGATGGATCAACTGCAGTGCGCTTTCTCAATCAAGTCGAGCGGGCTAGAACAGGCCGCCTCTGCAGCGGCCCCTCGTCGACATCAGAGCAAATCACCCCCACACGCCGAGGCCGTGGTCCCATGCTTCTCAAACGCCTTGAGCACGTTAACACCGGTTCGCCAACGATGTACTTCATCAGGGCCATCCACCAGCCGCTGCGACCGCACGCTGCGATACCAACCCGCAAGCGGCGTATCCATGCTGTAGCCGAGTGCACCATGCAACTGCAGCGCAGTGTCGACCACTTGATGCACCATGTTGGCGAGGAACACTTTGGCGATGCCGTTCTCCTGCCTAAGGTCCATGCCACGCTCGGCTTTGTAGGCGATGTGCAGGAGCATGAGGCGTGCCTTATAGAGCTCTGCTGCACAGTCCGCGAACATCCACTGAATGCCCTGACGATCCGCGAGGCGCTTACCGAACGTGGACCGTTTTGTTACATGTGCAGCTGCGAGGTCGAGTGCACGCTGTGCAATCGCGACGTTATGCATGCCATGACGCAGACGGCCGTAAGCCAGGCGATGCTGACCCATGTTGAAGCCCTTGCCGCGACCACCGAGGATGTTCTCGCGGGGGACAACCAGGTTTTCGATCTTCACTTCAGAATGTGATGCGCCGAGTTTCAAACCCAGTTCCGTATGCGGCGACATGGTTTCGATGTTGCGCACGATGCGATAACCGGGATTGGGCAGCTCAACGATGAAGGTGCTGTACTGCTCGTGACGGGGTGCATCTGGATCGGTCTTTGCCATCAAGACGACGACGTCGGCCACGTCTGCAGATGAGCTGAACCACTTCTCGCCATTGATCACCCAGGAATCACCTTTCAGCTCTGCGGTGGTCTGCATGCCGGTAGCGTCAGCACCTGCGGCGCGCTCCGTCATCGAGTAACAGATGCGCTTCTTGCCATCGAGCAGCGGTGTCAGGAACTTTTCTTTCTGATAGTCCGTGCCGTGTTCGAGCAGCGTCAGCATCGTCGCGTCATCAGGACCCTGGGTGTTCAGCGACAGTGCGCCGAGGAAACTCTCTCCAAGTTCCATCTGCACCAGCGCGTTGGCGAGAGGACGTAGGCCCATGCCACCGTGTGCAACGGGGACGAACGGGCACCACAGGCCCTGGGAGCGGGCTTTCTTGCGTAGTTCTACAAGAACGGTTTCGAAGTTCTCCGCAGTGCAGCCCTTTTCAGCCGGAATACACTCGGTTTGCACGAAGTGCCGTACTTTTTCGCGGATGGCTTTGGTTTCCGCGGGAATTTCAAAGTCGATCATGTGATGCCCCCCCTTTTTAGGTGTTTGAAGATGCGGCGTTAGTTCGAATGAGGGGTGCGACTATAACAGGTGCCCCCTCTTTGTTCGGAGTCAGGGGTCCGGAGTCAGGGGACATGTCCCCTTCATCCACTTCGTAGTCGATCAGGTCACCGGGCTTGCAACCGAGCACATAACAGAGGCGCGCCAGGGTGTCGAAGCGCAGCCCCTTCACCTTGCTGGTACGCAGGAGCGACATCTGCGTTTCGCTGAGACCGATGCGAGCGGCCAGATCGCGGGCCGTCACGTTGCGTTCGGCCATGAGTACGTTGATGCGAAGACGTATCGGCATCAGACGATCTGCGTCAGTTCATCGTGGACGCGCTGCCCGGCAGCAGCCAGAACATAGAGCGCGAGGCCAATCAGTCCGATCGTCAGATCCTCGACCATTTCCGAGAGCGGAAAGTTCCCGCCTTCGGCGGTCAGAAAGGTCATCGCGGCGGGCTCAACGAGCAGCGCGCAAGGCGCACCAATCAGTAAACACTGTCCGGTTTCACGCAGGCTCTGGACGATAGCTTGCGAAAACTCTTCTGGCGTGCGCTGTCGACCGAAAAACGCGCCGAGCCACCACAGCGCGATCAGATAAAAACCAGGAGCGAGTAACGTCGTCCAAAACGCAAACACCAGCGCGACATTTGCGAAGACACTGCCGTTGACCCAGGTCAGGTTGAGCACGGTTTTGAACTCCTGGTCGATCAAAATCAGGGTCACAACCACAACCAATGTCTTTATTAGAAGACCCAGGCGTCGAAGCGTTTGGGGAGAGTAGCCCATTCGAGAAACTCCACGCGTTTAAGCTAAGGCAATATTAGTTTTAACTTTAAATTAAAAAAAATCCAACCCTGCCTCTTTATGGTTTCGATCGTTAAACCAGAGACCTCCCACCGCTAGGTAGGCAGACCCTCCCCCTTCAGCTACCTTTGCCCGCCTCGTTATTCCAACCCCAAGGAGCACCCAATGTCCGTACTCCCAGCCGGTTTTCCAGAACAGGCGTTCGATGTACTGAAGACGCGTACGCAGCTCTCCGTTGAGGACCTGCAAGTGCTGGCGATGATCGAGTGTTTTGGTGAGGCGTTTTATTTCGTGCTCGCCAAGAACGTCAGCAATCCCGCTGCAAAATCGTTGCTCGAACGTAATGGCCAGGAGGAACGGGGACATGCTCACCGTGTGCTGAAAGCGATCAAACTGAAGAGCGGTCAGGACTATACGTTGCCAGCCAATCAAGACAACCCCTTCTTCCGTTTCCTGCCAACTGAACTCAGCTGCGATGCCAACATCATCGGTTCATTGGAAGCCGGCGAAGCGGATGGTGATCTCACGTATCAGGTGTGGGCAGACAATGAGCCTGATGCGGCGGTATCCAATCTGCTGAGACAAAACGGGCGGGAAGAGTCGCGGCACGGGCAGCGGGCTACGGAGGTACGAAAACTGCTGGGGATGGTGGCGATCTAGTCCCCAGACAACAATCCGGGATTTGGTGTCACATCAGTGCACCAACATCCCCGCTCTCTCCGCAACGCTGAAGACTGCTTCGGTTCCTGCATTGAACTGAAGGTAGTCGGCTTCGATGCCGGCACTGAAAATCACACCGTTGGTGGGCATGAGCGAACGGATAAGCAGTGGTGTCCTTTTGTCGACCCGGCCATAGATGAGGTTGGTCCGTGTCTCGACGCTGGGGAAAGGCTCGCGCACCACGAATCGTAGTGCTGCTTCATCCCAGGGCAAAGGTTGATAGCGAATGGATTCGTCAAACGGCTTTGAACCCATTTGCAGAGTTCTCCGATTGAAAGTCCGGCTGACTTTTCTTCGCGACGCCTGGCCCGCATCATTCATGAATGACCGGCTGCGGGCGCCACGGGCTTAGCGATAGCGGTAACCCACCGGGCGCGCTCCAGTCCGCGTCTCCAAGCCCGCATTGGTGCTAACCAATGCGGGCCATCTTTTCACTACTCTCGACGCCCTCGCTACGTTCCTTCATGAATAATGCAGGCTAGCGGGCTGGTCTATATCGCCTTGTGCTCAAACACAGTCGTTCGCCTTCCGGAAGGCGCGTGCCATAATCGCCGGCCTTTCAAGCTCTCTTGCCCCGGGGAGGGAACAAGATTCTTCAGGCGCTCGCTGAACATTTCGGCCATCTTTTCGGCCCTCTACGTCTTTTCTCCAGCAACCTCTTTCTCGCGGCCTTTGCTGGCGCAATCACGGTTGTCCTGACGTTTTGGCTGCTGCCTCGACTTTGGCACTTGTTGCCTCGCGACCAGGGTCGGGCCTTTGCGGTCGACGCGGATAAGAGCATCGGCAAGCCCATGGGGGCTGGCGCGATCTTTATTCCGATCTTTACGGTGATCTCGCTTCTGGTCATGCCGCTCGAATGGCCCTATCTGACCGTCATTGGCTGTCTCATGTTCGCGATGTGGATCGGCTACCTCGACGATCGCAAGCGAGGAGGCTGGAGTGAGTACGCTCTAGGCGCGATGGATCTGATCGTTAGCATCGTTGCGGCGGCAGCCGTTTGCGGTTTGACGGGGTTCGACGTCTGGCTGCCGTTTGTGAAGGAATCCATCCACGTCGAGCCGTGGCTCTTTATTAGCGCCGGTGCGATCGTCATCTGGGTCACCATCAACTCCACCAACGCAACCGACGGCGTCGATGGCCTATCCGGCAGCCTCGCCGCAATGGCCCTCATTTTTCTCGGTGCCATCCTCTACGCCGTCGTTGGTCACAACCAAATTTCAGGCTATCTGCTCGTGCCCCATTACGAGAACGGGCCGAGTTGGGCATTGCTCGCCTTCGCAATGGTCGGTTGTATCGCGGCCTATCTTTGGTACAACTGCTACCCGAGCGTCGTGCTCATGGGGGATGCGGGGTCGCGGCCTATCGGTTTATTGACCGGAATTCTCGTGCTCGCCGCAGGTAACCCCTTTCTGGTCATCGTCGTTGCGACGGTTGTTCTCGTGAACGGTGGAACCGGACTTCTGAAGGTGGCACTGCTGCGGTTCTTCCGTATACCGATCTTCCGCAACGTGCGTTATCCGCTCCATGATCACGTTCGCAAGAACCTCGGATGGTCTACCACTCAGGTTCTGGTGCGTTTCATGCTGCTGCAAGCGATCGTGACCCCACTGCTGCTCGTGTTGCTTCTAAAACTTCGTTAAACGGCGCTGCACACTCAATCGCCGCCACAACCACCTCCACCATCGGATCCACCGTCACCACCGTCACCAAACCCATCGATGGTTCCATCAAAGCTGATGCTGGCAAAGTCACCACCACAATGGATGACCGTAGTGCCTGCAGTTGCGCCAGCTAGGGTACGTAGAGAGTCGCAATTCGCTTTGTAGTGAAAGCCGGCTGGAATCCGCAGCTTTTCATCCAACGCAAACAACAACGGCAGGCGGCTGGGATTGTTCGGATCGATGTTCTCGGCCTTACAGGATTGCCAGAAACAACGTCGCGATCCCGTGTTGGTTCCGTGATCTGAGCTGAGCACCACCGCGGGCGTGTGGTGCATGAATCTACCAAACGCTTGCTTGCAGAAGCCGTGGTAAGCCTTCGTGTACAAGATGAACTCATGCCACAAATCGTCGACAACCTGGGAAGGCATGGAGACGAACTGCCGATCACTTTTCAAATAGGAGAGAAAAAACTGACGTAGACCCTGCGTGACGAGATGACAGTCCTTTTGAGTCAAGTGCGGGTGTCTTGCCTTGAGCTTCGCGAAGAGCCCATCCGGAAATCGGAACGTCCGGATGAACTCCGCGCGACGGTGGCGCCGCAACATCGAAATCACCACCACAGTGACGATCAACAGAAGAGCCGACACCAGGTAAACGATTCCTTCCACGATTCCTCCAAGGCAGCGCAGTCGTCAACGTCGCTTTGTGCGAGTGTTTGAGTTGCAAAAAAACCACGGCACCGATCTTCGCCGATTGCAGCTAGAATCCCACTACCAGTCCCTTTCAAACTCGCGGGACGAATCTGGAGTCGAGGTCACCATGACTTTTCTGTCTTTTCTGGTTCTGTTGGTTATCGCCTACCTCCTGTGGCGTGTCTCTGATCAGCTTCCAGATTTGATCTTCCGTCTCTCCGAAGTACAGCGAGACGTTGCCGAGTTGAAGCGGCAGATCGTCGAATCAAAAAACTCGTCAACCGGCAGCTGAGTCCGCTTGGACCCGCTGGTCAACATTGCGGAAGATCGCGCCCGGGCACGCGTTGCCAACGATCCCATGGCGGCGCTTTGTGTTCTGGCCACGGTAGGCGCTGGCGGCTATCCTCAGGCGCGGACGTTGGTGTTGCGCGACCTCAATGAGCGGTTGGCACTCTTCATGAACGCCACCAGCCCGAAGTTTCAGCAACTCGATGCAGGGGCTTCAATCTGCATGTATATGCCGAGCATTCAGGTTCAATACCGCGCGCAGGTGGACCTTGTACCCATCGATCCGGCCTTGATCGCAGAAAGTTGGCAGCTGCGGCCACGCATGCCCAAGGTGCTCGACTGGTTTTACACCCATCGCCAAGTGCAGAGCAGCACCGTTTCTTCTCGAGAAGCACTACAAGCGGCTATCGCGGAATTCCCGCTCCCTGAGCCGCTGATCGCACCCGATACGGCGCGTGGGTTCTATCTTGAGCTACACGACATCGAAAGACTCGATCTGGCACAACCTGACGGTTTGCATAATCGAAATCGTTGGGTGAAAAACGAATCCCGCTGGGTTCTTTCAACGCTCCTTCCTTAGGGAAACTCTGATCAACTAGATATTTTCGTCAGAACGAGGCGAGAGGAGCCTAGAAAAATCGCGGAAATGCAGTAGTTCCGCGATTTTTTTTGGAGCGACGATCAACGAAGTTATGGCGGAAACAGACATTAATCAGAGATTCCTTAGATTTCTATCAATCAAGGTCAGCTGTGACGATGCCAATCAGATTGCGGAAACAGGTTTCTTTCGCGGTCGCGACAAACCCGCGCATAAACGGCGCGTCCGCCTGATCTGCGCGTACCGCCGCATACAACGTTGGCCAGATCCCCTCTTCGCCGAGAGAACTGACGGAGACATAGTGCTTCTCGCGGTACTCGTGCAGTGCCCAGTTAGGTAAACATGTGACGCCACGACCACTGGCGACGAGCTGCAACATCAGCGGTGTGAGCTCCGCTGTCCTCACCTTGGCAGGCTCGACACCTGCCGGTTCCAGAAAAGATTTGAAGACATCGAGCCGACTTCGATCCACGGGATACGTGATGAGCGTTTCGCCGGTCAGGTCTTGCGGCTCAATCCACTCACGGCCCGCCAAGGCGTGTTTCTTACCCACTGCCAGCTTGGCTTCGTAGCTGAAGAGTGGCAGGTAGGCGAGATCATCCTGCTGCACAGGATCTGCAGTGATCACAAGATCGAGATCACCGCGTGACAAAGCGGGCAATGGAGCGAAGTGAAAGCCACCTGAAACGTCAAGTTCCACTTCAGGCCAGTTCTCGCGATAGTGATCAATCGCCGGTAACAGCCATTCAAAACAACTGTGGCATTCGATCGCCATGAGAATTCGACCCGACTCACCGCCGGCGAGTCGAGCCAGGTCGATTTCAGCGCGGTGGATTAGAGGCAGTACTTCATCGGCAAGCTTCACCAATCGATGGCCAGCCGAGGTAAATCGCACGGGTCTTGTTTTGCGGATAAAGAGTGCACAACCGAGACGGTCTTCCAGGTCTTTCAGCTGATGTGAGAGCGCAGATTGGGTGAGGAATACGCGATCCGCAGCTTCGACAAGGCTGCCGGTATCTCGTAACGCCGCCATCGTTCGCAGGAACCTGAGTTCAATTTGTGACATGGGTCGGGGCCGAGCCCTGATTGGTGGAGGATTTGAATGGTTGCACAGAGAGCCGGTTCCGACCAGAACGTGCGCTTCTCGGCATACTTGTTCGCTGGATGTAAAGCATCCGGCTTTTGTGCACTGGCACACGTCGGAATCCTGACGCGGACGAATAAAATTCCCGCAGTTGAAACGCAACGGAACCTGCGGATGTTCAATCCCTCGGCCCGGATCATCGACAGTTTCGTCGGTCACATCCGCCAACGCTTTGAGGAGTCTTTCTCTAGCGCTCCCGAGAGCCACACCAGGCTGCTCGATCAGTCCGCGCGCGCGGCAATGGAAGCAGTGCTCGATTGTGACTGCCCCCATCACGACATTCAGCACACGATGCTCGTCACCGACATCGGTCAGACGATATTGCACGGGCGACAGCTAGTCTTTGGCGACGTTTCGCAGAACGACTGGTTGCACGCCGTGATCGCGATGATGTTCCACGATATCGGCTACATCCGCGGGCTGCTTAAAGAAGATGACGATACGAGTTTTCTGATCGACGACGAAGGCAACCGCATTTCGCCGCCGCCCAGGTGCACTGATGCATTTATGACACCCTGGCACGTCACTCGTGGCTGCCTCTTCGTGCGCGATCGCTTTCGCAACGAACCCTTGATCCATCTCGATACCCTCACCGAGTACATCGAGATGACCCGTTTCCCGGTACCGCGCCGCCAGGCATATCAACGGCTCGACGATATCGCTGCGCTGGTCCGTTCTGCCGATTTGCTGGGGCAGATGGCCGACCCGCTCTATCTGAAGAAACTATCTCGACTCTTCGCCGAGTTTCTGGAAACCGGTGAAGCCGCTCGTCAAGGATTCACCACCGCGGGTGAACTACGCGCCAATTTCAGTCGATTCTTCAACAGCCAGGTCCGGCCTTACGTCGGCAATGGTCTCAAATACCTGCGCCGCTCCCAGGATGGTCAGCAGTGGATCGCGAACCTGATCCACCACCTGCACGCCGACGATTCAGACAACGACACGTTGTTCGGTGCACATCACCTGGACAACGAACCCATACCCATTCGCGCCTGATCTTCCTGACAATCCTTCTCAGCGGACACGCTTGAGCGCGTTGGTGCTGAAGTCCCGCACTTCATTCAGTTTGGCGTCGTACTGATACGGTGACCATCTGAGGACAGTCGACCGTCCCGTTTGAACATTCTTCATGGTCATCTGATGTGGTTGCACGAAAGTCCGACCGGCGACCGGGTAACGTGCAAAATCAGTGGATTCAAGAGTCTTCAGCAACCCATTCCGGCGGTCAAAGTACTCTACTCGTCGAATCCGATGGTCGGCGTTGTCGATCCACACCAACTGGCGCAGATAGCCTGAAAAGGGGTCTTTGGGGCGACGTTCAATCACATCACACGTCAGCATTTCACAAGTCTCTTCGCGCACCCAGGTATAAGTGAATTCATTGATCGCATAGTCGGCAAGGTCCTCATAGGCAAACGTGCTGCCAACGAAGGGACCAGAACGATCCTTACTTGCGATCTTCTTGACGCGCTTGATCGCGGGCAAAAAGAGCCACTGGTCATCATCGGTAGCTACATTCGACCACGTCAGGAGTGCGGTATCGGCGATTGCCTTCGGCAGATCAAAGATCACGAGCGTCTTGACCTGATGGGTTGGCGTCTCCATTTGATTAAGTCTGAGTTTGCGCGTTTGGGTCTTGCCATTGGTCGACACCAGATCCATTTGCAGCGCTACGACGAAATCACCATAGCCGTGGCTCGCGGCATATTCTGCCGCCGCAACGGCTCGCCCTCGATCCACATCGGCGTGGGCTAAACCCAGTACACAAGTCATTGGCAGCACCAGCGTGACTTTCAACAAACTGAGCAGCAACTGCCGTCTCGGAACCACAAGACACCTCTATAGCGAGCACCACCGAAAACCGGATTGTGCACGGCGCGGCAGCTAATGGCACGACTGCATCATCAGTACACACACGGCTACGCCTTGCTGCCACGTACGTCCTCGACGGTTGCGTTAGTCCATCCAATCATTAGAGTGGTGCCCACACACGGGAAACGAAGGAGCACAGCATGCCCATCAATCCGAAGGCCGTTGGCAAAGAAGGCGGCCCGGTACGACGATCCTGGACGTCCAAAGATGCGCTCTTGTACGCAGTCGGCGTTGGCGCAGGTTGCGAGGAACTGGCCTTTACCACCGAAAACACAAAAGACGTGGCGCAGCGTGTATTGCCCACCTACGCGGTAATCATCGGCGGCGGGGGAGTACCGATGAGCGAGATTGGTTCCTTCAATCCAGCCTTGATGGTGCATGGCGAACAGGGTATCGAGCTCTTTGATGAGATTCCGGCAGACGGAGAAATCGAAAGCAGAGGCCGCGTAAAAGCGATTTGGGACAAAGGATCTGCCGCGGTGCTTGAATTTGAATCGACGTCCATTAACGCCAAGACGGGCAAGCCCCTGCTGCGAACACAAACAAGTCTGTTCTGCCGCGGTGAAGGTGGTTTTGGTGGCGATCGTGGGCCAAACGACAAGCTTGAGTTTCCGAATCGCGCCCCCGATCACACCGTGACCTACACCACCCGTATCGACCAGGCACTCACGTATCGACTATCTGGCGATCGCAATCCGTTACACTCCGACCCCTCTTTCGCATCCATGGGTGGGTTTCCGAAGCCGATCCTGCATGGCCTTTGCACGTGGGGCTTCACTGGGCGCGCGCTGCTCCACACATTGTGTGGTGGAGATTCGAAACGCTTCAAGGCGATGAAGAGCCGGTTCTCCAAGCCCGTGATTCCCGGCGACAGTCTGACCATTTCCATGTGGGTGAGCGGACAGGAGGCATTGTTCCGAACGGCCAATCAAAGCGGTGATACGGTCATCGACCAAGGTCAGTTCCGGTTCTCTTCATGATTTTTCTATGGACGTTGCTCGCTGCGGTGTTATCTGTCGGCCTCACTGAGGCCGGCGTGGTGCTGTGGCTCAACATGGCGGGAAACGCCCTGGATCTCACCGGGAACTTCTTTTCGCTCGCAGTGTCACCGGTCATCGCGATCGTGGCGATACTCATGGGACTGATCTTCAACCGGTTTTTCGCTGCGGATCCAAAACTGTTCGGGCCGCTCTACCTCACGTTGTGGATGGCGTTGCACGCGACTGCACTCTATCTGATGGACAATCCGGCCAACGACGTGGCGATTTACGTGGAGCTGATTCTGCTCGTCGGTGGACTCGTGCTCGTCGGTTTCTACTTCACGAGGTGGAGGGAAGCAGAGTCACCATCACCACAAACCCGTCAGCAGAGCGACTGAAGGTCAGCGTGCCACCGTGACGTGAGATCACGGTGTTGGCGATGGCCAGTCCAAGGCCCGTTCCTCCAGTCTCCCGATTACGAGACGACTCAAGACGAACAAATGGGGCGAGCGCCTTCTCCACATCCTCTGGTGCAATGCCTGGTCCCTTGTCATGAATCTCGATCACGGCATCTGCTTTCAGAACGACCCTCGCTGATTCTCCGTAATCCACCGCATTATCGATGAGGTTCGCGAACGCCCGTCTGAGTGCCACGGCCTGCCCAAATATCTTCACCGGCTGTTCGATGACCAGCTCAGCTTGCCCTCCCACATCGCAGACATCGTCCACGACAACCTGCAGCAGGGAGCCAAGGTCCAGCAGCGTCATCGGCTCTGTCGCTGTGAGATCACGGGCAAAACTCAAGGATTCATCGAGGATCACGGTCATCGCGTGCAGATCCTCCTCAGCGCGATTCCGCGAAGTTTCTTCAGGAATCTGTTCGATGCGCAGTTGCAGGCGTGTTGCGATGGTGCGCAGATCATGAGAGACCGCCGCCAGCATTTGTGTGCGTTCATTGAGTAAAGACTGCACCCGTTATTGCATCGTGTTGAACGCCTTGCTAGTACGTCGCCCACCACGCGTGCATTGAATTCGAGAACGATGAGCTCGGCGCTGCCATCGTGTTCGCTGTTGTTGACAGTGCCAAAGTGAAACGCAGGATCGCTGCCGGAGCCGACGCCACCTATAGGCGCGACCACACAGTCGAGCCCTAAGGTGTTGAGATCCGTGCTGCCGTCACCAACCCGCCCCCTGGTTCCGGCTGCACATGGGATACTCGATGCCTGCAGATTAGTGCCACTATTACTTACCAGTCCAAGCAACGTCCGGTTTCCGAGTACATATTCAAGGACCGTAGGCAACAAGTCGGTCAACGTGAAATTGAGCGGAATACCCTGCAGTACATTGACGACGACGCGATAACGAACGATTTCTCCCACCACCAGCGGCCGCGGATCGCCGACTGTCCCGGCTGCAACTTCGGTTGTATGCGCCTCGGAGGACGCAATGATGGTCTTGGTGGTGACCAGAGCGCGTGTGCTGACGTTGGCAGCGTCCTGTACCTGCGGGAACGCTGGACCTGCAACCGCATCAGCCCACACCACTCCCGCTTGATTGGCATAGGTGCTGCTGTCTTCAATGGCTGCAACGAGGTTGCACTGGACATCGAGGACCACCGTTCCATTCGGATCAAGCCCATTCGGTGTAATCCCGGTGAAGCTCGTAAAGGTGTATCCACCAGCGAAGGGATCGCCGATACCTGCACCGCCTGTAGTCCCCATCAACTGACAGTTGAAGAACGTGGCAGGTGGCGTATCCGTCACAACCAGATCAAACGCCGGGGTATCGCCAGTGTTACGAACCGAAATGTCGAAGCGCGCAAGATTGCCTGCTTCCAGGTTCGTACTGGCCGAAGTCGGCGTGACATCGATCGTTAAGTTGGAGAGTGCCATCGCTTGGGCGGCAAGCCCCGGAGCAAAGAAGCCAACCAACGATGGTCTGAGGGTCTTGTTCGCAATCCGTTGCAGCAAACGCATGAACTGTCCATCCATGACTGTTAAGTGGTCTTCCGGCGCCGCGTTTTCTGCGCAGCGTCGGATGTTCGGCGCAATCCAGTACGCCCCTGGCCAGAATAATGACGAATCCAGGCCAGGCGAGGTGCCGCCACCTGAAGTGTAGACGCCGTCACAACTCTGACCTGACTTTTTACTTTCTAGCTTTCCAGCTTTGTTTAGACCGATTTGTGTGCACGGGGTTGTCACGGCGCGAAAGCTCGTGCTCAATCCCGGCTACCGAGTTTCCTACCGCTGAGTTGGATTCATGCCTGTCGCGATCGGCTATCTGCTCCCTACCCGTGAACGTGTCATGACCGGCAACCCAAGAACCGGTGAACTCCTAAACCTCGCCAGCAAGGCTGAGGATCTCGGCTTCAATTCACTCTGGGTGGGCGATTCGTTGTTGGCTCGGCCACGGCACGATCCATTGACGTTGCTCGCTGCAGTCGCCGCGCGCGTATCTCGACCTCTACTCGGTACCGCGATACTGCTACCGGTGTTACGGAACCCCGTCGTACTGGCACAACAAATCGCAACACTCGATCAGATCAGTGAAGGTCGTCTGATTCTCGGTATCGGCATCGGGGCGGATACACCGGCGATTCGTGCCGAATTCACGGCCGCGGGCATCCCGTTCGAAAAACGACTCGGCCGGACCCTCGAAGGACTGCGGCTCTGCAAGGCACTTTGGCAGGGTGAACCTGTGGAATGGGATGGTCGCTGGAAACTTTCCGGTCAAACCCTTGGCCCAGAACCTTATCGACGAGGTGGTCCGCCGCTCTGGATGGGCACCAGTACACCGGAAGGCCTCATCCGCACCGGTCGCTATTTTGATGGCTGGTTTCCCTTGGGGCCTGATGCTCCGACCTTCAAGGCGCGTTGGGCAGAGGTGCAAAAAAGTGCCGCGGAGGCAGGTCGTTCTGAATCGGTGACAGCAACAATGTACCTCACGATTTCGCTGAACGATGATGCGGCACGCGCACAGAGCGTGCTGAACGACTATCTCACTAATTACTACGCACCTGCACCTGTCAGCACGATGCGGCGTGTGCAGGCGTGTTATGCGGGTCCAGCAGGCGAATTGGCCGAATGGCTGGCCACATTCGTCAGTGCTGGCGCTTCACACCTCGTGCTGCGTTTTGCTGGAGATCATGATCGCCACCTCGAAACCGTGAGCCGCTTGTTGAGAGTTACTTAAGGAAACTCTGATTATTAGGATATTTTCGTCAGAACGAGGCTGGAGGAGCGAAGGGAAATCGCGGATATGCAGTAAATCCGCGATTTTCCAGAGCGACGACTAACGAAGTTGTGGCGGAAATAGACTTCAATCAGAGGTTCCTTCACCGCGTGACGTCACACTATCGAGGCGGTCTGATGATTGGTTCGATTCCTTCGACCACCATCGTAACGCGGTTAAGTAGTTCTCAATCGTACGCCAAGCACCATCGTAGGCGCGGCTGCCTAGCGGCTCCTACAGAAGCGAGAGGTCAACGCTTGCGGTTCGCATGATCCAGATGCAGTTCCCACGGTCGAGCGCGGGTGAGCAGCACATCGAGCAAGTTGTTTTGAAAATGCGGATTGCCGGTGAGCGTTGAGTGGTCCTCACACAAGAGAAACGCATAACCCAATGGAAAGTACGAGTACTCGTGCCGCGGTGTCAGGGGGTTGAGCGCGTCTCGCGCCAAGAGCGACGGTTTCGTGACTGTGCCATCACCCGGATCAAACATCAGCGCTTCCAATCGTTCCGGGTCAGCCGCTCCCGAAACTTCCGAAGGCCGGAAACGGATAAAGTGGCGGCCCTCCTTCTCCTGCAGAATCGCCCGCGCCGGTGTTTCACTGCAGCTTCCTCTAAAAACGACGTAACGAAGGGGCGGCTCTACTTTCCCTGTTGCACAACGCTGCATCTTTTCGTCGTAATCTGGACAAACGGTTAGTGACCAACTGAATCGACGGGCACGCTCACCATATTCTCGAAAACGCTGGGTGAGCATGCGGTAGTAGTCTTCACCACGTCGTTCAATCACCCGAGCTTTCACCTCAGGTGCGAAGATATTGAGTTGATAACCCCTCCAGGTGCGCGCGCTAAAAGGATCCATATCCACTCGTTCACCATTTTCTTTCACAAGCCAGCGCACGATCCGGTGCGGGGAAACCTGATAGGTGCTTGGCAAAGTGGCCACCATCTCTTCCGGGATTCGAGCAAAACCCACCTTCTGACCACGCACGAACCCTTCCACAGAAGACAACGAGCCGAGATTCGGCGTACCGAGCAGAATGATCTTGTTGAGGTAGGGAGCCCCAGCCCAGGTGACTTTGAGGCGGTTGTCGAGAAGCACATCTTCATCACCGAAACGCAGGAAGAACCGCGCAATCAGGCCACCCATGCTGTGGGCGACGATGTCGAACTTAAGCGCCTCTTGGCCATAGTCCTGCCGAACGCGATCGAGGAAGACCTTGAGTTTGCGGACTGTCGTGACGTTGTCCTGCCGCCAGTCGTAGTCAAAAACATAAACCCGACGTTCACCCGACTCCGGCTTTCCTTCTCCGAGTTTCGCCCGTCGATAGCCGCCGAACTGAACCAGTGTGTCGATGATGCGACCATAAAAATCCCGTCCGAGTGCAGTCTCGGTAACACCTCGTGCTTCAAGCGCGCTGGGTAACGGATCCGGAACTCGCGTTGCGCCATCAACGGGCAGTTCGATGGCTTCATAGCGGGAAAAGGCGATGTCGAACAATCCACCTGGCCATGCTTCTTGTCCCGATTCCGTTGAAACCAGTCGGCTCCCGAGCAACCCAGGAATGATCACGACTGGTGGCTGCATATAGGCGCGCGCCGGATCGTCCAGTTGCTCGGGACGGAACAGAGTTTCAAGGTCAGGCGCGAGCGTGGTCGAACAGCCTGCGATCAACAGGATCCCCAACCACAGAAGACTGCTGCGCAGTCGACACTGTTCCATGGTGTTTTTCATTGTTCTTATCTTCCTGATATGCAGCGTGATCGTCCGACCGTCGACTGAAGCTCGCCAATCCCTGCGTGTATCAGTCAGACCGGTGGCGTCGGTAGATCTGGAAGTTGCGATACGAACGTCCCGATGAATCGACACCCTCCTGGACGGTTGACAACAGATCGCCTTGTGCGGAGGTGAGCCGCTGTGCCCAGGCAACCCGTTCGCCATTGAGAAACACCGTGCTCTCAAGTCCTCGGCCACTCCGCTGAATGGAAAACTCAGCGGGAGAGCCTTCTGCGACGGATTGACGGGAACCGTCCATGCGCCCACCAAACGCGGCTTCATGGGACGCTCCGTCAGCCGTTGTCCACTCGATCATGAAGCGTAAGCTCTCGCCTTCCGCTTCAATCACATAACGACCCGACTCCGGCACTTCACCGTATTGATAGATACACAGCTCCGGCACCAACTGCCACTCACCAAGATGTGGCATCGCCGCAACCAACGAACTCGCAACATCCTCGACATGGAGACGCACGAATTCACACATCTCATCAATTGCGGTGACCGCTTCTTCAGGCTCAATCCCACAGTCGTACCACTCAAAGCCGCCGTCAGGATAGCGGATGCGATGCGTGCCATTGAGAATCCAGATGTGTTCAACGTCCGGGTATTCGGTGACTTTTACAGCGACACCCGCCGCGCGTGCATTGGCCGCAAGGCGAATGCTGTCGTCATGACAGACATCACGTCCTGCTGCCTGGATGAGCAGCGGCGAAAGTCCCTTAAGATCGCGATAAACCGGCGAGTGCCTCGGATCGTACGGTTCAACACCACCCGTTGAGAGCAGTGTCGCTGCTAACCCCTCCACCACTGACCGGCGAATGTCGAAGCCATTCTTCATCGGATCATCCAGGGAAGGCGTATTCATCGCGATGTCGGCCCACAGGGAGTTGATAAGACCACAGGCTGGCAGCGGAATACCCCGATCTCGACAATCCGCCATCAAGGAAACCGTGAGTGCACCACCTGCGGAATCACCGCCCACAATCACATGGTCCGGCGCAAAACCCAGTGCACCGATCAGATGTTGATAGACGGCAAGCACATCCTCGTGGGCCGCAGGGAATGGAAACCGCGGAGCCAGTCGATAATCCGGTGCAACCACACGACAGCCGAGTCGCATGGCCAATCGGCTGCTCGCGCGCCGCGCCCATTTGGCGAGACCACTCGAATATCCACCACCATGCAGATACAGGATGACGAGTGTCAGGTGGGTGGTGCCGGAATCCGGGGTGGTCCATTCCACTGGCACACCACCAAGTTCATCCTGCGTGAACGTTGCGCCTTCTGGTGTCGCGATGAGTGGTGCGAAGAACTTTTCTTGGCGAGTGATCTGTTCCAGTAGTTCGGGGTTCATAGAACGGTTCCAATTGCTGTCATTCGTTGGGATGCGCTTCCTGTGTTCCCGGGCCTGGTCTCGCGCTAAAGCACCGGCACACCACGCGCCCACACCTGAACCGGTTTCGCCAACGTGTCCAGGTCTGCCAACACATCACCTTCAACCAACACCAAATCAGCACACAGTCCGGGTTCGATTCGACCCGTCCGCGCGCCGAGCCCGATCGCAGTTGCACAATCCGACGTCGCCGCCCGTAACACTTCCACCGGCGAAAGGTTCGCAAAATGGGCAAACAGCGGCAGCGCCAAAGGCAATTGGTGATGGAAGACGTTCGGAATGCCGGCATCCGTCGAGGCGATGAGTTTCACACCTGCTTCGCGCATACGCCTGAAATTGTCCCGCACGCGGGATTCAAACTCAGCGCGGCCGAGATGACGTTTCCAGTTCGCACTGATTGTCGGAGAGACCCAGATGCCTCGTGCGCCGATCTGTTTTGCGGTTTCTTCGTCATAGTCGACACCCCAGCCATCCGTTCCGACCCAGGAACAATGTTCGATGGTGGTGACACCTGCCGCGGTCGCATGACGAATGCCCGCAGTACCGTGGCAATGTGCTGCCACATGACGGCCATGCGCCGTTGAACGTTCAACAATGCGGATAATCGTCGGCTCATCAAACTGCGCCAGTGCAGGTGTTGAACCGGGCGTAAGGTTTCCGCCCGTCGCCATGACCTTGATGAGATCAACGCCTTTGGCAATCTGACGTTCCAGGACTTCGAGCGCCTCTTCAAGGTCGTTAGCCTCTCCCCCCCAGAAATGGCAGTGCCCGCGAACAGAGGTGATGGGTTGTCCTGAACACACGAGCCGAGGCCCAGGCAGCTCACCTGCCAGGATGCGATCACGAATGATGAGTTCATCCCACGTCCCGCCACCCAGATCACGTGCGGTGGTGATGCCCGCCTCGACCATGGCTTTGCAACGTTCGGCCATGACCGCGCGCAACGCTTCTGGCGTTTCTCTTCCCTGCTCAAGCGCAGCGCGAATGTTGGGATCAAGACAGAGATGGACATGCGCATCGATGAGACCTGGGAGCAACGTTCGACCATTGCACCCGTGAGTGATAGCGCCTTCGCGGAGTGCGTCAGCTCGACCGATCGCTGTAATGCGCCCTGCCTCGATTCGAACCGCATCCGCACCATCAAGGTAGTGAGCGTCAACGCCGTTCCAGATGTGAACGTCAGTCAGCGTAACCGGACCGGACATAGGATCCCCAGATCAAAAACAGATTTTATGAATCAGCCGCGGGTCCACTTCACTTGGAATTCGATTTCTTCTTCGTCATCGGAACGCTCGTGTTCAATGTTGTAGATCGCTCGAACCGGCACATAGAGACGCTCACCGGCGATCTGAATTTCGAAGCGCTCATCGTTTTCGAGGGCATCGGCAAGTCGTCGCAGCTTGGCAACAAAATCAGCTTTGGGGTAACTCTTTTCGATATCACGGTTATCAGACATGGTCTCTCCTCTTGAAAAAGGCGCTTAAGGGAATCTCTGATTAATGTCTATTTCCACCATAACTTCGGTGATCATCGCTCCAAAAAATCGCGGAACTACTGCATTTCCGCGATTTTTCTCCGCTCCTCTCGCCCTAAAGAGGTATGGACTCTGACGAAAATATCCAATTAATCAGAGTTTCCTAAGGGTACTGAATGGGTGCCAGTCGACGTTCAACGGCAGAACCGACAGCCACCAGCTTGTCTTCAGCCCAATGTCGGGAAACAAACTGTACCGAGGACGGTAAGCCGCCACTTAAACCTGTTGGCAAGGTCAGTGTTGGATGGCCTGAATAGTCGAACGGCGCCGTAAACGTGGTGAAGGCGGCACGCTCATCGGAAGACGCAACGCGCATCTCCATTTCAGCAACTGTTGGAGCGAGACCGACCATGTTCGGACACAACAGCACATCAACTTCCGCGAGTAACTTCGACAGTGCCTGATTGAACTGCGTGCGAACGCCTTCAATGGCGTCGTAAACCGAATCGTCTACGCGGAGGCCGAGGTCCAAAAGACCCGCCAGCACCGGGCCATAGTCATCCCGTCGCGCGGGGAAGTACGCCGAATGTGCACGGGCTGTTTCTTTCGCGCAGGTCACCGTCCATCGATCCACAAGAAACTGCCATTCTGCCGGGATCTTCACCTCGATGAGTTTCGCTCCCGACGCCTCAAGCAGCTTTGCCACCTCACGAACGGCTTTGATGACAGCGGGGTCAACACCTGCTTCTCCATACCCCCAATCCACTGCGACACGAACACCTTCGAGTTTGTCCGTGATCGCAGCGAGGTAGTTGGGCACAGCTCGATCCGATGCAGTGGGATCTCGGGGATCAACGCCGGCAATCACACCAAGAATTCGCGCGGCATCAGCAACGTTGCGGGTCATCGGTCCAATGTGATCCAGACTACCCGCCAACTCAAACGCCCCGAAACGACTCACACGTCCCCAGGTGGGCTTGATACCCACTACACCACACGCTGCAGACGGGAAACGAATCGATCCGCCGGTGTCCGTGCCTAACGCGCCATGGCAAAGCCGCGCCGACACCGCAACTCCGGAACCCGACGACGACACCCCCGGCCAATGTGCAACGTTCCACGGATTCTTCGGTGGGTCGATGTCGGGATGGTGAGCTGCAAAGGCACCTTCAGTGAGTTGGGTTTTGCCGATGATGACGGCTCCTGCCGCTTCGAGCTTCTCCACCACCGTTGCCGTGAAAGATGGCAGAAAGTGTTTCATTACGCGTGTGCCACTGGCTGTGGATTCGCCAGTCACGAAAAGCAGGTCTTTGGCACCGATCGTGGCGCCGTGTAAAGGCCCGAGCGTTTCTCCCGCCACGCGCTTCGCATCAAGAGCACGTGCTGTCGCGAGCGCCTTATCCGCACGGACCGACGCATAGGCTTTGAGCCTTGGATCAACTTCTTCAATGCGCGCCAGCATCGCGGTGGTGACGGCCTCTGCCGTTAGTGCACCACTCTTCGTATGTTGGACCACGACGCCGAGAGACAGATCATGGATGGATGTGCTCATGCTGCGTCGAATACCTTGCCAGGGTTAAGGATGCCTTTGGGATCAAGCGCCAACTTCAATGTTCGCATCACACTGATCTCTTCAGCACTGCGGGAGACACTGAGATACGGCTTCTTCTCCAGGCCCACACCATGCTCTGCGGAAACCGAACCACCGATATCACGAAGTGGTTCGTATACACAGCGTTCGACCTTTTCACGATGCTCCGGCCCGCCTTTTCCGACCGAAGCGACAAAGTGCAGGTTGCCATCACCCATATGCCCGAAGGTGAAGAGTGTGTAGTCGCCATATTCCTTTTTGAGGCGTCGATTCACTTCAGCGACATAACTTTCCATACGCGACAGGCGTAGCGAGACATCAAAGGTATAGGCCGGTGAATAACGAAACGTCTGTTCCACATCATCTCGCATGCCCCACAGCGCAAGCCTCTGGGCCTCGTTCTGCGCGATCACTGCATCTGCAACCAGACCTTCTTCGTACGCCGCTTCAAGGGTGGACTGCACCAGCGCTTCGTCTGCACCCAACGCTTCAATGAGCACGTAAAACGGATAGGTCTGCGCTAACGGCGGCTGACTTTTTGCTGGCGAGGTGGTGACCAGGACATAAAAGTTGTTCCACATTACTTCGAAGGCGGAGAGTGTTCCTGCGAGACGTGCATCCATGGTTTTAAGCAGGCGTCCGAGCTTGTCGAAATCATCCACCGCCACAAACAGAGTGGGCTGCGTGGTGGGCTTCTCGCGCAGACGAACAACCGCCCTGGTGACGATGCCGAGGCTGCCTTCTGTACCAATGAACAACTGTTTTAAGTCGTAACCGGCGTTGTTCTTGATCATGCGGTTCATGGAGCTGACCACGGTGCCATCTGCAAGTACCGCTTCAACACCCAGCACCATGTCGCGGGTCATGCCGTAGCGAATGACGCGGT
>SXGR01169036.1_pt1 | contig 30054 bp, 21 predicted proteins | sample 3174711 | NCBI WGS metagenome assembly SXGR01 (sample SAMN11356860, study PRJNA531348) | freshwater metagenome | isolation source: freshwater sample F1-60 | place: China: Fuxian Lake, Yuxi | collected 2017-12-25 | reverse complement strand
TACAGCTAAAAACGTTGGCATCGCCATTGCAGTGTAAACGGACCGGACCGCATTCCCACAAAAGCGTTGTGACGCGATCAACGCATTCAAGCAATACAAACAACCATGCGCGTCACGTGGCTTTTGTGGAAGGCGGGAGGACACTGCACACGGATGGCGAGGCGAGAGACACAGCGTGACAAACCAATCCCCCCGCGTAACATCAGATCTTAACTATGAAAATGGCATTAACGACAGGGCTGATTGATCAAGGTCCAGTACACACCAAGCTGAGCGACCGCTTTCGCGAAGCTGCCAAAGTCGATGGGCTTGCGGACAAAACTGTTGGCCCCCAGATCGTAGCTTTGGAGTCTATCGGTTTCTTCATCAGAGGAGGTGAGGATGACCACGGGCAGCCGTTTCAGTTTGGGGGTTGATCGGATGGTACGTAGGACCTCAAAACCACCAATTTTCGGCAAACCAAGATCAAGAAGGACGACAATGGGGAGCTCGGTATTTGCACGGTGCGCAAACTCAGCAGTGCCGTTCAGGTAGTTAAGCGCTGAAGCGCCATCCCGCACAACGTCAACGGGATTGCTCAGCTTGGCCATTGCAAAACCAGCCAGAGTAAGCTCCGCATCGTCGGGATTGTCTTCGACGAGAAGAATGGTGTGTTGTTTGATCATCATGGTAATATGCTTTCTTTGGTTTGTTTAGGGAGCGTAAAATAAAAAACAGCTCCTTTGTTTTCATGCCCCTCTGCCCAGATGCGTCCACCGTGGCGGTGAACAACCCGTTCGACTGTTGCAAGTCCGATGCCGATGCCTGGATATTCGGATTGCGCATGAAGCCGTTGAAAAGGCGCGAAGAGTTTTTCTGCGTATGCCATATTGAAGCCAGCACCATTGTCACGTACAAAAAATACATGCTCGCCGTTGAGAAAGGTTTGCCCCACTTCGACAACGCCCGGATAGACCTTCGATGAAAACTTCCATGCATTGGACATGAGGTTCATTAGAAGAACTTCCATCAGGCGTTTATCGGCTCGGACGCTAAGGCCGTTCTCAATCGTGGTATGGATGGTGTACGAGGGGTTGTCGGTTTTTAAATCGTCCGCAATATGCCGTGCGAGTTCTGAAAGATCCACCTGTGTGATCGCAAGTGGCGAGCGTGTCATGCGGGATAGCACGAGGAGCCCGTCCACAAGCTCGCTCATGCGATCCGACGCCGTTTTGATACGAGCAAGATAGTGGCGTGCCTTATCATCAAGCGCGTTGGCATACTCTTCCTCCAGCATCATACTGAAGCCATGCATCGCCCGAAGTGGTTGACGAAGATCGTGTGAAACGGAATAGGAAAAGGCTTCCAATTCACGGTTGATGTTAAGAAGATCATTTTTACTTCGCTGCAACTGCATCGCCATGCTGTTCGCCATCTGGGCCACAGCACCAAGTTCGTGGGTGCCAAGGTTGGGGATTGTGGCGAGAAGATCCCCCTTCTCGAATCGTTTGAGACCCGTGGAAATCGCTGTAAGTGAGGTGTGGATTTGACCCAAAAAAATCCACGTTAGAAGTGCTAAACCAATCATGCATGCAAAGGCCACGCAACTGAAAATGATCACGCCTATACGGGAATCACGACGTGTTGCTTCAATGGCTTTGCGCATGGCTGCGCGGTTCTCCGAGCGAATCTGATTGAGAGATCCCAAAAGATTATTCTGAGCGATTTGAAAGGCATGGAGGGTTTCCAAAACCTCGGGGGTCGTAGGCGCATTGCTGGCACGAAAAGCTGCTGCATCACGTGCGACTTTGATATACTTGCTAAAATTCAGAAGGATGGCCGAAACAGTCTTATCATCTGTTTGTGTTCCTTCTGCGATCTGTTTCATTTCCTCCTCGCCATGTGCGTAAACCTCATTGAGCATTTCGATGTCCTCGGCAGCGAGGCCTGCCTGAATGCCATGGCGAACTTCGATGGCAACACGATTGAGCTCATAGGCAAGTTCAAGCTTTTGGAAGTTATTATTTTGGATCGAATCAAGGCGACGATCCGTTCGTATCCATTGAATCGTGGTGGTTGTGAGCAAAAGAAGTAGCGTTGTCATGGTTAAGGCAAGAAATACAATGATGCGATGACGAATGGACATGGCGTCTGCCCGCCTTCCTACTTAAATGTTAAAACAACATGCGTTGTACCCGGATCTGTGATCATCAGGATGTAGCCGATGGCCCCAGGTGTGGCACTTACAAAGTCTATCACTTCTTTGTCGTTCAATCTTTCGGGGGGAGGGAGTTGTCTCCCTGAAAAAATTTGTTGATTCCAATAGGCCCGCAGCGCCATGGGCGATCGGTTAAAAATATGTTTGTCAAAATAATGCCGCGCAGGAGAATTGGGATGCTGTGCCATGGGGGAGATCTGCACACCGTTGGGCCACAGCGTTTTTCGTCGCAGGAAAATATTTCTTAGATCATCGATGGAGATATCATCCGCGTTCAGATCTGGGTGCACAATCACCTGAACGGCATTTTCCGATGCCACGGTCTTCTGAGGAACTGCCATGATGTGCCAAGCGAATAGGGGTAAAATGCCCAAAGCGAAACGTAGCATGTCGTAGTAATCCTTATCCGTGTTAAAATGTTACTGTTGCTTTGGTCAGTAAAAGAGCCCAGTTTTTTTTCGATTCGCTATTCGGTCGATTGTCATTGAGCGCGGGCGACAGAACGGCAGTTCCGTTAAGGTAATGACCTTCTATTTTTAATACAAAATGTGCGCCCACGTTAAAGCGAAGGGTGGCTGCAAGATCGTGTTGGGTTTTATCAAAATGAGATCGAAGATCGATGTCTTTAAAGTCGATGGAATAGTAGATACCTCCGGTGAACCATTCCAGAAATTCATACGATGCCATCAGGTAGGCTTTTTCGTTGGTTGTTTTGGCTTTGGGTATCGTGGCAGGCACACTGCTTGTATTCTCTATATACCGACGTGAATATTCCGCAGCGACAAGAAGCCCTCCTCGCACATACTCGGCGGAAGCAGCAACAAACACTGCAGAAACCGTGTTCTCGATTTTCCCGTCAAATCCACTGGGAAAAAGGACACCTGAGGCAGCAAACGTGTCGATTTGTTTTTGACTAAGCGTGGCATTGCTCTCCAGTTCCCCGGCCAAGGCACTGCTGCCAAAGGTGAAGCCCTTCAAGGGTGTTCGCCATAGCAAACGCCCCCCCGCGAGATAGGGCACATGGAGAGAGTTAATATTCGGCGTGGAGGATATATCTGTATAGAGAGTGCCTGCATAAGCGCTGTATTCAAGCTCCCCAGCCCGGGCGAGTGGGATGATTCCAGAAATTTCGGCACCTGTTTGTGCTAGGAGAAACTGACGATTTTCGATCTGATAAATGGATTGGGGCAACAGGATTGGAACCCGCGCGGCGTCAATATCAGACATCTCGTTATACAGGCCAAACGGAATTTTGACGCGCCCAAGTCGAATGCCGAGCCAGTCACGCCACTTGTAGCCAAGATAGGCCCAATCGACCTGGGGCGTATAGCCACCGGTGGGCCCCAGATCGCGGCTGAAAAACTGAATACCAGCCGTAAATCCACCCCCAAGATCTGCGGCAATGCTTAGGCCCACTTCAGTGAATTCGAAGGATCCTTTTTTGGACTGCGCGAGGTAATTGTTGCCGCTCGACCAGAGAAAACCTTGCGAGATAAAGCCGTGGGTTGCAAGCCGATCGCCCAGAGTCAGTCTGCCTGAATAGGGACTTAAAACGCCCAAGAAATGATTTGCAGCCCTTGTCTGTGCGCGCGCGGTGCATGGGAATGCAATAAATATCATAAGGCATACAATCAAGGCGTAGCCAAGGTGGGCTGGATGATGTAGCATAAATTGTTGTAATAATTGAATTTAAGTAGATTACAAAATTTCAGCGGAAATCGGTGATCCTCTTTCCTTGTTCTTTTATGTGTAGGGGCGGTTCGTGAACCGCCCGGTTTGCATATGACAAGCGCCGCAAGGGCGGTTCGCGAACCGCCCCTACACATAAAACAGAGGGCAGTGACAAACATTAACTGTTTGTACACTCACGTCCCACACGATACTAAGATCCTATGCGGAAAGATGATCGTGAGCGTGCGCTTTCGGAATTGAATCGTCGCGTCATCGGTGGGGTGTTGCAGCAAGCAGAATCGGGGGGGCAGAGCCTTGAAGAAGTGCTTGCTGAAAGTGTTTTTTACGAACGCGCGCGATTGCGTTTTGACCTCACATCGCCAACCCGTGACCATGATATGCAATTTTGGAACAGAGCGGCGTCGCGTCTTGGGAAAGCGGGCGATCGTGAATTGCGTGGTCTTGTTTACGATGTGGTGGGGCATTACGGCCGTGAAATATGCGGGCGTTTTGATGATCGCATTTACGGCATGGCGAGCAAAATGGTGCCGCCGGCGCTGGGTTTGCTCTTGAATGCGACATCGCCCAAACGGCTTCTTGGGCGAAGGCCCCAATTGCCTGATTTTGATTCGGTGGTTGCTTTGCTGGGCGAAACAGAGGCCGTACAACGTTTGAATGATCGCGGTACCTTGTTGTTTGTGCCCACCCACGTGAGCAATCTTGATTCGGTTGTTTTAGGTTTCGCACTTCAGCGTTTGGGTTTGCCGCCCGCCTTGTATGGTGCCGGGATCAATCTTTTTACCAATCCACTGTTGGGATTCTTTTTGCGCAATTTGGGGGCGTATCGCGTGGATCGCCTCAAAAAAGATCCTTTATATAAAAATGTACTCAAAGCCTACGCCACGCTTGCTCTTGAATATGGTTACAATGGTCTCTTTTTTCCGGGCGGTACGAGGTCGCGTGCTGGCGCTGTGGAAAATAAATTAAAGCTTGGACTGATGGGCACGGGGTTATCGGCCTATATCAATAATTTACGATCAGGAAAACGCTTGCCCAACGTGTACGTTGTTCCGGTTAGTGTTTCGTTTCAACTTGTGCTTGAGGCTGAAACCTTGATCGATGATTTTTTACGTGATGTGGGTAAATCACGTTACATCATCAGTGACGATGAATTTGCAAAGCCAAGACGCGTCTTTGACTTTTTGAGTCAATTGCTTTCGCTTAATGCCGACGTGGCCGTGACCTTTGGCGAACCACGCGATGTCTTTGGCAATCGTGTGGATGATGATGGCAATAGTTTAGACCCGTGTGGTCGGCATGTCGATACAACGCGCTATGTGACGTACCAAGGTGATGTCTGTGCCCGCCCACAACGTGATGCTGAATATACCCGTGAATTGGGTGAACGGGTGGTTGAATCGTTGCGACGCCACACGGTGTTGCATAGCACCCACGTGCTTGCCCGCGCTGTATTCGATGGTTTGCGCCATGAAATCCCAGGAGTTGATGCGATCCGTTTGGTGCGCGTGGGTGCACGTGATGTGCGTTTGGATTTGCGTGATGTGTACTGGCATATGCGCAAGCTTCTCGATGCGTTGCGCGCATCGGCCCATGCAGGTCATGTTCGATTGAGTCGCGTGGTGCAATATGCCAGCGCCGAAGATGTGGTGGCCGACGGATTGCGCTACTTTTCAATTTACCATGCACGCCCAGCCGTTGAGCGTCGTGGCGATGTCCTTGTTCCTACCGATCGCGCGCTGCTTTTCTATTATCAGAATCGACTTGAAGGTTATGGTCTTGAACGCATGGCAATGCGTGCAATACCCTCTATGACGGATGATGTACGGAGGGTGGCATGAACACAGAGATAGCCATTGTGGGCACGGGGCCTTTTGGACGGGCGATCATAAGTGCGGCCATCGATGCGGGACATCGGCCGCGCGTATGGGGTCGCAGTGAAACGGGACGTCAATGTGTTCGTGAGCTCTTTGATGACCGCGTGACCCTTTGCGAAAGTTTAGAAGAAACATGTGCACAGGCGGGAATGATTTGTTTGGCGATTCCTGCGTCTGGATTTTATGATGTGGCGATGGCGCTTGGTGCATGGCTTATGCCCGATCAAGTGATTGTGCATGGAACACGCGGGGTCAGTGAAGGCTTTGCGCGTTCAAGTCAGATTTTGCGTGATGTCACGTGCGTGCGGCAGATCGGTGTGCTTGGTGGTGTGATGTTTCGCCAAGGCAACCATGCAAAACTTATCGGTGGCATGTTGGCGTCGCGCTTTGATGATGTTCAAACAACGGTACGTGCCATGTTTCATTTGGATGCCGGCCGTTTGCATGCAAGCGATGATGTGATTGGCGTTGAATTGTGCGGCGTGATGGGGCATGTCACCGAAATCGCCTTGGGACTTGCCGAAGGATGCGCACTCGATCTGAGCAGTGCAGGTGTGCTTGCAGCCTATGGTTTGGCCGATGCGGCACGTTTGGGTGTTGTGTTGGGTGCACGTCGAGAGACGTTTCATGGGCTTGCAGGTGTTGGCGAATTGCTACCCCGTCATGGAAGCGCAAGCGGTAGACACCGCGCGCTTGGGAAACAACTGGGTCAAGGGATCGCGCTTGAAGATGCATTGAACACAATCGATGGTGAAGTCGAAGGTGTGATGACTGCGCGTGAGGCACATGCGTTTGCGCGATCCCATGGGGTTCATTTGCCTCTTGTCGAAGCGGTGGTGCTTGCACTTGATGGCGTCGATCACATGGCCGATGTGCTTCGCACGGTTTTGTGCGGAGAGCTGGCGTGGTCATGATCACCAAACGGCGGGATCTGTTTCTTGAACGATCGGTGGAACGCGATGTGGCATGGCATTTCACGGGTCCTGTTTTTATTTGGGATGTGGACAAAACCTATCTCGATACTGCGTTTGATAAAGCCAAGGGACTTTTGTGGATCCCTTTTGAATTTGCAGTAGATAAAATGCCGGTTAAAGGGGCTGTCGAACTTTTGCGCGCTATGCGGCACGGGCCTGAAGAAGAAAGTGCGCTGAATCCCATCTTTTTTATAAGCGGTAGTCCACCCCAGTTGCGTCGTGTGATCGAACAACGGATGACGTTGGATGGTGTACAATTTGATGGTTTAACGTTGAAAGATCAACTTGGCTTGCTGTTGCGTTGCGGGTTGCGTGGTCTTCGTCACCAGGTGGGTTACAAACTTGCGGCATTGTTGATGACACGTTTGGAGTTGCCGCGTGCCTGTTCTGTCTTTTTGTTGGGTGATGATGTTGAGTCCGATCCTTTGGTTTACACATTGTTTAACGAAATATGCGCAGGTTCTGGCGGAGACGCCATGCGTGCCCGTTTGACGGCCTTGGGTGTTTGGCCATCCATGCTCGTGGCGTTGATGCCTTTGGTGGATGCAGTGGCGGAGGTCACCTATCCAATGGCTGAGATCTTTATTCGTTGTGTAAAGAAAACACCCTTGCCAAACGATCCACGTTTGCATGGATTTCGAGATTTTTCCGAAGTACGCACGTGGATGATCCATGCGAAATTGATACGGGCAACGCGTTATCACTCATTGGATACGCGTCTTTCAGCTGTGTAGGGGCGCAGCTTGCTGCGTCCCTGAGAGCCACGATTTAATCCCACTCAAACTTGGAGACCACGTGGGGCAACATGTGTTGTGGACTGCGGAGTAGCCCAAGAATGCAATAGGAATGGCGAGTGTGCACCAGGGGCCTGCGCCTGCCAATGCAATTTGTGCTGCCATGCTTCCTATGGCTGAAACACATCCTACGGTTAATGCGGTGTTGCGTACGGTTGCACCCCACCATGATCCCCATGTGTTACGCGGTCCATCCCCCGCGGCTTCGCTGCAAGAAGGTGCCAATGCTTGCAATAGGCTTATACCCACCACCGTGGTGATGCCTGCTGCCACGCCAGTGGTTCCCGCTGCGGCAAGCCATAGGCACTCTGTTTTCCAGGTAACAGGTCCCGTGAGCTTGCTTGCGAGGGTAAAAAGCTCAGCAGCTGCCATACTGTTTAAGACTATACCAGTTATTGCTCCTCCCAATGCCAAGGTCGTAAGGGCGGCTTTACATCCTCGTTTCATGCAACTTGGGGGTGGCGGTTCGGGATTGGGACTGACGTTATTATGTCTGGGGCCTTCGCCTGCAACGGCGTCTCGAAGACTTGTTTCTAGAAACATCCCATGGGGATCAGAGGAGATATTTTGTGCTCCATCGTTGGCTGATCTCGCACTATCAATGTCGAGTATGATGTGCGGTGCTTGATTGCCGATGAGAGGGGGAGTGCTTGCCATGGTGATTTGATTTCCCAAAGCGCGCCGTGGTTCCATAATGTTATCGGATCTTCTGTCTGCGAATGTCAACCGCGATGGACTGATGTAGGCCAATGATTTTTTTCTGAATAATTTTTTTTTTTGATCACGATGCGTCGATTTCGATGGCTGCCTACATATTTATGCAACTACGATGATATGAATAGAATTAGCCAACTAAGAATGAATCAACGTGCGCCAACCCAGGAGAGTGCCATGACTGCTAGAATCGTCACCATGTTTCTAAGCGTGATGTTGCTGGTTCGCTGTTCCGATGCCTCAACGGACAGCGGTAATCAAAATGCCGGTGCAGTGCTTCCACCAGGAGGAGGAGGTGATGCACTTGTGTCCACAAAGCTGGCTGCGCCACCGCGCCCGCCGGTGAATCGGTACGCGCCTCTTGCCGGGAATTATGAATTTGCACAGTTGGTGCATGCCAATGAAATGATGCCAGATGATGTGAGCGAAGTGTTTGATGAGATCTCTTTGTTTTTGGCCAACCCCGGACAAGCATTGATTGATACCATTTTGGATCAAGCGTTTCGTGGCGATAAGCGCGGGCGTGCGATCACCGCACAGGGTTTGGAATTTGCCGCGGGGTTTGCCATTTTTGGTTTGCCCGATGCAGATCTTAACGGTGACTACCGTGTGAGCTTTGCCGAGTTATTCAATTATTCGTTGTTGTATCTTACACCGCAAGAGGTGAAAGAAACCTTCAATCTGCTTCATGATGTGAATTCCATTATCAATCAACTTGATGTGGGCGGTCACATGAGTATCGATACGGCCAATGCGGACGGGTCGATTTCAGGCAGTTACGGGCTTGATACGTACATGGTGCGCATCTCGTTTCTTCAAGGATGTGATGCACTCAACACATGTTGTGGGCGTCGTGTGTTTTCGGGCGAGGATATGGGTTTAGAGCCGTTTTTTGCCACATTTGACGGTTCGGCCCAGGTCGATCGCGATGGGCAAGGTTTTGATATCAATCTTGATCCCCATACGGTCTCACTTGCCTATGGCAATATACTTCACTTTGTTGCCCGCGAAGTGGTGTTTCCTGAAATTGCAGGGACCGACAATTTTGCCGATGCCATTGAATCACTTTTTGGCAGCTATGGTGGCAAAGAAGGTTGTGGGGCTGTGCAATCCTTTTTGGGACAATATGGCTTAAACACCCGCGATAAAAAGAGTGGTGCCGATTTGTGCCGTCGTGCGCTTACAACCATCGGTTGGCAGCTTGAAGACATCTTTGACCAATTGGTTTTTATAGGGGTTGATCAGGCCAATATGCAAGCGCAATTGACCGGGCGTTTTGAGTCATCCTACGGCGATGGGGTGATTGATACCCTGTATGGTGATGGCCTTTGGACCGTGACCCTTGGCGATTATGCGCCTGACGTAAGCAGCGAATGGCGTGGCTCACGGGTGTTTGAAGCCTGCGATGATGCCACACCTTGCGCCACAGGCGAATGCACCGAAGTCGAATCGGTGATGAATGCCTGCGAGATGCAGACGATCTGCCGCTGAACGCCCACATCTGTCGATTCTCCCTAGACATTCCCCCATCTTTCGCCTTTTGGATGGGCCATTATGCGGATGGTTGTACTTCTCCTTGGATTGTTGTCAGCGTGTGCCAGTGCTAAGCCCGTAGCCATGGGATCGTCCGATCGTCACATGGCGATACTCACCGAATTACCAGGCACAGTTCCAACGTGGGTGACGCGCGGGAGCAGTATGGTGCAAACCCCGGCCCATGCCCGGGTTTTTTACGGCGTGGGCTCTGCTGCGGGAATACGCAATCCAAGCTTGCTTCGCAGTGCGGCGACGGAACGTGGACGTGCAGAACTTGCCGCAGTGATGGAAACATTTTCCGCATCGCTGATGAAAGATTTTCAGGCGTCCTATGCCGGCCGCGATGTGCAGATGGTGGAACAGGCCATCAAAACGGCGGCCAATGTGTCGTTGCGAGGCAGTGAAGTGGTTGATTCATACACCACCGCCGAAGGCACACTCTATGTGCTTCTTCAAATTGATTTCGATCGCGTGAAAGAAATTCTTGCGGCGGAAAAAAGCGGATTGTTTACGTCCCACGATGCCATCGTCACGGTGGACGATATTTTCGATCGATATTCAAAAGGCGGTCCTACGCAATCAGCCCACATTGAAAAATCTTCTGCCGAAGCTGATATCACATCACCACGCGTGGGACGCCCCCTGTGGATCGATCATGAAGATCCTCGCTTTCCCCATCATATTTATCTTTGCGCACAAGGATCAGCGGTGGATATTCCATCGGCACAAAACGCAGCACTTGCAGGTCTTGCAAGCATTTTTAAAGCATCGGTGCGCTCGGTGAGTGATGACTTTGTGGCTGCCTACAATAAAACAGGCGCGCCGGAGCTTGAAGTACAAGACGCCGCGGTGCGAACCCAGGTGGTGGTGGACAAAGTGCTGGTCGGCGCTGAAATTGTAGACCGTTATAACGATCACACAGGCTTCTATGCCCTTGCATGTCTGCATCGGCAGCGTGAGGCAGGGCGCATTGAAGAGGTGTTGATTTCTTTGGATGGACAAGTCGGCGAACATCTCAAAGCTGCGGCTGGATTGTCGAAACGCGCGCGGGTCAAACATTTGGGCCTTGCCATGGAACTGTTGTTGCAACGCGAAGCGACGAATACCGAATTGCGCATTATTTCGGCCGATGGTGTGGGCACCAAGAGTCCGTATCTTTACAGCGATATTTCTGCAGCATTCGACAGTGCCGTGGGTGCTCTCAAAATACGACTTGTGGTGGAAGGGCCTGATGCTGAGGTGATCCGTGCAGCGTTAAGCGAGGGTTTGGGGCAGCGCGGTTATCAAGTGGATCATCTGATTGTGGATGCCGACGTGAGCATTCGCGCGCAAACACGTCTTGAACAATCGAATGTAATCAAGCGTGAGGGAATCACCATTTACAATGCACGGGTGGGTGTGACGGTTGATGTGATCGACATCGAAAGTGGCAAAGTGCTGGGCACATTGTCGCGTACACAAAAAGAAGGCCATGGTGATCTTGCCGAAGCTGAGCGCAGGGCCGCAACACGGCTTGCAACCGATCTTGTGGGGGATGTTGCAGAAACGATCGCAAAGGCATTGAAGCGGTAATAAAGGTCGTCATCCTCGCGAAAGCGGGGATCCATCATCCTGGATCCCCGCTTTTGCGAGGATGACATATTAAAGGCATTGAAGCGATGAAACCTACGTTCATGTTGCGCGGTGGTGAAAAAGACCGCCCCAAAAAAATTGGCTGGTGGCTCGTGCTTTGCACGCTTCTATCGCTTGGCATGATCGTGTTGGGTGCATTAACGAGGCTCACCCAATCGGGACTTTCCATCGTCGATTGGAAGCCTGTCACAGCGTGGTTGCCGCCCATGAACGATGTGGCGTGGCAAGCGGCATTTGATGCGTACAAACAATTCCCCGAATACCAGCGCGTGAATTTTTCCATGGATTTGGCGGGATACAAATCGATCTATTGGCTTGAATACGCCCATCGCTTGCTCGGGCGCATCATCGGTTTTGTTTTTGCAATCCCCATGTTTTGGTGGTGGTCGCGTGGTGTGTTGCCCAGGTTCTTGCGCGGACGCATGCTTGGATTGCTTGTCCTCGGCGGTATGCAGGGGTTTGTGGGCTGGTTCATGGTGCAGAGCGGTCTTGTGGATGTGCCCCATGTGAGCGCCTACCGGCTGACGATTCATCTCTTGCTCGCAACATTTTTGTTTGCAGGTTTGTGGTGGAGCGCGCTTGATGTGTTTTTCCCTGAAAGCTACAGCGTAAACAAATCGACACGAAACAGAGCTTGCGTGTTTTTACTTTTGGTTTGGACCACGATCACCGCAGGGGGTTTGGTGGCAGGCAATCGTGCAGGTTTGATCATGGCCGATTGGCCGACCATGGGTGGGCAGTGGATCCCCGATGGCCTTGTGAGCATGACGCCGCTTTGGCGCAATTTGTTGGATAATATTATTACGATCCAGTTCCAGCATCGCATGCTTGCTTATTGTGTTGTTTTATTCGCAATATTTCAGTTTTGGACCATGGTTCGTGATGGTGTTCATGGGCGTATTACGCGCTTGGGATTTTTTGTTGTATTGGCTGTTCTTGTGCAGGTATCTTTGGGTGTCGGGACGTTATTATTGGGCGTGACCCCAGCTATTGCAGCATGTCATCAAGGCATGGGCATGTTGGTGCTTGCCGTATCGCTGATGCTTTGCCATCGTATGTCGTCGCCGTAGGATACTTGGGCCTTATTCTGTTGTTTTCTTATCTTATGTAGGGGCGCTTCGTGAAGCGCCCTTGTTATGCTTGATGGGCGGTTCGCGAACCGCCCATACGGGGAATTGCATGCAACATAGTGGAGAAATCGTATGACTCAATCTCGCGCAGTGGATGTGTTCTTTTCGTGTGTGAAGCAACATGGGCCACGCCCGGCCATGCGCTATAAATCCCAAGGCGTGTGGCACACGATCACGTGGTCGGAATATGCCGAGCAAGTGAAGTGCGTTGCCAAGGGCATGATTTCCCTTGGTGTAGAGCCACGCGATGGCGTGGTGATTATCGGTGGCAATCGCCCCGAATGGGTGATTGCAGATGTGGCCGCGATATTTTGTGGTGCCATCCCCGCAGGTATTTACACCACGAACAGCGCGGAACAATGCCGCTATATCACCGACCACTGCGATGCGACCATGGCTGTTGTTGAAAACGCAGTGCAGCTCGAAAAGTTCCAATCGATTCGTGCGCAGCTTCCTAAACTTAAGCATATCGTGGTGATGGATGCAGGGGATGCAACGGGCGATGCGATGACCTTTGATGCGCTCATCGATGCGGGCGAGAATATCACTGATGCTGCTCTTGATGCACGTATGAATGCACAAGTTCCATCGGATGTCTGTGCATTGATTTATACGTCAGGAACCACGGGAAACCCCAAAGCAGTGATGATCACCCACGAAGGCGTATCCTTTGTGGCAGAGTCCTTGCAAACCCTGATGACGCTAGAACCCTCCGATCGTTTGATAAGCTACTTGCCCATGAGCCATATCGCTGAACAGGCGGTGACAATTTATGGTCCAATGACGGTGGGAGCCTCTGTTTCTTTTGCCGAAAGTGTAGAGAAGCTCGGCGATAATTTGCGTGAAATTCGACCCACGATTTTCTTGGGCGTGCCGCGTGTGTGGGAAAAAATTCAAAGCAAAATGCAGGCGGCTGCATCGCAGATCACCGGTGTGAAAAAGCGCCTTGCCACATGGGCCAAAGCACAAGGGAAGGCCGCGCGTTACCGTGTGGAGCGGGGGATGTCGCCGGGATGGCGTTATAAGCTGGCCGACAAGCTTGTTTTTAGCAAAGTGCGCGCAAAACTTGGACTCGATGCATGCCGTATGCAAGCCACAGCAGCAGCGCCCATTGCGATGTCGACGCTTGAATATTTTGCAAACCTTGGGATCCCTATTTGTGAAGTGTACGGCATGAGCGAATGCACAGGTCCGGGTACGGTCTCACTGCCCTTTAATTTTCGTTTAGGAAAATGCGGCCAAGTGGTTCCAGGCACGGAATTACGTATCGCCGAGGACGGCGAAATTCTTATGCGCGGTAAGCATGTCTTTAAGGGATATTTGAAAGATCCTGAAGCGACCCGCGAAACCCTTGATGCCGATGGATGGCTTCATTCAGGCGATTTGGGCAAACTTGACGAAGAAGGGTTTTTGCAGATCACCGGTCGTAAAAAAGAATTGATCATCACCGCAGGTGGAGAAAATATTTCTCCGAGTATGATCGAAGGTTTGTTCCAATCGGTCACAGGGATTGGTCATGCGATGGTGGTGGGGGATCGTAAAAAATATCTCACGGTATTGCTTTCGCTGGATCCTGAAAAACTTGCGATCCTTGCAGAACAAGCCGGATCGTCTGCTACCATCCTCGCGCAGGCTGCGGTGTGTCCAAAAATCAATGCGTTCATCGATGAACAAATTAAAGTTCTTAATAAGCAACTTGCCCGTGTTCAAACAATTAAAGCATTTCGTATTGCACCGGGTGAATTTTCTATTGACGGTGGAGAACTCACCGCGACCATGAAGCTCAAACGGAACGTGGTGCTTGCGAAATACGATGCGATGATTGCGTCGATGTACAATGATGATGTGTAACTTTTTGTGGACATCGGTTTAGGCTGCAGCATCGGCCTGAGTTGCGTGGGTCATGGCCAGCTGGGTGGTTACATAAAGTGCGCGCATGAGCTCTTGGCAGGGCATAGGACCGTTGACAGGGCCTAAATCGATATTTTTCTTATTATGACGAAATCCGCCTGCGCGTGTCCATCCACGCATGCCTTCTTTCATCTCCCATGTAACCTTTGTGTGCGGACCATACAATTCCACCCAACGTTCTTGTGGAATGCCGCCGGGTTGTTGTGCTTCACGAATGTATTCATCGCTGTTGAAGTATTCGAACTGGCGGCCCATGCGTTTGAAATCGATGAGGCTGCCTAATAGTGTTTCGGTTTCTGCACGGGACAGCCCTGTATATTGCGCATAAAACGTGACGAAGCCATGGAGCAATTCATCGGCGAGGTCGAGTTGATTGCCGGGGGTGCCCTTGGCACGGCGTTTGGCCCAGCTATCAGCGGTTGTTAACGCCCAACTTAACAAAACATCGCCCATCGCGGTGATTGCAGCGGCTTGGGGTGCATGATCCAAAGAAAATTTTGCTTCGCGTTCTTTGTCTTCATAGACCTCACGAAAGACACTTTTTGAAAAATCCTCACGCTTAAAATATTTCGCATTGGGGTGGTCGGTTAACAATTGGGATGTGGTGTAAATATGTTTTGTGTCGGCGACACCTGAAGCACGATGATTGGGCGTTTGCACTGCAGCTGCAGGCCGATCAAGGCGTCCAGCGCCTTCATTGGATCTGTTGTACGCCCCAGCTTTGACGACAATTTCAGAATCCCACACGTAGCGGCGATCACTTTCTGTATTATGAAAAAGATCAGCGGGTGCGCTATGAAATAAACCGGCGCGCATCTGACGGGCATAATCTTTGAGGCATCGATCAGAAGAATCGCGAAATGCAGCAGGTGAAAGCGCGGGATCGTTTAAATACACGTGATAATCTTTGGATACGATGGACTGGATCGCAATCACTTTTCCCGTCGTCATATCGGTGGCAAGATCAAATTCATTACTACCAAAACGCGCAGCCTGCGCCTCGACACGTTTGCGTATCTCTTCGGGGAGCGTGACTTGAACCATACTTTGTTCGAGAGGCTGTGGTATGTCGCTTTCGAGGCCTAGCGCGTCCTGAAGCGATAGTAAGGCATGATTCATCCACACTTCGCGACGCAATCCTGAAGAGACATCGCTTGTGTTTTCACCTTCCTTGGCCAATTTGATGGCCAAATAATGTTCCGGGTCGCCATCGATCTCGAACAACAGGGTTCGTCCGTGCACGGCAACAAGTTTGCTACCATGAGGAAGATCACGATCGACAGCCGCTTGATCAACCGACGGAATGGATGTCAAACGGCCAACGACCATGGCGTCGGAAGGTACGTGAACATCGGGTAGAAGTTTGGCGAAAAATGTGGAAAAATGGTTGTGGTTTAAGCCGCCATCTTTAAATTCCATGGTTGTTGGCACCATGTACTGTGAAAGTATTTTTGCGAGCTTTGGATCGGAAGTGACAGCGCTTCGGATCTTTTGACGTTGGTCGTGGGTAAGTGGTGTCGTCATGGGCGTGGTAATGGCCATGGCGTAGAACGCTGCATCTTCCTGCGTGATACCAGCAGCCAGAAGATCATCCACGATGGTTTGTTGAGGATCCATGCTTTTCGTGATACGACTCACGGCGCTTTGTCGTGCTTCATCCGTCTTACAATCACGAAAAGCCAATATTGCTTTGGGCAAATGATATACGTCGATGAACCCGAGGGCGTAATTCGCAATCTCTGATCGCGATGCGGGTTCGCATGCCAACAGTGCTTCCATGATCGCGCCACATGGATGATAATATCCATACTTGCTCTTAAATTGGAGAGCGAGTGATGTCAGCGATTCTTGTGTCTCTCTATCGGGGCAGCACAGCAGGGCTCTGATGGCGTCTGCGATCATGTCAGCCCTGCCCAGCACTAAAAATCGCGATGCGGTGGTGATTGAGCCAAGAAGGAGGGGACCCGACGTGGGTGTTTCAAAACCAAAATTTTCCTCGACTGACATGGGTCGATTCACAAATGAATCCAAAACCATTTGGAAATCTTTTTGGATTGGCTTTGGGAAACGATGAAAATAATCACGGAGAAAAGCGAGCATGGCATCGCGTTGTTCAGCGTTTGTACATGCATTAAAAAAATTTAAAATTTGAGGAAGCAGTACGCCATTGTTTGAGTTTTTAATCAGAGATTTGGCAAGCGCGGTAATTTCATGAAATTTTTCCGCAGGGCAATCTTTCAAGGCCAAAACAATTTCATGTAGTGAACGCACATGAAATTGTTTTTCATTGATATCGACAAAACTGCTTAGTGTTTCCAAAATACAGTCGCGAGAAGTTGAAGGACACTGTGCGATGGCCATGATAAGTTCGTGGGGGCTCATGATAAAATCATACGAAGCTAAGAATTTTTGACTCTTCTCCAAGACAGTTTTCCACTCATCGCTGCCACAAATCAAAAAAGCATGGGCGACGCCTTCATCATATGAAGAGTCATAATCCTTGGGCGCAAGAGCACGCAGCATTTCCTTGGATGCCAGAAAGCCCTCATGCTGCGCGGGTGGGATCATGCTGAGCGCTTTGGCGAAGGGATCTTTCTTTTGAGGCGGGGGTGCGGCATGTGCTGTCGCTGTTGTCGCAGTGGGGGGTGGCGGGGGTGGTGGCTGGGGCTGTAAGTTTGCAGCGTGAGTCGGAGGTTTTGTCGCGAGGGAGCTTGCAGCCAAAGGCTGTCTGGCATTCACATCAATAGCAGGGGTTTGGACTGAGGGTACTGAGGGTATTGATAGTGGCGGTAGCTTTGGTTTTTGGGGGATGTAAGGCATACCTCAATCGTAGCGTTATTTCGGCGGAACCTATATTTTTAGGTATCGTCCAGTGGCCCTTGGAGCGCGGGCATCCTGCCCGCTCATAAAATTCTGGAAATATAAGCGGGCAGGATGCCCGCGTTCCAGGGGCACATCAGAGCGTATCAAGATATTCACTGTACTTTTGCTTCGCAAGCCCAAGCACTTCATAGTAAATACGCTCGTAAAGGGTTTCTCTCGGCGCATCATTGGGCCATTGATGATCGGCAAACCATGCCTTCACGATTTGATCCGAAGCATCGGTCAGGGATATTTCTTTTTCATTCTCTGCGTGGATCTCCATAGCATGCTGTGCGAGCGACTCAAGGTTTCTCATGGTTTCTTGCCAAACAGGCTCGTTTTCGTAAGCAATGGACGATTTGCGTTGCATCTCGGGAACGTTGACTGCGTCGTGTGCGATGCAGAGTGCGCGTATAGCGGGCGATTTTGCGGATCGAGAAGGGACTGCTGGGGGTTGAGATGGCATGACCGCTGGCAAACCACTGAGACGTATAAAATGCTGATTTGCACTTTGTATGCCTTTGGGGGCGACTTCTATTTGATCTTCGAAAACTCTTAATGTGTAAAGATTATCGGGGGTGGTCGCATGAGGTCCCGGTTTTTTGGTGTCTTCGCTTGTATCGAGAACATAATAGACCGCGCGATCAGCGGGGCCTACAGGGAGTTTTTCTGCGAACGTTTGAATAAGCGCAGCGTGTTTTTCCGATATATTCAGGCGAGATTGTAAAGATGACATTTTAGACCCCTTTCACTCTTCATTGATTGTTTTTGGCTGGGTCATTTTGTTCTTATCTTTGTCGCTCAAGCTCGGCATATATCACATATTACCTCGCTTTCGCTCCGCGATAAGAACAAAAGCACCTGCACCAAAATTCAATCACCGAAAAGTGAAAGCGGTCTATCTTTATTATCGCCAAATTCATTAAAATTCAATTCATAAGAGTGTTCTAGGCGACGTAGCGGTGCAGCTTGCTGCGCCATTAGGCAGGCAACGCAGGCATCCAACTTGGCCTTTGTGGTGCGTGTTGCGCCCATACGATCCCAACATTGCTGAGGTCATAGGCTGCTGCTTCTATCATGGCAACGTCATGGCGTGGGAGATTGGGTGGTATTTCAATCACATACCATGCAGCTTCGCCCTTGAGATATCGGTAAAGTGCAACTGCAGGCCAGACGAGTCCACCAGTGACCGGTGTCCCATACAACAACAAAATACCTCGGGCTTCTGAGATAGGCACGTCGACGGTGCATGAGCTTGCTCGGAGAAAAACAGTGTGATCACCTATCGTAATGTCTGCACATGGCACGTGAGGGCTAAAACGCTTTTCATGGATATACGCAGGATACAAGGTCGAGAATCCACCTCTTGCGCCGTTGAATGTCTTCTGGATGTTGGTGATGTTGTGTTGTTCGCCATGCGTGGGTTGAAACAACTGGCCGTTCTGGTCGGTTGGCCAATGCACAACGTTTGCATCGGTCGGAATGAGACCTCGTTGATTGATTAAATCAAAAAGGTGGTTTCCTGCAGCGGTTTTGCCTTTGTAAATCGTAAATTTGGGCGGCAAATCGTGCGTAGGGGAGACAGGTTCGCCAGTGGGGTTGTTTTTATTAGCATGTAGATTGCAGCCGATATCGGTATATTTTTTATTTCGGCACAATCTGACGCCCCATTCCGGAGGGCCGAGATGAAGAACATCGCTTGTGTGTCTTCTTGAACTAAAAAAATCACGGATCGTGGATTGGTTGTTTCGAACGATGTCTTCTGCGGTGCGTGGTCTGCTGAATCCAGAGACAAGATCATAGATCTTTTGGGTGATACTCATAGGCTGTTATATCGGATAGATGTGATGCATGTTGCTATTATAAATAGTGGTAGGCCCAGGGACCTACCACTATAAATCCGCACAACAGCGATTTATTCTTCGATGTGATGATCCATTTTGACTTGAAGCGCACAAGGCATGCTGAATTCAATGTCCTTTGATGCGCCATTTGCGACGCTTGGAACGTTGAGCATGACGGTGACTTGGTTGTCAGCGACGCTTACCGTGCCGATGATCCCTTCAGGCAGTTGAAGATCACCGGGACTGATCGTTCCGTCTACGACGTTGCTTGGCAGGTCTGCCACAAATTTTACGGGATATTGCTCACCGTCCTTGCCCACCTGCTGTGTGCACAATTTACCTGAGAACATCAGATCAAGTGTGTTGATGGACCAATGGGTTGGATTGTATTTTTCGGGGTTCTCGTAGGCTGTCAATTCACCTTTGACGGTGACCGCTGTTTTTGTCATGAGATCTGCGGACATGGTATTGAGCTGACCTTGATAAAGTTCAGCTTGATAACCACCGACCTGATAGCGTCCGCTCACATGGCCTGTGGCAGGTGTGCTGAGAACGCGTCCGTCGAATATGTTGATGCTGAGTGCTGTGCCACCTGGTAAAAATTGTCCATCGGCAAGTTTGGATGGCAACCATGTGCTTGATGGCTTGAGCCCATTGGATACGCTCTCACCGGTTTCGGACGAGAAGCTTACAGCAGGCATGTCTATTTTTTGTTGAACTGCAACAGTCTTGGGAAGTCCCGTTTTGTTGCTGACATCAAAATAAATGGGGCTCATCCATGAGCTCACATGGACCTGGCCCAATTCCCATACCTGCATGCCTGGAGGGGAAATGGCTTCAGGCGCGCTTTCTACGTCGTCGGAGGCGATGAAGCTGGCTGCTTTGTTGTAACTCATGCCTTCTGCGACAGGTCTGTAACGCGAAGAACTTGGTGCGGGTGTGAAATCAAGTCGGATTTCACCTGAAAAACGACCCTTTGCCATCGAGGGACTATTGCACACAACCCATGCTGACGATGTGGTCTCGGCAAGATAAGTACCTGGTTGGCCTGGCACCTGCTGGGTGAGGTTGTAGACCACTTCGGTGGATTTGGAGAACGGCAAATTCATGGCCTGTGCCAATATGGTTCCTGGCTTGCCATTGGTTGTCTGCGAAACCATGGATTCCGACCACGCATTATAGGGCATATTAGGGGACAGGAGATCGCCAGGATTCATCTTCCAGACGCGTGCGGTTCCCGTCTCATAATTTTGTACCGTGAAAGTTTGTGTCGCTAAATTCAAAGCGTTCGGTTCAACATCAGAGGTATAGATTGCATACTGCGGCCGACCTGTGCGTGCATTGTACTCAAGAACAGTTTGTTCAATGCGACCGCCCACACTGGCAAAATGCTCAAGTGGGGTGTGTTGTGTTGCGGGTTCCGGCAAAACGATTTGTGAGCCGTGGGCCAATTTGATTCCACCAACGACGGGTCGGAATGTCACCGAATCAGCGGCGCATGAACCGGGATCGATGCTCACTTGGGCTGAGCCTTCACGTACGATGAGGCTTCTGCTCATCGTACCTACGCCGTTACCGACGGTGAGAATGCTTTGTGAATCGCCGAGCATAGGATTGCGTCTGAGTGAAGTGTGCGATGGGAGAACCGTATTGGTGGACGACATAAAGAACTCCATGAAAATGCGGCGGCATGGTGTGTATGCCTTTATATCGCGCGTGTTTTTATATTGTTGTGAGTAAATTTTATTTTCTGATCGTAAATTTTTTTTATAAGCAACAGGTTCACGTGTTGAATGTTGACGTTTTAGTCTTGCCGCGTCATGCCAATGCCCACCGTGTCAACACGCTCCCCAGGATGCACAACACAAAACCCATCCCCAATGATGCGATGATATACATGGCGCTGTGTGCCATATTTTCGCGCTGGTAAAACCCGATGGCATCAAGCATGAATGTTGAGAACGTGGTGAGGCCGCCCAAAAAGCCAAGTAACAAAGGCACTGCAACGGCCTGGGATATGCGATCTTCAATCAGCAATTGATGGCATATGCCTGCACCCAAACAACCCATCATATTGCAAATCAGCGTGGCCATGGGGGGATGGTGGCTTAACACCGTGAGAATACCAAAGCGTGTGAGGCAGCCGACGCCGCCGGTTAAAAAGATCCACAAGGCGTGTTGCATTCCTCGGTGGTTATAATACCTGATTGGGCGTGCACAAAGATTGGTGACTTCCAAGTCTCTTTATTGCACGCTATGTTATCTCCATGCCGCTTCCTAAGTTCCCTAAAATACTGCAAATTTTGCCATGTTTGACAGGATTGCTGGACGGTGCACACAATAGCACGTTTGACGGTTTATTTTCCGAATTGGCAGGTCCAGAGCCGGCACCTCTTGGAAGCAGCTTGGTGCTTCGTTCTGTGCTTGCACACGCAGAAAAACCTTTCGCAACATTGGTGAATGACCCATGGGGACTTGCGGCATTGCATCGTGCATTGATCGAACTTCGACGTGCGGGGATCACATCCCGTGCACTTGGTGAAGGTTCACCGTCGGTTGAACGTACGCGGCTTGCAAACGTTCTCGCATTGTACGAACAAGGACTTGCCCATGCGGGCGTGCGCGATGGTGCGGATCGTGATCGCGATGCAGTGCTTGCGGTCATAGAACGCCGCTTGCCATGGATGTGGCATGCCATTGATTCGGTGCGCGTGCAGGGTGTGGCTGAATTATTTGGCAGTCGTTTGGATCTCATCGGTGCGTTTGCATCCATGGGGTTGGATGTTGAGATCACATTGCCATGGGACAGCGCCCGTCCTGAATCGTTTGTGTGGTCGGAAGCAAGTTTGCATGCGTTAGAAACGCGTGGGCATCGAAATATTCGCGTGGCATTTGATGATCGCGTGGGCACGGGTCCGCTTGCAACCATGCGTCGATCACTCATGACACGGGATGTGGTCGAAGGCGCGCCCGCGCGGGTGATGCGTGTTTCGGGTGCACAGGCTCACGCGCGGCGTGTGGCCCATGAAGTGATGGTATGGATTGACCGTGGTATTGCACCTGAATGCATTGCCGTTGCTTGTGCAGAACATGGTGAATTGACCACGCAGGTACGTCAAGCGCTTGCGCTTGGAAATATCCCCATACGCGATGCTGCGCCACCCACATTGCTTCAAACACCCATGGCAACGGCTCTCTTGTCTTTGCTTCGTATGCCTGATCGCGCATTTCCACGGGAAGATCTTTTAGAAGTCCTTTACGCACTCAATGTGTCCATTCCTGTGGGCGAAGATCTCATGCATATCGACAGTCTCGCGCGTTTACTACGTGTGGCCGGTGTGAGATCGGCAGCCTTTGCGGGAGGCTATGGTGCGGCGCTTGATGCGTTGCCACGGGGTGATGAAATTTCTCATGGGTTGTCGCGCGTGTTTACCCTCATGCAGCGATTGCCTGAAGCGGCGTCCCTTGGAACGCATCTTTGTGCATTGACCACGCTGGTGAATGAACTTTGTAGGGGCGGTTCGCGAACCGCCCTTGAAGAAGAATGCATGGACGTGATCCATGCATCGCAAAGACTTCTGATTGATTTGCAACCTGAAATACGAGACCAACATTTTTCACGCAGCGAAGTGGCGGCATGGCTTGCGCGTGTTTTGTCACAAACGCCGATCAACGGAAAATCCAACCATCCTGGGGGCGTTTATGTTTGCACACCCAGTGATCTCATTGGGAGATCGTATTCGCATGTCGTGATTGCAGGTGTGAATGCAGGCACATTTCCTGCGAAACCAAGGCCTGATCCCATCCTTAGCGATTCACTGCGTGCGGAGATCAACCGCGTGTTGGGACCACGTTTGTTGCAGTTGGGTGGAACCACGGGACGTGGACCCATGCGTTCCGATGCGCGCGACCTCTGGGTGTGGATCGAAGCCATGCATGCGGTGGAGCAAGAAATTCTTGTGACCACCATGAGCGGTGCTGGCGAAGAAACCCTTGAACGATCAGAGCTGGTGGACGATTTGTTGCGTGTGCTTGCCATGGAGCCTGAAGTGCCTCGCCCGGTGGAAGAAGAAGCACGCAATTATCGTATGTCACCTATGATGCATCAGCGTACGGCCCATCGGGGTATTCTTCGTGATGTGGATCTGCATACCATGATTGTTGGGAATACCCAAACCACATCGGGCATGGACACGTTGGCGACGTGCAACTTTAAATATGTGTCAGCGCATTTGTTGAAACTTCGTGTGGACGATGTGCCACGCTTGGGCGTGGATGCGCGTGAAGAAGGTATTTTGGTGCATGCAGCATTGCATGTTGTGTACGACGATTTGCGAAAGCACGGTGGTTTTAAGTTTTTGCGCGTAGAACCCGAAAAATGTTTGATGCGCGCGCGGCATGTGTTTGAACAGCATCAACAGCGCTTGCTTGCCGATGTTTCGGTGCATCCTTATTTGCAAGAAACATTGCTTGAAGAAGCATGGGGTATGCTTGAATTGCAGTTGCGCGCCGACATGAACGCGGGCGTGGACGATGAGCTGCTGGCCCTTGAATATCGTTTTGATGAACGTGCAGATGTCGCACCGATTTTTTTACGCGATCCTGAGTCTTCAGAAGGTATACGTGTGCGAGGAAGTATTGATCGCATTGAGCGCAAGGGCGATACGGTCTGGGCGCTTGATTACAAACGAACAATAATAAAACGTGAACCAGGACGGCACTTGCAACTTCCTATTTACGCCACGGTTGCGCGCCGTGATTTTTCGAACGAACAGGACCTTGTGGATGTGGCGTGGATTGGCCTTAAAGATGCGAAACGAAAGGCACCGGTCGATTCAGGGGAGGGTGCCGAAGGCCATGTGGACGATGCTGCGCGTGTCTTGTGGTCGCGACTTGTGCCGCTTTTGCAAGGTGAATTGCGTGCCGATGCCGAAGATTTAAAGACATGTACGATGTGTGATCATCGGTTTGTGTGTCAGCGGTTTGTGAATGGCGGGGGTGCAGATGTTTGATGGTCGTCCAGTGCTTCCAACACGCCTCTTGCGCGCCAGCGCCGGCACAGGAAAAACCTACCAGCTTGTACAGATTTACGCGTCGTTGGTGTTGGAGCATCGTGTGCGTCCTATGGAAATTGTGGGCATTACGTTTACACGCAAAGCCGCGGCGGAACTTAAAGATCGCATACGTGTTCGTTTGCAGCATGCCCATGTGTCCCAGACGGTTCTTGCGGAGCTTGCCCGTGCACCCTTGTCTAATTTTCATGTGCTCGCCTTGCAATTGTTATCAACATACAGCCTTGCGGCGGGCATTCCAGAGCATCAAGAAATTTTGGGCGAAAAGGGCGAGGACTTCGAACTTTTTGTCGAAGCCTGTGAACATGCGTGGTTGGCCGATGCGGATGATTTAACGCGAAAATCGGTCATGGCTTTGTCGCGTTATTTTGCGGTGGATGACGAATTGCCAGGGGCTTTGTGGCAGGCAATCAACCGTGCACGAGAAAACGGTGCATCGCCCTATGACGTCACCGCTTTGTTTGGTGCAAGCTACGATCCTTGGGTTATCCGAAAACGCTTGTCGGATGAAATCGCATGCATACGAACGCGCTATGAGAGTTCTCTTGACGTGCTGACGGCCACAACACGAAAAACCATGCAAGAGTTTTTGGATGCACCCATGCCCCATGACGGTTCTTCTCACGAAGAATGGACATCCATGTGGCATGATGCGGGAAAAGGTTTGTCTCGTCGTGGAAAATTGAGCGAGGTGGTTCGGATTGAAGACAAAGATCTTCTCACGCAACGTGTTTTCGATGTGCTTGCAGATGAGCGTTGTGCGTTATTGGTGGCACCTTTGCAGCATCTCGTGGGTGCAGCTTGGCGGCGTTACGAATGGCTCAAACATGAACGTCGCACAGTAGATTTTGGTGACATTGTGAGCAACGCGGTGAATATGCTCGCAAACCATAAGGAGATCCGTGAGGATGTTCGCAAGCGTGTTCGTGCTGTTCTTGTGGATGAGGCCCAAGATACCAATTTATTACAACGGCGTTTTGTACACCTTTTGGCGGGACTTGAGGGCGATGATGACCGTGGTTCTCCAGCGGCTTTGTGTGTGGTGGGCGATCGCAAACAAGCGATTTATACGTTTCGTGGTGCGGATCCCTCGGGTTTTGATGCGTTTGAACAAGATATTAAAAACTTAGAGGGCGATCAGATCACATTGTCGGTAAGTCGTCGATCAACGTACTCTTTGGTGCGTGGGATCAACAGCATTGGACTTACTTTATTTGCAACGAACTACGATGCGCTTGAAAGCTTAGACACACCGCTTGCGGACGATGCGGGGATCACGTGGGTTGAAACCACAGGCGATGGAAAAGGCGAGGACATTGTTCTTGAAGAGGCTTCGCAGCTTGCTTCTTACGTTGTGTCACGTTTGCACGCAGGTGATGCGCCCAGTGATTTTTGTTTGCTCCTTGCCACCATGACCATGGCACCGCTTTATGCCGAGGCGCTGCGTCGCATGGGTGTGCCTGTGCAAACGGGCGGTGGTGGCGGATTGTATGCGTGCCCTGAAATTATCGACATGATCCATTTGCTTGCGTGGTTGGTGGATCCCGAAGATCCCATGGCGGCGGCGGTGGCATTGCGGTCGCCTATTTTTGCGTTGGATGATGAACTTTGGTTTGCGCTCATACGCGGTGGTTCTGCTGCGGGCATGATGCGTGGTGAAATACCTGCTTATGGAGAGGTTTTAACGGATATCGTGAATTCGCTCGTTTTGTTGCGTTCAAAAATCGCAACTATGCGTGTGATCGATTTTTTAAGTTTGATGGATGAAACTTTAGGGTTACGCGCCTTGGTTCGTGCACGGCCCGAAGGGGCGCAGGCTGCGAGCAATGTGGATCGATGGTTTGACATGGGCGCAGCATGTGGCGCGCGGGGTGGCACGGTATTTCGTTTTGCACGTGAGCAAATACGGCGTTTGCGATCGGGGTATGATGAACCTGTTGCGCAAACAAGTGGGAATAAAGAAGGCCCGTTGATCCTCATGAGTGTGCATCAATCCAAGGGCTTGCAGTTTCCCATTGTTTTGATGCCGGGCTTGCGTCGTCGTGGAAAAAACGACACCGAGCGATTGCGCTATGATCGGCATGCGGGTGTGGTGTTTAAACCTCGGGGTGGCGATGGTTTTGAATCGTCGCGATTTCGTGATGCGGCTTTGCGCAATAAAAACGAAAAAGAGCAAGAGAAACGACGTTTGTTATATGTGGCCATGACACGGGCCGAACGCGAGCTTATTTTCTTTGGACCTGCCGATGGCAAAGGCGCCGACAAAGGCGATGGTTTTGCGCGTTATCTTGAATCGTGGTTTCCCCATGCTCTGGAGAAAGGGCTTGTTAAATGCGTGCAGCCGCCGACGGATGTCATGCCATGGCATCGAGAAATTTCTCATCCCGAAAAAGTGGCCGACACGATTTATATACCTGCACGTATTGCAGATACACAACGCCATTTTGAAATGCCTGTGACATCGCTCATTGAACTATTTTATGTAGGGGCGCTTCGTGAAGCGCCCTTGGGCGAAACATTGATGAGGGCGGTTCGCGAACCGCCCCTACAAAAAGAACAAAGCGCATACACCCCCTCCGAATTAGGCGATATCGTCCACGCTATTTTGGCCGAACTTCCGGCACTTGGTTTGTTTGCAAACGTGGATGATTTTCTTGATGCCCAACGGCGTCGTTTGGGGCTTTCATCCCATGATGCACAAATTAAAAAAGTGGGCGATGATCTGAAAGCATTTATCACCCACGGCGAGGGTGCTGAACTTACGGCTATACCTGTGGCACAGCGCCGGCACGAACTTCCATTTCGTTTGCCGATCACAGGTGATTTTGGTGTTTTGACGGTGGTTGGCCAAATTGACGTGCTTGTCGAAGATCTCGAAGGTTTGCGTGTGATCGATTTTAAATATGGGAAACCCAATGCCGAAGCCATGGCGAAATATCGCATGCAATTGATGCTGTATGCCCTAGCGGTAGGTGCGGTTCGCACGCAACTGATGTTCCCCCGTGGGGGTGATGTCCCTGAGCACCGTACCTGGCAATTTTCGTCAGAAGATCTGCTGGCATGCAAAAATAGCCTGCAAAACGTAGGGGCGCAGCTTGCTGCGTCCTCGCTGCTTGCCGCATCCTAGATCTGCCTGGTATGCCTGCACCCATGGTGTGGGATCCTTCCAGTTGGCGTCAGAAGTCTGCAAAGCAACAACCTATCTATCCTGATGTTCAAAAGCTGCATGCAGTGACCGATCGTCTTCGGACTTTGCCGCCTTTGGTGACCTTTCGTGAAGTGGATCACTTGCACAGCCAGCTTGCCGAAGTATCGCGTGGCCGCGCATTTTTGTTGCAAGGTGGCGATTGCGCCGAAAGTTTTGGCGAATTTGGACAAGATCCATTGCTCAACTTGTTTCGTTTGCTGTTGCAAATGAGCGTGACCCTTGTGCACGGTGTTGGATGCCCGGTGATCAAAGTGGGACGTATTGCAGGGCAATTTGCCAAACCGCGGTCGACCGATCTTGAAACCATTGGCGATGTGGTCTTGCCCAGTTATCGCGGGGATATGGTCAATGGACACGGATTTACGCAAGAAGAGCGTGCTCCCGATCCTGTGCGCTTGCTTGATTCTTATTTTCAAAGCGCAGCCACACTTAATTTTATCAAAGCTTTGGCCATTGAAGGCTATGCATCGCTTCGCAATGTGTCGTCATGGAATTCGGCGTTTATCGCAAGTTCTCCCGCACGCGAACGTTTTGCACATATCGTAAAACGCATTGAAGAGAATATTCAATTTATGGAAGCATGCGGGATGGATCCTGAGTCCAATCCGCAACTGAGCCAAACCTCGTTTTATGCGTCACACGAGGCGTTGCTGCTGGATTACGAAGAAGGGCTTGTTCGTCAAAACCCTGAAGATGGGCGTTATTATGCATTATCGGGGCATATGGTGTGGATAGGCGATCGCACCCGTGATCTTGACGGTGCCCATGTTGAGTTTGCGCGCGGTATTGCCAATCCCATCGGGTTGAAAGTGGGATCGGGGTTGGATCAGGAGACGTTGATAAGGTTAATCGATGTTTTAGATCCCCACAATACGCCGGGCAGGCTTGTTCTGATTAGTCGTATGGGGCACGACAAAATCGAAAAACTTTTGCCCCCACTGATTGAAGCCACCCGCGATCGTCATGTGATTTGGAGTTGCGATCCTATGCATGGGAACACCTGGACCACCGACGATGGTGTGAAAACAAGAAGCTTTCACGATATTTTGGCTGAGGTAAAACGTTTTTTTGCCATCCATCGTGATTTGGGTACCCATGCGGGCGGTGTGCATTTGGAACTTACGGGACAAGATGTCACCGAGTGCATGGGTGGTGTTCAGGAAATCACAGCCGGTGATTTGCACCATCGCTATGAAACGCGCTGCGATCCACGTTTGAATGCCAGTCAAAGTTTGGAACTTGCATTTACGGTCACCGATGAAATGTAGTGAGAGCACCTTAAAGCGTACGCTCGGCCCCGTGATGCTGTGGGGCTTGGGTGTGGGCTATGTGATCAGCGGTGAATATTTTGGATGGAATTTGGGTCTGCCACTCGGTGGTACCTATGGCATGCTTCTGGCCACACTTTTTGTGACCGTGATGTATATCACATTTGTTTTAAGCTACACCGAGCTTGCGTGCGCATTGCCCCATGCCGGCGGTGCTTTTGTCTATTGTCGTGAAGCATTTGGGCATCGGGGTGCGTATCTTGCGGGCGTCGCCCAATGCATGGAATTTGTATTTGCACCCCCAGCCATTGCCATGGCGTTGGGGGCGTACATGCATCAGCGTTATACGGGCTTATCTCCCCAATTTGTGGCCATTGCAGCCTATGTCGTTTTTACAGCCCTGAATGCATGGGGCGTGAAACAAGCAGCTCTTTTTGAATTATGCGTGACCCTTTTAGCGGTATTTGAAATTCTCTTGTTTGCGGGGTTTGTTGCGCCCCATTTTTCGCTGGCGCAATTTGAGAACAATGCATGGCCACACGGATGGTCGGGTGCGTTTGCATGCATCCCTTTTGCCATGTGGTTTTATTTGGCCATCGAAGGCGTGGCCAATGCAGCGGAGGAAGCGCGCGATCCCAACCGTGATGTTCGGTTGGGTTTGGGTTTGGCATTGTGCACATTGGTTGTCTTGGTGTTCACCGTATTTTTTGCAGCGGTTGGCGTGGGTGGATGGGAAGCGGTGGTGTATGAAACCAACAGCACATCACCGAGCGACGCGCCGTTGCCTTTGGCATTGGCCCAGGTCGTTTCAAAAACATCACCATGGTACACGCTGCTGCTCGGTGTGGGCATGCTGGGACTTGTAGCATCGTTTCACGGCATTATTTTGGCTGCAGCCCGTGTGACCATGGCCATGGGGCAGGGCGGTTATTTCGCATCATGGTTGGGGCACGTGCATCCTCGCACCCAAACACCGGTATGGGCTTTGATGGTTAATCTCCTGGTGGGGGTGTTGGCTATTTTAACCGGACATACCGCTGAAATCATCACACTGGCATGTTTTGGTGCTGCCTCGGTGTATCTTTTATCCATGGGCGCATTTTTTAAATTGCGGCATACCAGGCCTGATCTTTTAAGACCCTATCGTACACCCGGCTATCCTTGGGTTCCTGGTATTGCGCTCGGAACAGCCATGGTTGTTTTTGCAGCCCTTGCGATGCATCACATCAAGTTATTTGCGTTGTTCATGATTATGCTAAGTGTGGCATGGAAGTTTCGTCCAGCAGCATCGGCCCGTTGACTGCTTTCGACCCGACGTGTAAGACTCGTAGCCCTATCTCATGTAT
>SXGR01000577.1_pt1 | contig 30067 bp, 29 predicted proteins | sample 3174711 | NCBI WGS metagenome assembly SXGR01 (sample SAMN11356860, study PRJNA531348) | freshwater metagenome | isolation source: freshwater sample F1-60 | place: China: Fuxian Lake, Yuxi | collected 2017-12-25 | reverse complement strand
CTCTATCATCGCCCGTCCGACCCCCGCAGCGCGCGCAGATGGGCAGACAAATAGATCCTCAAGATACATATCTCCCACCGGCTCCCACGTGGATTGGCGCAGCATGGCGTGGGCGATGCCAACGATCACATCATCTATCTCGGCTACGAAGGCTGTGAAAATATGCGCCGGATCAAAAAAGCGCTCCCATGTCAGATCGGTTCTGTCTTGAGAGAGAGTAGCCTCATAGAAATCTAGGTAGCCCTGCCACAGAGGCTCCCATTGCTGGCGATCTCCTCTTTCGATGGGGCGAATCTTCATGGCGCCCTCCGGTGGCCTCTTGGTCTTACCTTGTGCCTATTTGTTGTTCTTGAGGTGATCGGCAGCCTCACTAAAGCCCTGTGCCTCTAACTTTGCGATGAGGTCGGCTTTAACGGCCTTGACTACGTGGTGTGTTCCATTGCAATTCTTCTCTGGATCGGTGGTGTATCCGCAGACGCAAGCGCCCATAGTCAATCTCCCCTGAATAGTTCTGTCTCGATGAGAGTTTAGTCTACGCCAGATCCTGCGAGCAAGCAGGATCGGTGTTCTTGCATACTTGTACTGGTGATACAAGTTGCAAGCAGTTAGCAATCATGGTGGACTTTAGGCACCTTTGCACTTCTCTCATCGTTTGAAAGTAGGTTTTTTGTGGCACGTGATCTAGCGGGTAAGAAAATCCTCATCGTCGGTGCCACGGGGGTACTCGGGGCTGCCCTTGCCTCACAACTTCATAGTTCAGGGGCATTGGTATGTGCAGTCGTGCGAGATGCTGGGCGATTGGACTCTGGTGTGATCTCAGCTCATGCAATCGCCGATGTCACCGATAGCAGCGCATTACGTGCAGCCTTTGCCAGTCTTGCCCCCTTTGATGGCGTGATTAACGCCGCAGGTGTAGTTGCCTTTGGAGCTTTGGCCGAGCTCGATGATCTAACACTCACGAATTTATTTGCAATCAACGCTATCGCTCCGATGGTGATGCTGCGTGAGAGCGCAGCGCATATCAGCCAGGGTGGGTTCTTTCTCAACATCTCTGCCGTGGTTGCTCTCCAACCTATGGCCGGGATGGCCGCCTATAGCGCATCAAAGGCTGGAGCATGGGGTGCGATGGTCGGTGCAACGCGAGAGCTTCGCCGCGCCCAGATCGATGTCATCGATGTGCGACCACCACACACCGAGACAGGTCTTGCCACTCGCCCACTTGCAGGAGTTGCTCCCAAGTTACCGACAGGACTTGATCCAGCATTTGTCGCCACACGCATCATTAGTGCGATAAGAGATGGCGAGCGCGATTTGCCAGTTGAGGCTTTTGGTTCCTAGTTAGCGGGCCGAGGTAAGAGTCGAGAGTTTGTGGCCAACCATCACATCCGTCAGCTCGTTGTTTTTTATCAATTGGATCAAGGCCGCTGGCTCATCGCTGCTGGCACTTAATGCAAGTGAAGAGTTGGGGATCTTCAACTTACCGGTCTTGAGGATCTTGACAATCTTTCCTGTGGCGTAGCCACCTCGATGATTCCAGGTAACGATCGAGCCGACTCGTAGCCTGCTGGCCATCATGAGAACGAGCCTGATTCAGATCGCATTGGAGTTAGCCTCAAAACCGGCTCTGGGGTATTTGCTCTATGAGCGATCGGTGCTGGCAGGCGCGCAGAGAGTAGATCATGACTTGATCTCTCCATGCCCAAATTTTATCAGCGGGTAGATGCATGCGTGATATGAAAATAAATTCGCTATAACACCCTTTGATCAGGGTTACTGGCTCTGAAGTGCTCAAAGAGTTGAGCACAGTTAGACTGCTCACTTACCGATCAAAAGGGGTACATGGGTGTCGGCACAGAGGTTTCGGGTCGGTCTCTTGGCCTATGGCGCCATCGGTGATGAGCATGCAAGGGCGGTTGAATCATCTGCCGGACTCATAGTCGCAGCAGTCTGTGACATGAACCCGGCACGCATCCAGGCGGCCCTTGAGATCTGTCCCGATGCGATCGCTTTTTGTGATGCAGATGCCATGCTCGAATCCGGGCAGATAGATCTTGTCATCATCTCGACACCACCAAATAGCCACTACTCATGGGCAAAAAAGGCCCTTGCCCAAGGCCTACACGTCGTTCTAGAGAAGCCGATGGCCCTTACCACAGATGAGTGTGATGAGTTGATGCAGTTGGCATCTAATGCCGCGCGCGTATTAGTCGTCTATCAAAATCGCCGCTTTGATCAGGATTTTTTGACCATCAAGGGGCTCATCGACTCTGGTGAGATCGGCGATGTATTTTCCTATGAGAGTTTCGTTGGTGGATACTCAAAGCCCTGCAGCTTTTGGCACTCTGATGCGGTGATATCAGGTGGTGCGATATTTGATTGGGGTAGCCACTTTATCGATCAGATCCTCTCGATCCTGCCGGGTCAGATTGACTTTGTCACGGGCCTCAATCAAAAACGGGTATGGGATCACACCACCAATGCAGATCACGCTCAAGTCATCATCAACTTCAAAGATGGAGTGCAGGCTATCTTCATCAACTCAGATTTATCGGCCGCCCGCAAACCGAAGTTTTATATCCTTGGGACAAAGGGTGCGATCATCGGTGATTGGGACACAAGTGGTGATGGCGCAGTTGCCGATTTGCCGGCGATCATCTCTGTCTATGACACCCAGGGCCAGGCCTACATCGCCGAGTATGTAGAGGCGCGGCCATATGCCTTTCATGCATCCCTGTCTGATCACCTGAGCAATCAGCCTCCGATGTCGGTGCAGGCCCAGCAGTCCAGAGATGTCGTTGCCATCATGGCAGCGGCTGAGAGCTCTGCCCTGACTAATGGTCTGCCAGTAACACCGGTACTGCTGCGCGCATGATGCTGCGCTGGGGCTTCATCGGGGCAGGCAATATCGCAACGAGGGCACTTGCCCCCGCCGTTCATAACTCCTCCAACTCCTGTTTATATGCCGTGGCAAGTCGGGATACCAACCGCTCGCAGGCACTTTCACCGACTCAAGTCCATGCCAGTTATAGCGATCTCATCGCCGATGCAGATGTCGATGCTGTCTATATCTCATTGGCCAATCACCAGCATGCCGAATGGTCGATCAAGGCGCTGCAGGCTGGCAAGCACGTGCTCTGTGAGAAACCCTTAGCCAGCACTCACGCAGAGGCCACGTTGATGGCAGATGCTGCACGGATAAGTGGAAAGGTATTGGTGGAGGCGGTCTGGACCAGATGGCATCCACGCTTCATCCGCGCAGTTGAATTAGTCAAATCTGGTGATGTGGGACATGTAGTGCATATCGACTCCTGCTTCACATTCAACGCCGATGTCAGTGCGAACTATCGCAGCGAGCCTGGCATGGGTGGTGGGGCTCTACTCGATGTCGGGCTCTATCAAATCCATCTCTGGCGTGCCCTCTGTGATACCGCATTTGATATAGAGATCACATCGGTGAAGCAAAAGATGAGCCCTACCGGGGTGGATCTAACGACAGAGATAGTTGCCACATCGAGTCAAGGAGCAGAGTTACATGCTCTGAGCTCCTTTGAGATGGCCAGCAGGCAGCAGATCTCTATCCGCACCAGTGCAAGTAGTATCAACTTTGCCCATAGTCAGGCCTTCTCCTCCTGGAAAGAGAGGAGCACTCTGGCGATAGGCGATCACATCGAGGAGTTCGAGGCAGTTGATGCCTATGGATTGATGGTGGATGGATTTACTGCACATACTCTCGGGCAAGATGGTTGGATCTTGCCGATACAAGAGTCTTTAGATGTGAGCAGACTTCTGGGTGAGGTAAAGAAGTTCGCATTGAGTTGATAAACTCGGCTCACAAGAGATACACCATCGCAGGTTAACGAAGGGCTTAAAGCGTTCATGGGGCAAAGACCTAATATAAAAGAGATCGATAGATTCCTGATCGATACGCTCAATCGCCTCTCGCTGCCAGCTCTTCGCATCTCACTGGGAATCATCTTCATCTGGTTTGGAGCGCTCAAGCCCTTCGGAGATAGTCCAGCCGTAGATGTCATCACAAAGACGGTCTACTGGTTTGATCCCGATATCTTCATTCCCATCCTGGGCATCTGGGAGATGGCAATCGGCCTGTGTCTTCTCTATGCACCTTTAATACGTGCAGGGCTATTTCTCTTGGCACTTCAGATGCCGGGCACCTTTTTGCCGCTCATTCTCTTGCCTGAGGTCTGCTTTATCGATATCCCTTTTAATCTCACTCTTGAAGGACAGTACATCGTGAAGAACCTGGTTCTTATCGGCGCTGCGATCGTTGTGGGCTCCAGACTGGTCCCACTTGCAGACAAATCCAAGTAGGCACCCAGGCTTAGCTCTGTGCCGGCTCTAAATCAGGGACGGGAATGGGAAGTGCTGGATTAATCGCAGGATCTCTCTCGCGGCGCACAACACGATCTGGCTCACCGATCTCAGCCATGCTTGTCCCCTTCACATCTTTCTAGAGGCAAAAGCATAAGCCTGAGGTTGCCAGCCTGCACCTCAGAGATAGCCCTGGGATGGCTGGGGCTGGGCACGCGGTGTTTACTACGAGTATGAATGCCGCCTTACTGCAGCGCACACTGATTCGCACCATCAGGCTCTATCCCCTGATTGCAGCCCTCTTGCTCGGAGCTGCCTACCTGTTGGGAGGCTTCTCCGATCGGGTCGATCCTCTTGTGCCAAAAGAAGATGTGGTGCTTGCCCTAACAATTTTTCTTGGGGTCATCCCGCTGCTGGCTACCGTTCTCTTTCTGCTCATCAGCGCACTTCACGATCGCGAATCCATATCACGCTCAAAGTTACAGAGTCGCTTTGCCTACACGGATGCATTCTTGCTGCCTAACGAGAAGATGCAGGGCTACAAACTGAGCTATATCTCAGGGCGCATCCCCTCCTTCACCGGTCTGACAGGTGATCTCTACTCATCCGATGATGTTGCAACCTGCTCCCTTTATCCCTTGCATGTGCCACCCGTCATCGATTGTGAGTGTGGCTTCTATGCCTTCAAGGATCTCAAAGATGCTCTCTTTGAGCTCTCTATCAACCCTGGAGCCTTCCTCATTGACGTTGATCTATTTGGGGTCGGTTTCGAGTATGCCCGTGGATACAAGGCGGAGTCACAGGTGGTCAACTCACTCAAACTTCCCAAGCGTTGCATGAGATGCAAGGCTCTACCCATCAAGCACTTTGTGGCCACATACAAGATGGGCCTTAACTCCCACTTTTATTGGAAATGGGAGGTCCGATGTGGCATCTGTAGTGCCACCTTCAAACCAGAGGACACACTTGGAGTGCACGAGATGGGCGCACTGCTAAAGACCGCGATTAAATAACTCAATTAGATACATCGCTTCGAATGCAGGGCAGAGGCAGTGCTCACTTGCTGGAGAGAATCTGCTCATCTGCAGGAAGCAGCCAGGATCTCATAGGATCAAAGGTGAACTCAGCTAATTGCCCCACTTGGACTATCTCCTGAAATACTGGATCAGATGCGACGGCGATAATCATCCCAACTTCAGACTCAATCCTGTACTCCACATGCTCGCCGTAGAATACGACCTGCCTGACTCGCCCTACAGTTCCTGAATTGCTCTGATTTTGATCCTGTGCAACTTTAACCTTGATTGATTCGGGGCGAACCAGGAGAACACTCTCAGTTTTCATGTAATCACTATGGGCTGGGACCTCTATCTCCTTGCCCAGCACTTCCACTTTAGCCATATCTGGCCCAGAGGGTGCCACAGAGTTCACCTTCAAAAAGTTTGAGATTCCGATGAAATCTGCGACAAATATTGAGACGGGACGAAGATAAATCTGAGCAGGAAGGCCGACTTGCTCAATTCTTGAATTACGCATGACAACAATCCGATCTGAAATACTCATAGCCTCATCTTGATCATGAGTGACGAAAATACTTGTTATACCCAGTCGCTGTTGTACTTCACGAATCTCAATGCGCATCTGTGCGCGGAGTTTTGCATCTAAATTACTCAATGGCTCATCAAAGAGCAGCACTCGTGGGCGCATGACCATCGCACGGGCGAGTGCAACGCGCTGCTGTTGCCCACCAGAGAGCTGGTGTGGAGAGCGGTGTGCCATGGATGTCAGGCTCATCGTCTCGAGCACTGCCGCCACTTCCTCTTTTACTTTTGAGGCAGGCATCTTTTTGGTCTTTGGTCCATATGCCACATTTTCATAGACATTCATATGAGGAAAGAGGGCATAGGACTGAAAGACCATTCCCATGGGCCGTTTGTCTGGGGAGAGGGCGGACAGATCCTGTCCATCCAAAAGTATTGAGCCCTGAGTTGGGGTCTCGAAACCGGCAATCATTCGCAAAGTCGTAGTCTTACCGCAACCAGAGGGTCCCAGGAATGTTATAAATTCACCAGGATTTATCTCAAGATTCATCGCGTCAACGGCTACGACCTTATCGCCACCTCGGCCAAATACCTTAGAGAGATCTCTTAACTCTAAGCTACTTGATGTCGTCACTGATTTGACTTTCTCATCCATATGTTAGCCCCTCACAATCGGTGTGTTAAAAGGAGTTGTTGATTTGCCACGCACTAGAAGGTTGATTATGCCCATAACGCTTAGAACGATAAAGATCAGCAGGGTGCAGAAGGCAAATGCGTTTCCAAATCGCCCCGAGTCGACCTCGGCTAAAATCCGCTGAGTCATAATCGGGGTCTCAGGTGTAGTGATAAAAATAATAGGAGAAAGGGTTGTCATCGAGTGGGCAAAGGCAAACATTAATCCTGTGAGAAGAGCCGGCCTAATCAGTGGCAAAGTGATCTTTCTGAAGGTTCTAAATCCTGAGGCTCCAAGAGATGCAGAGGCTTCGTCAATGGCTGGATTGATCTGCTGCAATGAGGCGATACCAGTTCTCTGACCCGCCGGACTTGATCTGATTGTGTAGACCATAATGATCGCAATCGCACCTCCAAAGATCGCACCACCACCGGCCAGCTGTGGCAAAATGGAGGTCTCACCGATTTTTATCGTGTGATTAAAGGTAATTGCAAAGCCAATCCCGAGCACTGTTCCTGGAACGGCAAGACCTAACATGCCTAAGAAATCCAGAAATTCACGACCTCTGCGCACCTTGCGAATAATGAGCCAGGCCAAGACCATCCCCAGGATCCCGGCAATAGGTGTTGCAATCAGTGCCATTAGTGAGGTCTTAATTATGGCATCGTAGCCCACTCCACTAAAGATGTAGCGGTAATTCCCGAGTGTAAGTGAGTTATCAACTCCAAGAAATTTTGCAAAGCTTCCAAAAATAACGGTTACATAGATCAAAACAATGAAAGCGGCGATAAACACTGGGATGATGAGAAGCGCAAATTTGACGCTTCTTCTTTCGATGTAAGTAGGTGAACCAGATGGCTTTCCCGTAATGCTCACAACACTTTTCCGCTCTCCCCAGTAACGTTGAACCACAAAGACAATCAAGCCTGGAATAAGCAGGATCAGCGAGTACGCAGAGCCAGCAGGCACGTCATACTCACCATTAATTGCGATATATGCTCGCGAGGAGAGCACTGTGAAATCTCCACCGATCACAAGAGGATTAGCCAAGTCTGCAGATGCCTCTACAAAAAGTAGGAGGAATGAACTAGCAAATCCTGGAATTAGCATGGGTAAGGTGATTTTAAGGAAACTTCTTAGTTTTGAGGCACCTAAAGAAGAAGATGCCTCATCCAAAGCTGGATCTAAATTTCGCATCATGCCAAGGATGCTCATGTAAGCAACTGGAAAGAAAGAGCAACTCAGAACGATCGTCAGACCCGGAAGGCCGTAAAGAGTGGGCGTTAGACCAAGAATATCTCGGGTGATAATTCCACTTCGGCCAAAAAGACTAATAACCGCTGTTGAGAAGGCAAAGGGAGGGGTGATCAGGGGAATCAAGGCGATGATATGAAGGAGTTTCTTTCCTCTAAAATTTAGTTTTACTTGGGCGTATGCCAGAAAAAAGCCAATAATTGTCCCCAGTGTTGCAACGACCACTCCAAGAACAATCGTATTTCTTATTACCCCCCGGATCACAGCCGAAGTAAAGATATTGGAGAAGACCTCTTTGCCAGTCTCTTCAAAAGCCCTTGACAAGATATTTAGAAGGGGGAAAACGACCATGAGAAGGAGCAAAAAGATTGCGATGATCAGTGTTGTCTTTGTTCCTATATCGAGTTGAATCCTTTTTACTTTATTGGCGCTAGGGGCCAAGCCAGTATTTGAAACTGCTGTTGTAATTTGGAGGCCTCTCAATCAAGATAGAAAGCTTTTATTTTCATATAAATTGACTATCTTTGAAACTGGAGGATGTGGCCCATCGCGGCCACATCCTCCAGATCTATATCAAGCCCTCTTACCTATTGCTTATGACTTTGGTGCAATAGCGATAGTTGCATCAAACTTTGCAGTCAAAGCCTTCTTGGCAGCAGATGCCTTACCAAAGTCATAATCGACAATCGTCAGAGTATTGAGCTTGACCATACGTCTATCGATTTTTGTCTTTGGATTTGTCAGGACTTGATATGCAGCAACTGTTGGCCCAAGGTTCTGAGCCTCGCGTGAGAGAGTAAAATCAATGTAAGCCTGTGCAGCCTCCAGGTTTTTTGAGCCCTTGACAAGGGCTACTCCCCCAATTTCATAGCCAGTTCCCTCACTCGGGAATGAGACCTTGAGTGGAAGACCTTGCTCAGCTCCTGCGACACAGTCATGGGAAAACACGATTCCAACGGCTGCCTCACCTCGACCGGTAATGGCGACTGGCCCAACCCCGCTCTTGGTGTATTGCAAGACGTTCTTGTGCATCTTGGCCATGTACTCAAGTCCTGCACTCTCACTACCCAAGCGTGTTACCTGAGTCCATAGAGTTGTGAAGGCGGTTCCTGAAGTTGAAGGGTGAGCAGTCGAAATATTTTTTGCTAATTTCGGGTTAAGAAGATCTGCCCAGGTTGTAGGAACCTTAAGACCGAGTCGTCGGAGTTCTTTTGTATTTGAGCAGAAACCAAGGGCTCCAACATAAACTCCAGTCCAGTACCCATCCGTATCCTGATATTTCTGAGGGATCAGGGAGCGAGTCGGAGATACATACTTGTCAATTAGGCCGCCGATGCGTGCCACACCAAAGCCATCTGCAGGTCCACCGTGCCAAACATCAAACTCAGGGTTTGCCTTGGCTGCATCAAGACGGGCAACTGTCTCTCCCGATGATAAACGAACAAACTTTGTCGTTACCCCCGTTTTCTTGGTGAATGTACCTGTCATGGCAGCACACCAAGCCTCGGTGGCACCACATACGACGGTAAGTGAACCAGTAAGACGGCGCGTCTTTGTGTACTTGAGAATCCCATTCTCACTTGCACAAGTTACGGTCATTCCGTCAGCACTAAAGACCTGACCCTGTTCATAGCAAGGTTTACCCGTGCGATCAGGGGCAGCGTTGGCAGGGGAGGCAAAAAAGCTCATAAGAGACAGGCCGAGTAGGAGAGAAGTTATTGTAGATACAACCTTCAGTTTCTTCATAAATTTTCCTTCACTCATTAGATGAAAGGAGCCTTCGGCCCCTGGCAAGGATAACTAAAATACCGAGACATTTCCCAGTGTCTGCGGCTATTTACGACGCAGAGCGCGAAGTGATCTCCTGAGCTCCTTACGACGGGCCTTGGCTCCTGGATCCTTCTTGGGGGGAAATGTCCAGCGCAGAAGGAGAAAGAGAATTGAGAGTGCAAAGAAGCCGCTGAAGGCCTGCAGGAAAAGCGCGTTATTGATTCCGCCGAGCATGCCCCAAATCTACCCTTTAATAACTTTTTGTCTCGCTATCGCCTGTGTCATTGACTATCTCTACACCTGCACTTGTCCCCAGAAGCGCAGCCCCTGCTTCAATTAGTTCTATAGATTGAGCAAGGCTCGTTATTGATCCTGAGGCTTTGACCAGAACACCGCGCTTGGCACGCTCTACTAAAAAGCGAATGCTTGCTGGGTTTGCCCTCTCAATCTGCCCGCTACTCGCATTTTTCAGGTAAGCAACACCAGCCTCCATTGCAAGTTGCACAGCTAAATCTTTCTCCTCGTCAGTAAGCAGCGCAAGTTCGAGCATAACCTTAATTGGAACGCCCGAAGATCTCACGACTCCAGCAATATCTTCCCGAAAATCATCATACATTTTAGATTTGAGCCAGCCAATTTGAACGCCGATATCAATTTGCGATGCGCCAAGCCTGACAAGTTCCTGTGCTTCAGCGGCTTTGCCTACACTTGTCATGACTCCTACCGTTGGAAAATCTAATGCAGAGGCAACTTCAATCCCTGTTCCCTTGAGAATTGAGGCAGCAAGAGGTACCCATGATCCTGGAACCATTACAGCGTTGAATCCATACTTAATCGCCTCTTCCACATGCACAACCATTAAATCGTGTGTCAATCCAACCTGAATTTTCGTGTGTTGAATGTACTTTGCAATTTGGGCAGACGTTAGTTTGCTAGGTGTCATTGGGCTAACCAATTATCAATTTCTTTCCTGCTAGGCAATGAATCTATAACGCCTGCGATTGCCACTGAGTGGGCTCCTGATGCTGCAGCAAATTTTACAGATTGATGAAATTCATATCCTTCGGCAAGGGCCACCGCTAGTGCAGATGTGAAACTATCGCCAGCTCCGGTCGTATCGACAACTTTTTCTACCTTAAATGCTGGAACTGAGATCATGGTTATACCGTCATCGACTAGACAACCCTGAGAACCCAAAGTCATAACTATCTTTGCATTAGTTTTCAATCGCATCTGGACAACTAACTCCTGCGGTGAAAGTCCATGAGTATGGGCTAATCCCAAAAGGATTGGAGCCTCGGTGCGGTTAGGCGTGATCACATCAAACAAACTCCATGCCTCTGGCGGTAACTTTACTGCAGGAGCTGGATTGAGAATGATCGTTACCCCTTCTTCACGGCCCACTTTTAGTGCTGCTAATACTGTGGATAGGGAAAGTTCCATCGATACGACCAGCACATCTGCCTTGGAGATTTGGGAACGAAATTTTTCTACATGAGTTGGAGTCAATTCATCCAAGGCTCCTGCTGCCACAATTATTCTATTTTCACCATCGGCATCAACTAGGATAAAACCCACCATTGTGTGTCTTTGTCCTGTCACTACACAGGAATCATCAACACCTTCAGTCTTCCAAAGGGCGCGTGCTGCGAGTCCAAAATCATCAGGACCAATTGCGGTGAGAAAACTAACTTCAGCACCAAGCCTGGCCGCTCCGATCGCTTGATTGGAGCCTTTGCCCCCAGGTCCAGCGTCAAAAATTCCACCCATGAGAGTTTCACCTGGATGAGGAAATTGGGCAGACCTCATGGTCATTCCGACACCGTAACTACCTACTACTGCAATCCTCATCTAACTCCATGGGCGAGTATCGAGTGGGTCATCCCAGCTTGGAATCGGTGCTTGGAGAGGTTCACGGATCCACAAAAAGCGCCCGTTGATGGAATCGTGTGATGAGGAAATGATCTCAAGCACAAGTTCGCCCGCCTTCTTGGGATCATCTCCACCAGTTTCTTCAACCCAATTTACCCAAGCAGTGTAATCGGAACCCACATCACCAAGTGCCAGCGCCTTCTTCTTGATATCGGCCCACATGTGCGTTTGCACATCACCAGGGTGAATGGCATTTGCCGTTACTCCAGAACCTGAAATCTCGGCAGCAAGATGACGAGTAAATTGATTGAGTGCAACTTTCGAGGTTCCATACGCGCTGTTTAGAGCTCCAGGTGGATGTAGAGCGGCGGCAGAACTCACATTGATGATTCGACCCCAGCGCATCTGCAACATGCCGGAGAGAAAAGCGCGGGTGGTAAAATAGGGGGCCAACGCGTCGATCAAAACTGTCTTTGCCCATTGATCCGGATCAGTGTTTTGAATCAAGTCAATAGGCCCAAAGACCCCAGCCGCATTCACGAGAATTTGAACAGTCCCATGCTCAATCCTCACCCGAGCAGCTAAATTTTCAATATTTTTGTATTCACTCACATCGGCTTCGTAGCCAAAGATTGAACCCTGGTTTTGATCAATTAGTGAATCAAGCCCAGATTTACTCCGCGCGACAGCAAGCACCGTGTGACCTGACTTGGCCAGAGCGATGGCTATCTCTTGACCCAGACCTTTGCTAGCACCAGTTACGAGCGCAACCGTGGGTTTGGACATCGTCTCTAACTACCGTCTTTTTTATGCAGATATAATATTTGACGAACCTCGCTGGAAGCAACAAGTCCATGAGAGTTGAACGACATTAATGAAGCCATGAACTCACTCCATTTATCGTGAATCTCACTTTTCCAAAGGCGATGCCATGCCTCTGGATCAGAAATCGCTGAATAGAAAAAGAGAACCGGGTCATTCTCAAAAATAGAAATTTGTGCGATTCAACGAAGCTCTGCTTCCTCGTGCACTGCCGCTTCCTCCTCGTTTGATCGGGCCCCGCTGCCGGGGATTTCCGACAGGCGGCGAAATCAGCATTCTGATACTGCGTTTGGGTGCGGGAACTTGTCAACGCGATATGGCCTCATTTCATGTCATGCCCCACCAGTCTCCTGCGGCGGGCAGGCGCGGGAGCCGGATCGGGTGCCGGGCGCAGAGGCGGACCACATGGTGGGGGCTCCTGGCATGACGTCACACAAGCGACTGCCCCCCGTCGACGATCAATTCGTGCCCTGTGATGTGTCCCGCCAACGGTCCGGCGAGGAACACGGCCGCGGCTGCCTGATCGCTGGCCTCGGCCAGCCGCCCGATCGGGATCCCAAGCCGCCACGCCGCGAGATCGCCGTGAACCACGGTCTCGCGGGCATTCCGGTCGCCAGCCATTTGCGTGCCGAGCAGCATCGCCGTAGCCGTCGAGCCCGGCGAGACGACGTTGACGGTGACGCCCATCGGGGCCAGTTCAAGTGCCATGCATCGGGCGGCCTGGACGACAGCGGCCTTCGAGGCACAGTAGGCGACGTTGTTTGGTCGCGCGATCCGAGCAACGATCGAGGCGTACACAACGATTCGTCCCGGCATCCCGCGTCGGACGAACGATCGCGCCGCCGCCTGCGAAAGCAGGAACATCCCGCGAGCGTTCACGGCGAAGGTTCGATCCCAGTCTTCTATGGTCGTTTCGAGCAGTGGGGCCGGCCGGAGGACTCCAGCGGCGTTGACCAGCACATCCAAACCGCCATGCGCTACCTCGACTTCGTCAATGAGTCGACCGACAGAAGCTGGGTCAGATACATCGACTGAGTGCCCGGTCGTGGGTCCTCCGACCTCTGCGATAAGCGCACCCATGGTCCCTTGCTTGAGGTCGGCCGCCGCGACACGCAGGCCTGCGTCCGCGAACGCCCGTACGCAGGCTGCGCCGATCCCGCCCGAGGCCCCGACGACCAAAACGACTCGACCGTCCACCACTCGCGCACCGTTCGCGATCTCGAATGGGTCGATCGCGCGCGCGATCCGGCGGCTACTGGAGCCGGCCACGTGCCGCCACCGGCCAGCAGTCGACGATGTGACCATCCTCGGCCACCAGTACGTCGCTGTGGAGGTTGATCACGGAGCAGATATGGTTGGGAAGGATGGCCACTCGATCCCCGATTTTCAGGGCCGAATCCGAGGGCAATCCCAGAACGCCATGTTCCTCGCTCGCGCGCACGATCCACACGTCGGGCCACCCGGCGAGGCGGCCAAAGCTTCGTTCGGCCGTGCGGACGATCCGCTGATCAGAGCTCAGCGTCTTCGTGCCGGCGTCGATCACGGCCCGATCTGCCGCTGGTCGACTCACAATCGTGGCCACCACGCATGCTGCAATGTTTGATTCCTGCGCGGCACCGAGCTCGACCTGCGTCAGGTCGTTGAAAACGTAGGTGCCGGGTCGAACCTCCGTAATGCCCGGAACGGCCATACCGAAGCGAGCCGTTCCCGACGAGCCAACCGAAACGACAGGCGCCGGGAGGCCGTTTGACCGCATCTGGGCAGCGACGTCGATGACCGCGCGACACGCGTCCTGGGTCATTCGCTCCACCTCGGCGACACTACCTGCCGCGGTGTAGATGTGCCCTTCATGCGTGAGCACCCCGGCCAGCTCCACTGCCGGCAGCCGGGCGATGGCACGTGCGAGACCGAGCGCCTCCGAGGGTTGGACTCCGATTCGATGCAGGCCCGTATCGACCTCCACGAGCAACCGGCAGGTCGTGCCGTGCTCGACCATGGCCCGGGAGATCCCTTCCGCGACCGTTGCTGAATCGATGCTGACGGTAATCAGCACTCGTCGAGCGAGATCAGCGAGCCGCCGCAACTTGGCCTCGCCCAGGACCGGGTACGCGACGAGGATGTCGGCGAAGCCGGCATCTGCCATGACCTCGGCTTCGCCGAGCTTGGCGACTTGGATGCCCACCGCGCCGGCCTCGGCCGCCATGTGCGCGACCTGGGGCATTTTGTGCGTCTTCACGTGGGGCCTAAGCACGACTCCGGCGGCGGTTGCGCGGTCGCCCATCCGCCGGACGTTGGCCAACAGGATGCGCCGGTTGATCACGATCCGAGGAGTGTCGGGGACGAGATCAACCAATTCTTGCAGGCTGTTGCCGGTCGATATCTCGTAGCTCTCCGTGGTCATCCGCGGCCACCCCTTGTCCGTCGCTGGAGGCATAACAGCCCGCAGTATAGGCTGCACCGCAAGTCGCTGGTTGAACCAATATTCTTATAGACTTTCGCCCGTTGCAAGCCAAATCGACGTCGAGAGCCCAGCGTATCATCGCATGGGCGTTGGCCCTCAGCCCAGCACGCCCGGCCCAGGTAATTGATGACCCATCGCTCAGTACTTCTGATCAGCTTCGCAGACCCTGCAGCCTCCTCGCCAAGTGACGCGCCCGTCAGGGCGATGTCCCTGGCCGAGTCGGCGGCTAACCGGATTGCCCGGGAGATCGCGTCGGGGGTCCTACAACCGGGCCAACGCTTGCCCCCGGAGCGCGATCTGGCGATCACCTACGGGGTCTCTCGCGGGGCGCTTCGGGAAGGATTCTCCCCACTCGAATCACGGATAGAAAATTTAAGCTCTCCTGCACCCAAATATTGTAAAGGCTAACCCCTCACTTGTCAAGTACCACTCTGCACTAACTCCCGCCCCGCCATTACCTAATGGTCAATAATCACTTTTGTTCGATACTCCGATAGGCACGCTCAGCGAAACAAGCGGAGATTACACAACTTCTACAGACCAGCATTGGCAGCCCTAAACATTTAGTGCGCTCCACGAGTGGCAGGACCAAGCCTGCTCACGCTGCGCCGCAAGTGCCATCACTGCAGCGCAGGATTACGAACCCAACGTCTGATCGAACTCCAGCTCCGGGATCGGCTCTGCTGCCGCATGCGCACCCGTGTCAGCCACCAACCTTTCATGCCCGGCTTCCGCTGCCAGGTTTGCCGTCTGGTCAAACTCTAGTTCGGGGATTGCCTCTACCGCTTCTAGACCAATCAGCTGCTGTGCATTCGCCTCCACTGGTGGTGAGCGTGCGGGTGCAATTACTGGCGCACCGTCGCCGGCTCTGTGATAAAGCCAACCAAGCGCACCCGCCCGCCGCAACCGCTGCACTTGGGCGCAAACAGCCCATAGATGAATGCTAGCAACTGCGCCCACAAATAACGCGCCGAGTGTCCACCCCGCGTGGCGCCGCTGTCTGCAGCCGAAGAGCCTCCCAGGGTTCGCAGGTCAACGCAAATCGGGCGATCGCGCCGGGAAGACCATGGGCGCGGGCGTAGTAGTTGACCATCTCTTCGCCGCTGAGTTTCGTCAGACCATAAAAGCTGGACGGAAGAGTGGGATGGTTCTCATCGATCGGCAGGTATTACGCATGGAGCGACGGATACACCTCATCACTGCTAGCGAAAACGAAGCGGGAAACAAAACGCGAATGCGTGACAGTCAAGTGCAGCAGGTTGAACGTGGAACGAAGATTGTCCTCCAAAAGCACGGGGTCGTCCTCACCCTTACGGAAGAGCAACATCGCTCCGAGATGGATGACTGCGTCGCACCCGCTAACCAGTGCATTGCAGAAATCGGGGTCGCGAAGATTGCCTTCCAGTCACTCAATTCCCGCGTGCTTCGCCTGATCAATTCGAGGGTCGTCGGGAAGAAGCGCACCTCGCACCGTTGCCCCTTCCGCGAGGAGCGCGGCAGAAAGATTGCGTCCGATCCGTCCGGCCGCTCCAGTCACCAAAACCTTCATCTGTTCCTCTCGGAATGTGGATTACCTAATTTCAAAGTTCGGGCATCGATCGCCGAAATAGCCGCGATTAAGGTCTCCATGTGAACAACGAACTCCGCAGTGGTCTCGATCTGGTGCGCCAACGGAGGATTTGGATCGATATTCGGAGTATTGCTCCAGCGACCATCGGGTTCCTGGCCACTCGCGAACCAATCTCCCATTTTGAGCAACCAAGGGAGATACGAGTTGTCCCGGTTCGCCAAAGAGATCAGACCACTGCCCCACGCGCTCTTGCAAACCTGCCTGGTTTGGAACTGGGTATCGGTCGAGTCCATAGAAAAGCGCTGAAACTTTTGGGCAAGAAGATTCCACCGTTGATCGCCAGTTGCCAAGTAAAGGTGGGCCAGACAGGCGGCAGCGATACCTCCGTTGTAGTGGTACTGCCAGGTATCTTGTGACTCGTTGACATAGTGGCAGCGATTTTCGCCATCGGGAACGCGCGTCGCAAGTCCACCGGATTGCGTCCAAATGGTATAAAGGCGCGCTGGCAAATCCGGCTGAGAGTTCCACATGCGCTCCAACCATTCACCCACCCGAATCGCCGAGTCGAGATCACCGGCAATTACCGCCGACATTCCGAACTGACAGGTGAGAAAGAGAAGTTGCCGGCCATTGGGACCGGTTTCATCCCTAGTCATGAATATCCCACCAGTTGCCATGTCCTGATATTGCCTCGCGTAGCCGAGCGTTTTTAGAGCGATGTCGAACCGACGCAAAAGAATTGCGCCATATGCAACGGAAGCCTCAGCATACGTGTTTGTCGTCCGGTTCGGCACGGGATCCCACGCCACTCCTCCATGAATCCGCCCATCATCTCCTAAGCAGTCGCGTTCGATCCAGTCAAGAACGCGCACGGCTGCACGTGTCTCACCACTGACCGCGAGAGCCCATGGCACTCGATAGAAACTGAACCGAGGTCGATTCCGATCAGCAACCCCGCCGTTCCTCTCAACACAGGAGAGCAAAAAGGCAACTCCTTTGCCCCTGGTTGCCTCATAAATGGCGATTCTGTCATCGATAGAAGTTTGAACCTCAGTAACCATCAGATCTTCTCCAGCTACAAACAGCGATGACGCGGATCGAGCTGGTCAAGAAGCGCATCGCCAAGGGTGTTGAGTGACCAGGCCAGCAAAAAGAGCCAACTTCGACAGGGAGCAGAGACCACGGCGCTTGCCCGGGATTACTTTGCGCACTCCTAGAATTGGAACTTTAAGCACCTATAAAGGTAACCGCTTCCCTGGTAATTGTCAAGCACAAATTCGCGCTAACCTGCCCCCCGCCAATGGTCTAATGGCCAAAGACGACTTATATTCCAAACGCAGAGTGAATTAATCGATCAAACACCTGTAAATTGCACAACCTCTCAAGAACCTCATTGGCAGTCAAAAAAAATGCTTCACCAAGCCAGCGTCTGCAACACGCCTACCCACGCTCCGCAGCAAGAGCCAAGTCCGCAGGTGGTATTACCGCCCGAACTACGCTCTGGCCACCGGCGTTGATACCCCGCGGCCAGCTTCAATTACTGGCTGCGCGTTTCCCCAGCACACCAAAAGCACTGCCGATAAGAAAGTCGTATGAAGCTCCAGCCGCCTCGCTCGAATCTCAGAAACCACACCCATGCCCGATTCGATGGAAGCGCGCACCTGCATTGCCGGCGAGTACAGTTACTTTTTGCTTCTACTGCATGCAGTTCTTTAGCATTAATATCCGTGTTAGGTCAAGGTATTTTAGATTGATCTTCGCAATTTGACCAACTTTTAGAACTAACTCAACATCGGCTCACTAGCGCATTCAGTGCTCTTCACCACAACTGCGGCGTGGGTTGAGCCCGCGCCGCACTTACACTTACAATGAGCCTTAATACGATACTGGCCGCGGTGCGCCGGCACGCTACTTACTCACAACTGCAGGTTGCGGCGATAGCTGCCGACACCCCGGCGGACCTCAAAGTGTGAATTGCAGGAGCGGTGCCGGCTTGTGCGTGCAGAGCGGTCGACATGGTATAAGCACCTATTAGGGTCGGCCTTTGAATTGCTCAATTCATCTGCGTACAACTTTTCAGGCCGTGAAAAGCTGCTAATATTGGGAATCCATACAATCGTTCGCACCTCTAAAAATAAAAAAATAGGAGTACAAAATTATGGTAGCAGACGAAGAAGAACGGGTAGTATTCTGGATAGACCACATGGAACGCAGCTATGAACTACTTGCACGCATGGCGCTGTACCCTGTAGTCGAATGCGGCGAGCCATTTGGGTCAATCCCTCAAGCCGCCAAAGCCGCCAATGTGGAAATGTTATTTTCGGAAACCAAGCTTGGCGGAATGTTCGAACGAATTTTCTTTATCCGAGAGAGTTTGGTCGACGACATTATTGCCGTAGGACGGACGATGAATGAGCGAGGATGGGTACTTAAGATCGAGGAAGGCTATCGCACCCGTGACATGCAAACCGCTTTAGGCCGTGCGCCTGCAGTGTTTGATTTGATTGTTCGAACCTGCATTCGCGAATGTAGGGGAGCCACGCCACCACCAGAGCTTGTTCAGCGGCGCGCAATGTGCCTAGTAGCCAATTACCCTAAGCAGGCCTCACACTTGTTTGGTGCGGCAGTGGATGTGTCGGTGTTTCGTCGAGACGATGGGACTGAGGTGTCGCGCGGCAAACCATACCTAGAAATGAGTGAATACACCCCGATGCAATCACCGTTTGTTTCAGAGCAGGAACAGGCAAACCGCATCGAAATTACCCAACTCATGGAGGGGCGGGGATTATTGCATTACCCGGGAGAATTCTGGCATTACAATAAGGGTGATGGTCTTTATCAAATGGTGAACAAAACTGGGATAGCTGGTAAATACGGAGCGGTGGATTGGGATCCAGTTACAAATAAAGTGTCTCCAATAACGGACGATTTATCGCCATTCATGTCAAGGGAGCAGATAATACCGGAACTTGAGTCGGCGATGCGCCGCCTAGCTGGGCAACCTCAATAGGTTGCCCGTGGGTAGCTTGAGGACGCAAATTGGTAGTTTCACATTTAGGCTGCCATACGGGCGGTGCCAGTTGTATTTGTAGGTCCAGATTCGGGGCGATACGGCGGGTTGGTCTGAGGCATCGTAGGTTGTGGTATAGGTTCAAGCGGTAAGCATGGTGTTGATGAACCGCTCAGCCTTGCCATTGGTCCTTGGGGCGAATGGTCTGGTGCGAATATAGCGCAGACCGAGGTGCTGGCAGTTATCGGAGAAAGTGAGACCGTGTAACAAGAGCCATTATCGGTCAAGCTTCAGGTGATGGCAATTCCACGGCTGTTGTTGTTTTGCGGCTGGGGCACTGTCAAAGCAGATGTCGCTGGTTGCCGTTTGCAGGTGGGCGCGGGATGCATATCCAAAACAATATTTGGGCTCAAGGCGCAGCACAGCCCCCAAGGTTTACTGGGGAACTTTGAGCGGAGCAATAATTGGCAAACTGAAAGTAATGCCAGCGGTGCAATTGGCTGGACACAGCGAGATGGTGGTAATTGGCCCGCTTGGCAGCCGGTGGAGCGCCGAGGCGGTTCTCGCCACCCCGAGGCACACCCATCACTCACGATCTTCTCCAAGTGAGATAGCTGTGTCGGAAATTGGACCCTTCTATCGTGGTTTGTATGACACGAAGTAGCTTGTGAAACAGCCGGTCAGTATACGCGGGAAAGTGGAGCACCCGTTCCGGGTTATCAGGCACCAGTTGGGGTACCAGGCCGTCCGTTATCGGGAGTTGCCTAAGAACATTGCGCAGATCACGATATTCTGTGGTTTGAGCAATTTGTGGATGGCCCGCAAGCTGGTACTGGCGAGCGTGTAGGTTAATACTGGCTCTCTATCCAAAATAGCAGGTCCAATAGAAGAAAACGATGTTTGTCCAATCAAAAATTGATGATAGCGGGGAAACGCAGACCTACAGCGACCACTTGTCGCCCCAAAACCTCACAGCGCAACTGCCGCCCGTTGCCGACCGTGCATCACTAATGCTAATCGTCAGTGTTTCAGGCCACTTTTAGAAATATTTGGGGTTGACAAAAACTAATTATCTTCCTATTATAGGGTGGTTAACTAAAAAAAGTTCTGGACAATATCTATATATTCTAAAGCACTAACTAGGTGGAAAAATAATGACTATTGACTCATCGCTATTCACATTCGCTTATGACATTGTTGATGAGGGCGCAGCGTATGTAATAGATAATATTACCGCACGAGCCGGGGCTAATAACGTGCTCATGGCTGTTACCTACCACGCTGGAAGAGATGTCTTTCCCCATGGTCGCGCCGCGCGGGTCCGTTATTTGGAACCCGGCACAACATTTTTCCGCCCCAATCCCGCCTTCTACGCCGACTCGCCCATTAAAGCTCGAGTTAGCCAGCTCGCTGCTACGGTCGATCCATTGGCGGATCTAGTATCCACAGCAGGGCACCGCGGTGTGCATGTCCATGCTTGGACAGTCTTCCTGCATCACGACCGGATTGGCGAGTACATGGAGTACGCGCCACGAAATGCGTTTGGGGACCCTGTTCAAACGGATCTCTGTGCATCAAATCCAGCCGTGCGTGCTTATGCCCGCGCACTCGCTCGAGATGTTGCTTCGCGCGGCGTGCGTAGCGTTGTGGCAGAGGCGGTACAGTTCTTTCCGCTCGACCATGGTAACCACCATGAGCGCTACTTTTTACCCCTTGGACCTAGGACGAAATTACTCATGGGCCTCTGTTTTTGCGACCCATGCATCGCTGCAGCGCGCTTAGAGGGTGTCGACGGAAATAGTCTGCGGCGCTGGGCTCAGAGCGAAATTGAGAGTGTCTTTGACCACGATGTAGATGATCCTCCGCGGGAGCTAACCAACGCCGAGGCAGCGGAGCTAGCCGGCGGAGACGTTGGCGCGTATCTACGGATGCGTGAACGGATCGTGACGACCTTGGTAGCGGAACTGCGTAGTACTGTAGCAGAGGCGGGTGTCCGCCTGACATTTCTCGACCCATCTGGCGCTATAAAAGGGTATTCGACAGGTCTCCCCACTGGCGGCTCAAGCCCAACCATTGCATGGACACTCGGTGTGGATTTGGCTGGTCTTGCTACGGCAGCTGATGATATAATGATCTTGGGCTACGCGGCCGACCCTACATGGGTCTCGAGCGACATCAATGCGTATCGCGCCATACTGGGCGCGGATGCGAAGATTGTCGTCGCACTGCGGCCGACTGCACCAGATTCAACTACTGTTGAAAATCTACGGTCCAAGGTTGATATTGCGATGCAGGCAGTGGTCAGCCGACTCGACTTCTACCACTACGGCCTGATGCGAATGGACGCGCTCGATCGCATTCGATCTGCACTTGGGAAATAAACTTTAGTATGGGTGTATATAGACACAGCGTAGATTAACTAAGGTCATTACCACAAGTATCAAGTGCCCATTTGACTTGCAATGCTGGCGCGAAATACCTTGGCAATACATCCAATACAATCTTGCCTTTAGGTAGCGGGTTGAACTCTAGAGTGCAACTTTAACCGTGCAAATTGCGTAAATATAGTATCCGTCTATGCATTCGATTTCGAAGTACAAAGGCTACAGGGCTTGCAATACGACTATGTGCATTTCGATTATTGGTCTCGTTGATTATTCTCCCTGCCTATCATTTTGGCGCGCACGCACTCCAATATGTCGCTCGGATCTCCACGGACCATGCAGACCTTCCACGACTGCCAATAATGTAAGCGATTGATGCGGCAAGCCAGTCGTAGCACTATAAGCTAGGCAACGGTGACGATCCGCGACAGGCTCGAGGAGCGAGGCTTGGAGATTCCGGCCGGCCAGATCGTTCCTTTGGGCGTTCATCTCACCTATCGGCGTCTGACGCGGAGCGGGTCGCTCGTTTTCATCGCCGGTCATGGACCCACTAAGGGGGACGGCTGGGGATTTCTGGGTAAGGTTGGACGGGACCTGTCGGTGGAGGATGGGGTCGCGGCTGCCCAATTGACCGCCCTTAACGTCTTGGGTACGATCGAGCGCGAACTAGGCCCCCTCGAAGGCGTGACCCGGTGGCTCAAGGTGAATGGCTTTGTCAACGCCGTGGACGGGTTCTCGGACCAGGCCCGCGTCATCAACGGGTTCTCTGATCTGATCGTGGAGCTGTACGGGCCTGAAGGGCTGGCCAGCCGAACGTCGGTGGGCGTTCCGGATCTCCCGTTCGGGATGCCTGTCGAAGTCGACGTGATTCTCGAGTGGCATGACTAGCCGCGTGGGCGACTTCGAGATGCGACTGGAGCACCTTCGGGCCGCCCTAGAAGCTCAGCCGCGCGTCCGCTTAGGCGCCTTCCCTACGCCTCTAGAGCACCTGCCGCGTCTATCCAGTACCCTCGACGGGCCTGACATCTGGGTAAAGCGTGACGACCTGACCGGCCTCGCATTCGGCGGTAACAAGACACGCACGTTGGAGTACGTGCTAGGGGCTCTCCTGCTAGAGAAGCCAGACGTGTTGGTCACAGGCGCCAATATCCAGTCCAACTGGTCGCGCCAAGCGGCGGCAGCAGCAGCCAAATTGGGCATCCCAATCGTGCTCGTGCTACGCAACACGGAAATGCAGGAGATCCAAGGCAACGTCCTGCTGGACTTGTGGCTGGGCGCAGATGTCCGGTTCGTAAGCGAGCCAGACATCACCCTCGTGGTCGCGGACCACTTGGACCGTGTAGTGGACGAGCTGCGTGCCCAGGGTCGGCACGCGCTGAAGATCGACCCCTGGTCGGCCAGTGCGGCGGTAGGCTACGCGGCCGCCGTGCCGGAGCTAATGGAACAGTGCAAGGCCGTGGGCATCACGCCGACCCGCATCTGGACAGCAGCGGCCGGGCCTACTCAGAGCGGCCTGCTGTTGGGCAGCCGCTATCTCGATTGGCCTGTACGCGTCACCGGCATTGCACCCATCCGCTGGGCGGGAGACACCATGGCCACCCGTACCGCGGACTCAGCGAACTTGGCGTCGGGGATCCTGGACCTGGGCGTGACTATCGCGGACACCGACGTGGAGACCGATGAGGGGTACATCGGACCGGGCTACGCACGACCGTCCAAGTTGGGCTTGGAAGCGATGCGCCTAGTCGCGCGCACGGAGGCATTACTGCTCGACCCCGTCTACACCGGCAAGGCGATGGCCGCGCTCATAGACCAGATCGGGCACGGACTTGTAACGACCGAGGACACAATCGTGTTCCTCCACACTGGCGGGCTGCCGGCGGTGTTCGCGTATCGAGACGTCGTACTCGAGATGGCAAGGGGGAGTGCGACGTATCGCTCCGATCTTGAGGCCTATTCAGTCGCGACCGGCTGAGCCGCGGCGGGCTCAGGCGAGGCGAACGGGCAGCGTCTCCAGTCCGTGAAAGGCTAGGTTCTCCTTCCATCTCGGAGGCTCCGTCCAGGCCGGTGCGATGTCCGGGAACCGACGGAGGAGTCCGTTGAAGGCAATCGGAGCCTCCAGCCGGGAGAGCCCCGCGCCCACGCAGAAGTGGATGCCGTGGCCGAAACTTAGATGCCCAACGTCCGCCCGGTCGAGGTCAAGGCGATCGGGTTCAGCGAACCGACGCGGATCGCGATTGCCTGCGCCGATGAGATTGCTGAGCGGCTGACCCGCACGGATCAGCTGGCCGCCGAGTTCAACGTCCTGTTTCGCGACGCGCCGAGTTCGATGGACGGGACTGTCGAAGCGCAGGAGTTCTTCGATGGCCGCCGGAGCGTGGCCCGGGTCGCTGGCAAATCGGCGCAGCTGGTCGGGATTTCTGAAGAGCGCGAGCATGCCATTCGCGATCAGGTTGGCCGTCGTCTCGTGGCCAGCGAACAACAGCGTCACGGCCGTTGCAACGATCTCCTCGTCTGATAGTGCCGATGCCTCATCGGTCGCGGCGGCGAGTTCGCTCATCAGATCGTTACGAGGCCGCCTACGTCGTTCCTTGATCATCTCTTGGAGATAGGACTGGAACACGCGCATGCTTGCCTCCGCGCGGGGTGCACGATCGGCCGGAAAATAGCTGCCGGTGAACGCGACCACATCCGCGGACCACTCCGTGAAGAGGTGACGATCCGCCGATGGGACTCCGAGGAGCCCGGCGATCACCAGGGCTGGGAGGGGGTAGGCGAACCCCGCGACGAGGTCCATCACGCTGGTTTGGGCCGCCTCGTCGAGGAGCTCGTCGACATACCCCTCTACGATGGTACGCATGGATTCGAGGGTCCTTGGTGTGAAGCTCCGGCCAACTGCCCGCCTAAGCCGAGCATGGTCTGGAGGGTCGGAGTTCACGAGGACTGCCGTGTCGTAATGATGTCGAATAGCCGGGATCTGCCCTAGGATCGCTGGTTCGAGCTGACCCAGGACTCGCTGTTCCCATCCCACGCTTGAGAAGACATCCGGCCGCCGCAGGACGTAGGCGATGTCTTCGTAGCGGCTGATCAGCCACTGGCCCCAAGGCTCATACCAGAAGACGGGCGCGGACTCCCGGAGGGCGGCGTATGTCGGATACGGGTCTTGGTAGAACGCAGGGGTGCCTATCAGTGTGTCAATTTGGCCGGATGCAAGGGTTCCCATGGACTCCTCAAGTCAATCGTTGCTAAACCCGGGGTGTCGAGGATTGCCGCCCGAGCATCACGCGCCCGTACGAGCGGGGAATCAACTTATTGGCCCGACCAACCGTCCAGTTTGCCCGTCCGGTATAGCAACCGCGAGAGGCCGATTGCCGAACCGGAGTCAGGGCAGCCTTCGCAATGGGGTTGGACCCCTGCGGTCCGGAAACGCGCGCCGCGATTGGTCGATCAGCCCTCAGGGTAGACGAACACCGGCTAAAGATGCTCAGCAACCAGTTGGGCAACAGCCTCGAGATCGCCCTGCTCGAGCGCCTCTTGGATCTCGAGGTGCCAGGCGATCGAATGCTTCGCAGCATCCCGCGCCATGAAGATCTCCAACTGTGCCGGAGTTGCCGCCTCAATGAGACTACCGAGGAGAACACGCATGAGTCGCGCTGACCCGAAGCGGACGAGAGTCTGGTGGAACTATCGGGTACGAAATTCAAGCCAACAAGCACAGGCAAAGGGTAAGCGCTAAAACCGAACTTGTCAAGTACAAATTTGCACGAATTTCCACCCCACCGATACTTTATGGTCAACGATCACTTTTGTTGGATATTCCGAGAGGTACGCTCAGTGCAACAAGCAAAAATTACCCGACTTGTTCAGGACAGCATCGGCAGCCCTAAACATTGAGGGCGCTCCGCCAGCAGCTGAACCACGCCTACTCACGCTGCGCCGCGTGTGCCATTACTGCAGCACAGATTTACCAACCCAATGTCTGATCAAACTCCAGTTCCGGGATTGGCTCTGCATGCGCATGCGCATGCGCATGCGCACACGCATCAGCCACCAACCTATCGTGCCCAGCTTGCGCTTCAAAGTTTGCCGTCTGATCAAACTCAAGCTCGGGGATTGCCTCTACTGCTTCTGGAGCACTCAGCTGCTGTGCAATCACCTCCACCGGTGGTGAGCGCGCGGGTGCGATTGCCGGTGCAGTTGTCGGCTCGCCGACATGCGCCAGTCTCTGTCGCACCGTCGCCGGCTCTGTGATAAACCCAATCAGGCGCACCCGCTGCACTTGAGCGCAAACACCCCGTAGATGCGCGCTAGCAACTGTGCCCACAAATATCGCGCCGGGTGTCCGCTCCGCGGAGCACCGCTGTCTGCATCCGCTGCCTTTGGCCGCGGTGGCTTACGCCCCGCCGCCAGCTTCCGCCCAGCCTGCGCCGTCACCACTTTCCGCCACGGCGAGTTCGGCGCCAGTATTCCAAAGTAGCGGTGCCGACGCTTGCGCGGTGGCGGTATCAATAACGCAACCCGATCCAGAAACTCGCTTGCGCTCATCCGCCTAGTTGTCTCAATATACCCCACCGCCGGTCAAATATTCGACACAATCCTCAGGCTGATTTTGTCTTTGTCTGTTCCATCCGTCTGCCCCGCAGCAATAGCGGCACTATAGGCGACATCAACAGGGCCGAGGCTGTGAGCGCGGCGCGCAGGGTGACGACTGTGCCGATCCAGCCGACCGCGGGGCCACCCACCACCTCACCGATGGCGTTCAGTTGACCGGAAAAGGAGATAGCCGTCGCCCTGGCGCTGCCCGCGGCATGCCGTACAATCCAAGCGTTGTCCAGGGGGCCAAGGGTGCTGCGGGCGGTGCTGAATATCCACAGAGCCAGCAGTGCTATCCAGAAATTGGATGCCCAGGCCAGGATCAGCAGGGCCAGCAGCATCGCCCCATCCAGAAAGAGCATCAGCCCGACCAGCCGTCCGCCCGTTTCAGTGATCTGTTTGCGGCGGGCGATCTCTGTAGCTGCGATAGAAAAGAGGCTGCTGCCTGCCCGAATGATCCCAAACCAGACGATTGGTTGCATCCCGAAGAGAATGGGGAAGGTGAAATTGTCAAGCAAATGGGGTGTCCACAGCCGATCGTAGCCTTCGCTGTACAGACCCACCACCAGACTGACCGCCAGAATCACCCGGAGCAGCGGCCGGCAGCGCACCATCTCTACACCCGCCTGGGCTGTCTTCACCATCTGCCGCCAAGAAGTGCGCTTGTCATCTGGGGTCGGGCGAAAGCCCGTCTCGGGCATGGCTTGCCAGAGAAAAGCGGCCAACCCTAAAAGGAGAAGTCCGCCCAGCACAATTGGCAGTTGGATGGCAGCCGTCGCCAAAGCCACGCTGACGGGAATCGCCAGCAAACTGGCAAGCTGGCCCACCTGTGAGCCGCGCAGGAAAACCGGCCCCGCAGCTTCCTCGCCGATCTCATCGGCCAGCCAGGCCTCTGTGGCCCCGCTGGTGAAGGCGTAGCCCAATCCCCACAGGACTTGATTAAGCAGTATCGCTGGGAAAAAGGGGAAGGAACCCTCAATCACAAAGCCAATCCCCATCAGCGCGATACCGATAATCACCGACAGGCGGCGGCTGTAGACATCGGCCAGGATGCCTGTAGGTGCTTCAAAGAGAAAGGCAGACATCTCCAAGGTTGTGCCGACCAGCACCAATTGCAGAGGGGAGAGGCCGACGGTTTCCGCCTGATACACCATATTTACAGTGAAGATGAGTGTGTGGAAGAAAGCGCTGCTGCCGCGCAGAATAAGGAAGATCAGGATGGGATCAAGGCGGCGCATAGGCCATTCCTTTGGGAAGAGGGTTTGTGGAACCGTAGGGCGCTGCAGAGCGAGTCCAGATTTGCCACGGATAGGCAATTCAAACCCACAACCACCATCAAACTATAAGCGCTGAGCCCGCACCCGTCCAGCACCACTGTGCACTAACCTGCACCCCGTCAGTACTTAATAGTCAATAATCACTGATGTTGGATGTTCCGAGAGGTACGCTCAACGCAACAAGCTGATATTAACCAACGTCTCTTGCAAAAAACCTGTGTCGATGAGGTTTCCATTTTCTGTCGCCATACGTCTACCTATAACAAGCGTCATGATTAGAACCCATATAATCCCGGAGATTCGAGTTTTATATAGATCATTCCATTCAATTAATGCGCAACAATCTACACAACGATATTTTTCAGTAGCAGCCGAATATAGCGACCAGGAAACGTTTTTTTGCAGCTTGGACACTTTGGAGATATCTTAAGAAACCCACTTAAACTCTGGGAGAAGGCCAAATGGCCTTCGTCTTTTGCTTTGATCTTAACGGTTTTACATAACGATTAAGCTAAGGGGCTGGCTTTAGCCAGTCCCAGCGAACGAAGTGAGCGATTTGAGCGCCTTGTTAGGCAGCACGCTCACCGATATATTCAAAGAAACGATACAAATACCCGTCAGGGTCGGCAACAAAAAACTCTCTTTGACCGTGCACTATCTCACCCGCACGATGCCATTCTTCTGTTATTTCCGACGCCAGCGGAATAGATGCAGCCTGCAAACAGGAAATTAACTCGGAAATTGAATTTAGCTCAATTTGAAAGTGAAGACCTTTCCCGTTAGGGCCGGTGCGGTTAATTTGATAAATGTCAGCGCCTGGACTTTGCAAAAGCATTATTTGTGCACCACCTAAATCAAAATAACCAAACCGATCTTCTGGGCGCTCAAAGCTAAGATTGAAACCGAACATCTCTGTGTAAAATCTCTTTGAGATTTTGTAGTTGTTCACGACTAACTCAGGGACTAAAGGATTCCGTTCATGCGATGGTTTCTTTCGTGTGCCTAACGCCCGCGGTAAGCTGCGCCATAGCGAAGCGGAGGGAACCAACAGGCTCAGCCTGTTGGCGTCAGCTTGACCAAACAGTTAGGCGACACATGCATGATGAGCCCGCTCAGAACGGCTAGGAAATTCAAACCCACAACTACCGACAAAGGGTAAGCGCTGGGCCCGCACCCGTCAAGCACCACTGTGCGCTAACCTGCACCCCGCCATTGCTTAGAGGTAACCGATCACACTTGTTGGATATTCCGAGGGGTACGCTCAGCGCAACAGGCGGAAATTGCCCGATTTGGACACACCCTCATCGGCAGCCCTGAACATTCAGTGCGCTCTGCCGGCAGCCACACCACGCCTACTCACGCTGCGCCGCGTGTGCCATTACTACAGCGCAGAATTACTAACCCACTGTCTGATCAAACTCCAGTTCCGGGACCGGCTCCGCACCCACAGGGGACGTCCACTGATAATCGGCGGCTTCCGCTGTCAGGTTTGATCCAGGAGTTGGCCCAATTGCTTCTGCAATTCTAGGAAGACAGGTGTTAACTCACCCGCCCCATGAGTTTGCTGCAGATGGTGCGGCAAGACAAACTGCCTAGGCATTATCAAAAAATACGCCAGATTGGGCAATTCCTGATGTTATTTCTTACTCAGAAAAACCATCTGAATTTGTATTAGATCAACAACGCAGTGTTAAAGATAAATCACTACCTTTCGATAACCTTAACAAAAGGAAGCTCGCACATGGTCAGCTTTAACCATCTGCGCATTTTTCTCATCAGTATTTAAGGTCCAACTTTTTGCTTGTTAGGGAACCATACCTTGTTTATTATGACGCCTAATTAAACGCTCATGGCCGCTCTCATCTTCTAAGTGAACAAACCAACTCTGATCAAGTAAAGGCAGCACCTGGGGCCAATTACCCTGCTGGGATAAAAGAAAAGTTCCTTCAGCAATTACCAGTGATGCTGGGGCAGATAGGTATTGCACTGCCAATTGATACATCAATATCTCGATCAAAATCTGGTGCATGAATTACTAAATCTTTCTGCCCATTAATACGCTGTAGTAAGTTCACATAACCACCTGCGTCAAAGGTATCCCAGGCGCCTTTTCGATCCCGCCTATTCGAATTAAATAGCGTTGCATTAGAAAAGTGAAATTCATCTATTGGAGCAACAACAACACTTCCTGGTAATAAGCAGCGTAGTTGCTTGGCTAATTGTTGCTTTACCACTTCCTGATGCGCCGGCAATTCCGAAAATCTTTCGCTGCCCAGTATCAGCTAGTGATCTAGCCTTTTGAACAAGTTCTTCTAGGCTAAAACTTGAAATCATTACTAGATCTAATCAGAGCATTCTAAAAATTTGAAGAGTTAGGCGCCTAGATGTTAGAGCACTTAAGTTTTGGCTGAGATGAGATGAACTCTTTAATTTTAGAAAGAGAAGGTTTTCGAACCGAGCCATGCGGCAAGCTCGCAACAGATGCAGCGGTAGCACTTGCGAACTCTAAAT
>SXGR01154750.1_pt1 | contig 30068 bp, 28 predicted proteins | sample 3174711 | NCBI WGS metagenome assembly SXGR01 (sample SAMN11356860, study PRJNA531348) | freshwater metagenome | isolation source: freshwater sample F1-60 | place: China: Fuxian Lake, Yuxi | collected 2017-12-25 | reverse complement strand
TCTGCCAGACGACGAGTGGGAAGTGATCGTCGAGCGTGCCGGAGATAACCTCGTCGGCAGCGGCGATCACCATGTCGGCAATATCCGGTGGCAACTGGCCAAGATCCTTGTTGGCGCGGGCGGCCGACTTCTTCAGCACACCGAGTGCGCGAATGATCGGACGGTCCCAGTGGTACGTGCCGATGCCGATCTGAAAGTTGTCGATCGAACGCTCGGTCTGAGCACCCCAATAGCGGTCGGTGGGCACGTTGACCTCGCCCATGCTGTCTGTCTCGACTCGATAGTCCGTCATGGCCTGCCTCGTTGTTCTGAACGTTGGTTCGGATCTGTGTTGGCACCGTAGCGCGATGCGCACCCGGGTTCGGCGGATCCCTCTGCAGGCAGGCGACGAGGCAGGCGGCTAGGTCCGTGACTAGGTGAGTGGGACAGCGTCGATGATCGTGCCGGCGGGGAGTTCGACGGTGCCAGTCGGGATCAGCGCCACCGCGTTTGCGCGAGCCGCCCGTGACAGTTGGTGGGAGGCCCCCGCCCCGAGTTGTTCGAGGACTCCAGCCCGCAGCAACATTGGAATGGCGCGCAGGCGTTCTGGCAGCGGGTTGATCGCGGTGGCGAGTTCGGCACGGACGGTGACGGGTTCTGGGTCGTCACCGAGCATTGCGCGGACGGCTGGAATGAGCAGCAGATGCAGACCGACGAGGCACGAAAGCGGGTTGCCAGGCAGGCCCGTGACGAGCGTGCCGTTGGGTGCGGAGCCACACCAGACCGGCTGCCCGGGCTGCGTGGCGATCCGCCAAAAGAGCTCGGTCACGCCGAGTTCGAGCAATGCGGGCTTGACGTGGTCGCGCGGGCCAACGGAGACGCCGCCTGTCGAGACGACGAGGTCGGCATCGGCAAGCGCGGCAGCAAAGGCCGAGCGGGTGGCGTCGGCCAGATCGGGAACGTTGTCGACGCGTACGATTTCGCAGCCCGCCGCGGCGAGCGTGGCGCAGACCAGCACCGAGTTGGACTCGTGGATCTGACCACGTTCGAGGGGCGATCCTGGCGGCACGAGCTCGTCGCCTGTTGTCAGGACGACGACGCGGGGTCGTCGAATGCAGGCCACGCTCGTCAGGCCGAGTCCGGCGACGGCCGACGTGGCGAGTGGTGTCAGCCGGGTGCCGGGGTGGAGGACGACGTCTCCAGCCTGCACATCGGCACCGACGTGTCGTACGAAGTCTCCGCTCGCAATGGGTGCGGTTGCGGTGACCAGATCGTCGACAACCTCGACGCGCTCGATCGGCACGACCGCATCGGCGCCAGCGGGTAGCACGCCGCCGGTAGCGATCGCTGCGGCCGTGCCAGCGATCAGCGGAGCGGGGTTGTCGCCCGCGAGAATGTGTGCAGAGATTGTCCAGGGCCCTGCAGAACCAGCCAGTACGGCATACCCATCCATCGCCGAATTGGCGTGGGCGGGAAGATTGTGTGGAGCGGTCACTGCCTGCCCAACAGTCCTGCCGGCGAGGTCCTTGAGCGCGACGGATTCCGTGTCCAACAGCCGCACAGACCTGATTACGCGGGTTCGCGCTTCGCCGACAGGCACGCGCTCGTGAGGGAGTTCAGTGGTCATCGTTCGGTGAACGTTACGAGTGTGGCTCGTTGGTCATGGTATACAGCGGTGGTGCTCGCGCCTAACCGCCCGACTGGAACACGATCATGACTGAACCGATTCCTGGACGCTACCGCCCTGTTGCGCCCCTGCCGACCATAGGCGGCGTGGAGCGCGAGCTTACGATTGACCAAGTCGCTGACCATCGCGTGGCGATGGCGCGCATCGCGGGTGGCGAGCAAGCCGCCGCGGTCGAGCGGACGCTTGAGGCCGTAAAGGCACTTCGGCACGCTAGTCTGGCTCCGGTGCTGGACGTCTTTCGGCTCGTTGACAACACGATCGTCCAGATTGAGGCTCAGGCCGACGGTCCGCTGCTGAGCAGTGGTGTGCTCTTGCCGCAAGCGAGTGCGCTGCTCGTGACCGCGGATATCGCAGATGCGTTGGCGACGTTGCATGCGGCTGGCCAGACCCACGGCGGTCTGGTTGCCGACGCCGTTGTGCTCGACGCCTCGGGCCGCCCCGTCGTGATGGGCGCTGGTCTGGCACGGGCCGTGGCAATCGCGACCGGAGCGCTCTCCCCGACGACCTCCAGCGATGTTCGTGCGTTGGGTGCCATGCTCTACCTGTTGGTGACGGGTCACGAGCCGACGCAGCCACCGGCCTCGCCCGCCAGCTTTGCGCCCGAGATTGCTCCCGCCTTGAACGGTCTGATGCTCGCGCTCTTGTCCGACGATCCTCACCGACCGCCACCGCCCGCTGCGCTGGTTGCGGAGCGCCTGCGTGTGCTGGCTGGTGTCGAGCTTCCACTCGACTTGATGCCAGCACCTGTGCTTGCGCCGCCGCTGCCAACGACGCCTCGGCGCGGAATCTCGGACGCAGCCTTGGCGGTGATCGTCGGGGCGATCGCCCTGGTGGCGGTCGTGCTTGCTGCTGCCGCGATCAATGGGGGAGACCTCTTCGCAAGTGACTCGCCGGCGGATACCGCGGACACCACGGGCATTCCGACGTTTACGCTGCCGCAGCCCGACGCGTTGATGCTGACCGTGACCGATGAGTCGCTGCCACTGCCGGGCGTCATCACGGACACCGTGCCCGTCGAGACGTTTGAGGTCTTTACGGACGTCACGGAGACGGTCGAGGTCTTCACCGACGTCACGGAGACAATTCCGGTCGACACGGGCGCGTTGACAGAGACCACGGTGAACGATTAGGTCTTGCTGCGGGACTGAGTAGGCGCCGTGGCAGCACGACCTCGCCTACCCTTCAAGCGTGTTCCCTGAGAGCCGACCACGCCGTAATCGCCGCACGCCTGGGCTCCGCGCCATGCTGCGCGAGACCGTGCTGACGCCTGCGCAGTTGATCTTGCCGCTGTTTGTGTTGCCCGGCGAGGGTCGTCGTGAGCCAATTGGTGCCTTGCCTGGCGTCGATCGCGTCACGCCCGACCTCGCAGCCGAGTTGGCAGTTGAGGCGGCGGCGCTCGATGTCAGCGGCGTGTTGCTATTCGGCCTGCCCGAGGAGAAGGATGCTGAGGGTACGTCTGCTTGGGATCCGAATGGTCCGACGCCGACGGCGGTGCGTGCGATTCGCTCGGCTGCGCCGGGACTCGTGATCGCCACCGACGTCTGCCTCTGCCAGTACACGAGCCATGGCCACTGCGGGCTCGTCGGTCCGAACGGTGAGATTCTCAATGATGCCTCGCTGCCGGCGCTTGCGCGCGCGGCCGTCGCTCACGCCCAAGCCGGTGCCGACCTCGTCGCGCCCTCCGACATGTTCGATGGACGCATTGGCGTCATCCGCGATGCGCTCGACGAGGAGGGCTTTGCCGAATCTGTCGGCATCTTGGCCTACTCCTCGAAGTTCTCCTCGGCCCTCTACGGGCCGTTCCGTGATGCCGCGCACTCGACTCCTTCAGCCGGCGATCGACGCTCGCACCAGCTCGATCCAGCTAACCGAATCGAGGCCGTCCGCGAGGGGCTGATCGACGAAGAAGAGGGTGCAGACATGTTGATGGTCAAGCCAGCAATTACCGCACTCGATGTGATCTCTGACCTCTCGGAGCAGAGCGATCTGCCCGTGCTTGCGTACCAAGTGTCGGGCGAGTACGCGATGTTGCGCCACGCCGCGGACGCTGGGGCTTTCGCGTTCGACGCGGCGATGCTCGAGTCGCTCGTGTCCATCCGCCGTGCTGGTGCTCGTGCGGTCATCACCTACAGCGCCGTGGATGTTGCTCGATGGCTGGCGTAGACACCTCGTCGCGGGTCGATCGTATCGTCGGCGCGGCTGCGCGCAGCAGCGAGGTCTGGGCGCGCTCGCTGATCGACCTGTCGGAACGCGACGGCGAAGATCTGTTTGGGCCGATTGCGGGCGAGGTTTTTGCCGACGGCGTAGAGACGATCTACGAGGGCTACCTCGTGCACCATGCCCCGCGCGGACGTGCATTTGCCGCACCTGACCGCGAGCAGGCACTCCTGCTTGGCGACTACCTCTATGCCACTGGGCTCGTGCAGGTCTGTGTCGCCGGCGACGTCGAGGCGATCGCTGCGCTTGCCGACCTCGTCTCCTTGGCCGCACATCTGCGGGCAGAGGGCGGCGTGATTGTCGACGCCGAGTTGTGGCTCGCCACGGCCCGCCACCTTGCGGGTCCGCGTGGTGACGCGTTGTTTGAGGCGCGCGAGGCTCTGCGCAGCGGCGACCCCACGATGCTTTGCGCACTGGTCTCCGACGCGGATGCGGTCAGTCCGCTGCTGGAGCACCGGCGCCTGATGGGGGATGCCTGATGAACGGTCCAAAGGATCTCCGCGACTGGATCGCAATGCTACGACGTGAGGGCGAACTCGTCGAGATCACTCAAGAGGTCGACTCGTATCTCGAAATCACAGAGATCGCCGATCGCGCGCTCAAGGGTGGCGGCCCGGCCTTGCTCTGCAGCAACGTCAAGGGTTCGAAAATCCCGCTCTTGATCAACCAGTTCGGCACGGAGCGACGCATGCTGCTGGCGCTCGGCCGAGACGAATTCGATTCGATTGGTGACGAGATTGCCGAGCTGCTCGACCTCAAGCCGCCGGAGGGACTCAAGGACAAGGTGCAGGCGCTCCGCCGTCTCAAAGGTGTTGCGGATGCGCGTCCCAAGGTCGTGCGCTCTGGTGCCTGCCAAGAGGTCGTCTGGCCCGAGCCGGATCTCGACCTCCTTCCGATCCAGTTCCAGTGGCCGAACGATGGTGGCCCCTACTTGACGCTTGCCAACGTGATTACGAAGGATCCCGTCACTGGCGGCCGCAACGTTGGCATGTATCGGCTCCAAAAGCACAGCAAGAATGAGCTCGGTCTGCATTGGCAAATGCACAAGGACGCCGCTGCCGATCATCGCGGAGGCGAGGGACGCATGGAAGTCGCGCTCGCGCTCGGAACCGATCCGATTACGACGTACTCGGGGTCGATGCCGCTGCCCAAGCACATCGACGAGTACATGATTGCTGGCTGGCTGCGAGATAAGCCGATCGATGTGGTCCAGTGCAAGACTGTCGACCTGCAGGTCCCCGCGAATGCGGAGATCATCATTGAGGGCTATTGCGTGCGGGGTGAGACGAAGCCCGAGGGTCCGTTTGGAGACCACACGGGCTACTACACGCCCGTCGATGATTTTCCGGTCATGCACGTGACGGCGATCACATCGCGCCGCAATCCGATCTATCCGTCGATCGTCGTTGGCCCGCCGCCGTGCGAGGACCTCTGGCTTGGCAAGGCGACCGAGCGAATTTTCCTGCCGGCCGTCCGCGTGACGCTCCCCGAGGTCGTCGATTACGACATTCCCTACGCCGGCACGTTTCATAACTGCGTGATCGTCTCGATTCAGAAGCGCTTCCCCGGGCATGCGCAAAAGGTGATGAGCGCAATCTGGGGTACCGGTCTATTGTCGTTGACGAAGGCCGTGATTGTGGTCGACGAATGGGTCGACGTCCACAACTACACCGAGGTCGTCTGGCAACTCGGCGCCAACGTCGATCCTGCCCACGACATTCTGATGTCTTACGGTCCAATTGATCAGCTCGACCATGCTGCTCGCATCAAGGCGCTCGGAGGCAAGATCGGCTTTGACGCAACGGCAGTGTGGGAGGGCGAGGGGTATGAGCGTGGCTGGCCTGAGGTCAATCGGATTCCCGCCGATGTGAAGGCGCAGGTCGATGCGCGGTGGGCTTCGTTTGGCATTGAGATGCCGGGGAGCGTCCGCTAGATGGCCACTCCGGTGACATCGCTGGGTATGCTCGCAGACGGACATTACGACCGAGCACACTGCCGGAGAAAATCGTGAGCGTGGAACGCACAGACGAAGAATGGCGCCAGTTGCTGACGCCGGAGCAGTACACTGTGCTTCGCCAGCAAGGAACCGAGCCGCCGTTTACCGGCGCCTACGTCGATGACCACGCACCGGGCGTCTACGCCTGTGCTGGTTGTGGGACAGAGCTCTTTCACTCGGACGACAAGTTCGATTCGGGCACCGGCTGGCCCAGCTTCACGCGCCCCGTGCTCGACGACAACGTGGGGTCGCGCGAAGACAACGCGCACGGCATGCGTCGCATCGAGGTCGTCTGCAAGAGCTGCGGCGGCCATCTTGGACACGTCTTCCCAGATGGTCCAGGGCCGACAGGAATGCGCTACTGCATCAATTCGTGCTCACTCCAGCACACCGAAACGAGTGCAAAATGATCGGCTTGGGGATTGTGCGTTTCGTGTCGATTTTGACAGCACAGGGGCACCACCCCCAAGATACCTATGTGTCTGGAGGTATTGCACGTGGCTAAGAACACTGTTAAAGCTGGGGCATCTTCGTATGGTGACCCGGCAGATCCGCGTGCGATCATTAGTCGCAGCAAGTTTTTGACAGGCGCAACCGTCGGCCTTGGTGGCCTGATTGGTGTTGCCATCGCTGTTCCCGTTGTGGGCTTCGTCCTCGGACCCTCCTTCGCCTCGGAGGACTGGTACTGGGCAAGTTTCGGTCCGGCCGACAATAAAGACTTCAAAGCGGGCACGTACGAGCCCGTCATCTTCGAGCGCGGCAAGCTCGGAGAGCTCGATCGTCGAGTCGCCTACGTGCGCCGCGATGGTGCCGAAGAGTTCACGATCATCTCGAACGTCTGCATGCACCTTGGCTGCCCGGTCCAGTTTAAGACCACGAACTTCGCCTGCCCGTGCCACGGCGGGCAGTACGACACCGAGGGCATCGTCACCGCCGGCCCGCCGGTGCGCCCGCTCAACCGCTTCGAGTACAAGGTTGAAGACGGCACGCTCTACGTCGGCCGCCCGTTTGCAACCCAAGATGTTGACGGCAAAGTCGTCATGACCGACACCTTCAAGCTACCCGGTGCGCCCGTTGGCGGGCTCCTCGGTTGGCTCTACCCAACGCCGGCCTGAGTCAGGAAATTACGATGTCCACATTACTTCCGCCACCAAAAGAAATCGCGATGTTGCCGGTCGACTGGGTCGAGGAGCGCTCTGGCGCGATCTCGTTCGGCAAGTACATGTTGTTCCGCAACGTTCCCAAGGACATCTCGTGGCTGCAGACGCTCGGCTCGGCACTCATCACCGTTTTCATCTTGCAAGCGACGACCGGAATCATTCTGGCGATGTACTACCAGCCGACTCCGGAAACCGCGTGGATGACGATCCAGTGGATCACCAACGAGGCCACGCTCGGTTGGCTCGTGCGCGGCATGCACAAGTGGGGTTCGTCCGTCATGGTGGTGCTGCTCTTCCTGCACATGGGACGCACGTTCCTCTTCGGTGCGTACAAGTACCCGCGCGAGATGACATGGATCACGGGCGCCATCATCTTCATCCTCGTGATGGGCATGTCGTTTACCGGCTACCTACTTGTGTTCGACGAGCGCGCCTACTGGGCCACGATCGTCGGCGTCAACATCAACGGCACGGCGCCGATCCTCGGACCGGCACTCTCGTACATCCTGATGGTGGGCCCAGAGATCGGTACCCACACGCTGTCGCGCTTCTACTCGTTGCACATGCTGGTGTTGCCAAGTGCTATTGGCGGCCTGATCTTCTTGCACATGCTGCTTGTCGTCCGGCTCGGTGTGACATCGCCGCCCTGGTCGCGCATGGAGCCAACGGAGCGTGACGTCTAATGCCACGTCTCACTGCACGCGAACGTCGCGAGGGGTATCAGCGCGAGTACGCCTTCCAACAGCGTCACGGTAAGCCGTTCTTCCCGCATGTCGTCTTCCATGACACGATCGTCAGTCTGATCGTCGTGGCCCTGATCATGGGGATTACGATTCTCTGGTACGCGCAGTTTGGGGCAATCCCAACCGATCCAATGGCCGAGCGCACCGGCGGTCTGCTCGGACCTGCCTACGAGGCGAAAGCAGATCCGGGTGTGCTGGGTTACCACCCGCAGCCTGACTGGTACTTTTTCTTTCTTTTCGAGCTGCTGCGTATTTTCAAGACGCCTGAGTTGCTGATCGTCGGCACGATCATCATCCCGACGATCTGGATGGTGCTATTGATCGGCTGGCCGTTCATCGACCGAAACCCCGATCGTCGGCTCTCGCGTCGGCCGATTGCGCTTTCGATCGGCGTGATGGTCCCGATCGTGTTGTTGACGTTGACGTTCTACGGGTCGAAGGTTCCGGCCGAGGGAGGTGCGGCGTCAACTGAGCCGGGGGCAGCAGCCTTTGCGGCCGGTGCCTGTTCGACGTGTCACGTGCTCGCTAACGCGGGCACTGCTGGCAACGTTGGGCCAGTGCTCGATGAGGCGAAGCCGGACTACGCGACGGCGCTAGCGCTGATCACAAATGGCCAAGGCTCCATGCCGGCCTTTAAGGCGACGTACACGGAAGACGAGATCTCGTGCCTCGCTGGATATGTCGCCACCTGGTCGGCTGCAGTTGGCACGACGCCAGGCCCGAATGCGGCCACCGCTAAGGACTATCCGGCCTCGTGCGAGAAGGCGGGCGGCTTGTTCGCCGGCAACGCCTCCAGTGCGGCCGGTCCGTAGCCTACGCGTAGACACGTTTTTGATGGTGGCGACGGCCGGGTGGCACCACCCGGCCGTCCGTCGTTTACGGGCGGCTAGCGCGGTCCGAGTGAGCGACGGTCAAAGCCCGGAGCATCCGCCCGGCGGCGGGTCACGAATCACCTAGCGGGGCACAACCCCGTACTGTCGTATCCTGCACGCAACGCCTGTTACTGACTATGCGAGTCTTCCTTGGAATCACCGGCGCCTCTGGCGCACCGTATGCCGCCCGCGTACTCGCGGGGTTGGCGGCCGCGGGGGCCGAAATCGGTGTCTGCGCCTCCAAAGCGGCGGGTGAGGTGATCGCGTGGGAGGTATATCGCGATCGTTCGATCCCGGGCCCTGAGGCGATCCAACGCCTACTGACCGAGTACGGCGGCGGCCAAGCCACGCTCTACGATGAGGAGGACTGGTTCTCTCCCTATGCCTCGGGTTCTGCCAAGGTCGATGCCTACGTGGTCTGCCCCTGCTCGATGGCGACGTGCGGCACGATCGCCTCCACGAGCCAAGCCAACCTTATTCACCGTGCTGCCGGAGTGGCGCTGAAGGAGCGGCGCAAGCTGATCCTCGTACCACGCGAGTCGCCGCTCTCGCTTTTGCACCTGCGAACCCTGACGGCGCTGGCCGAGGCCGGCGCGATCATCGCCCCCGCCATGCCAGTCTTCTATACGCACCCGGATACGTTGAACGACGCGATCGATTTCGTCGCGGGTCGCGTGCTCGACCTCTGTGGCATCGACAACGAACTCTTGCCGCGCTGGGGCTCTGACGCATGAGCGATGACAATCTCCCCGTCAAATACAGCGCCGAAGCGGGCACGCTGCCTCCCGAGCGCGTGCAGGCGATGTTCGATCGGATCGCCCGTCCCTACGATGCGATGAATCGCGTTATGACGGGTGGGCTGGACGTCCGCTGGCGTCGCCTCGCAGCCGAGGCGACCGAGGTTGGCGCGGGTGCCAGCGTGCTCGATTGTTGCTGTGGCACAGCCGATCTGACGCTCGAGCTCGCTAAGCGCGTCGGCCCGAGTGGTGAAGTGGTTGGGCTCGATTTTGCAGACCGCATGCTGGATCGTGGTCGTCTCAAGATTGCCAAGCACGGCGTCGACCAGGCCACGCTAATCCACGGGGATGCGCTGGACCTGCCCTTCGAAGACGACCGCTTCGCAGCCGCGACGGTGGCCTTTGGCATCCGCAATGTCGCCGACCTTGGGCTCGGCTTTCGCGAGCTCGTTCGCGTCGTCCGACCGGGTGGCAAGGTTGTCTGCCTCGAGATCACCACGCCCGAGTCTGGTGTCGTCTCGAAGTTCCATTCGCTCTGGTTTGATCGCCTCGTTCCCGGTGTGGGGCGGCTCGTCGACAAGGGGAACGCGGCCTACACCTATCTGCCTGCGTCGGTCAAGCGCTTTCCGGGGACCACGAGCCTGGCGCACGTGATGTACGAGGCTGGCCTCGAAGACGTGCGCTTTCGTACCCTCGGCGGTGGCATCGTGGCGCTCCACGTCGGCACGGTTCGACGGAGCGCCGCATGAGCACGATCACCTACGCCAACCTCTTGGCCCTACCGGGGATCAGCGACTACCTCAAGAGAGTCGAGCAGCGCCTGGTTGACGATGTCGCGTGGGTTGGCGGCTCGACGGCAGCGACGGCCGCCGAGACGCTGGCGGCCGGTGGTAAGCGCCTACGCCCATTGCTGGTCCTGCTCTCGTCTCCCGCCGCGGGGCAGTCCGCCGAGAACCTGATCCGGGCTGGCAGCGCTGTTGAGCTCGTACACATGGCCACGCTTGTGCACGACGACGTGCTCGACCACGCCTCGCTGCGTCGTGGGCGTCCGACCGTGTGGGCGCAGCACGGCGATCTGATCGCGGGTGCGACGGGCGATTTTCTGTTTGCGCGAGCGTTTGCGGTGCTCGCCGAGACCGACGACATCGACAGCCTCGTCTTGTTGGCCCAGGCCGCACTCGGCCTGTCGGAAGGCGAGGCTCTGCAGATGCTGCAGACGCGCCGTCCCGAGACGACGCCGGAGCAGTATTTCGATCGCTGCACGCTCAAGACAGGACGTCTGTTCGCGGCAGCCTGCGGGCTTGGTGGTCGCCTCGGCGGTCTTGGCGATGCCGATGCCAAGGCGCTTGCCGAGTATGGGCGCCTGCTCGGGCTCGCCTTCCAAGTTGCCGATGACATCCTCGACTGTGACGGGCTCTCCACCGCGACCGGCAAGGTGCTCGGCACGGACCTGATCGGTGGTACGGCAACGCTGCCACTACTTTACGCCGCGCGCGCCGACGCCGAAATTGCCGAGGCGTTGCGTCGCGAGCCAGAGCCAGCAGCAGTGCATCCTCTCTTGGCTCGCGTCGGAGAACTGGGCGCGCTCGAAGAGGCGCGCGACACGGCCCGTGAGCTCGTTCGGACGGCCGAAGAGGCTCTTGATTTGATCACCGGCGACCTCGACACGACGCCCTTGCGGATGGTCGTCCGTGGTGTTGTCGACCGCGATACATAGAACACCACCGACGGGAATCTGACTTGGCCACCATCACGCGCACTACGGAACTTCAGGAGATTCGCGAGAAGGTTGTCGCGGGCGAACGCCTCGATTTGGACGACGGCATCACGCTGCTCGAGTCGCACGACGTGCTCGAGCTTGGCGCCCTCGCCGACCTCGCACGCCGTCAGCGCGGCGGCACCGACGAGGTCTTCTTCGTCAACAACCTGTACCTCAACTACACGACGATTTGCCGGGTCAAGTGCAAGTTCTGTGCCTTCGCTCGCACGTCGAAGCAGGCCGACGCGGTCATGTGGGACATCGACGACCTCGTCGCGCACGCCCAAGAGGTACGTTCGACGCAGGACTTCACCGAGATCCACATGGTCGGTGGCGAGAATCCCCACCTCGATTTCCAGTACTACGTCGACATCACCGCGGCCCTCAAGAAGGGCCTTCCGGGCGTCGACCTCAAGCTCTTTACGGCCTCCGAGATTCATCACATGACGCGCACCTCCGACCTCAACCACGAGGAGGTGCTGCGCGCACTGATCGACGCGGGTCTCGACACGCTGCCTGGTGGTGGCGCCGAGGTCTTCTCGCCGCGGGTGCGCAAGATCATCGCGCCGGGCAAGGAGCCGGGTGCACAGTGGCTCGAGACGCATCGCATCGCGCACAACCTGGGTCTCAAGACGCATTGCACGATGCTGTACAACCACGTTGAGACGTACGAGGAGCGCATCGAGCACCTGCTGTCGCTGCGCGATTTGCAGGACGAGACGGGGGGTTTCATGGCCTTCATCCCGCTGCCGTTCCACCCGCAGAACACGGTCTTCGAGCGTCGTGGTTGGAAGTTCTCGACCGGCCAGGACGATCTCAAGATGATCGCTGTCTCGCGCCTGATGCTCGACAACATCGAGCACGTCAAGGCGTACTGGATCATGATCTCCACGCCGCTCGCCCAGGTTGGCCTCTCCTTCGGAGCGAATGACATTCAGGGCACCGTCGTCGAGGAGAAGATCGCCCACGCCGCCGGTGCTGTGACGCCGACGGAGGAGAAGGTTGCCGACCTCGTCCGTGTCATTCAGGAGGCCGGCAAGGTTCCCGTTCAGCGCGACACGTTCTACAACGAGTTGCGGCGGTGGGATCGGTGAACCCCCTGCGCGTCGGCCGGGTAGATTTCATTAATACCTTCCCGCTGGCGTGGTCGCTCGAGCATCGACTCGAGCCTGGCACGATCGAGGAGACGCTTGCCGTGCCGACGGGACTCAACGCGCTGCTTGCCGCGGGCGAGCTGGATGTCGCCAACGTCTCCAGCATCGCCTACGCGCACAACGCGGCTGACTGGATTTTGTTGCCGTCGATTTGTATCGCCTCTGAGGGCGAGGTCGACTCGGTCAACCTCGTCACGGATGTCCCGCTGCCAGCGATCTCCTCGATTGCCGTGACTGCCAAGAGCGCCGCGTCGGTTGCGCTGGTGCGAGTGTTGTTTCCGAACGTCGAGATTCGCGCCGAGGGCCGGCCGGCGGACGCGACGCTCTTGATCGGCGACGAGGCTCTGCGTTCAGGCATCGACGACCCGACGCCACACCACGATCTCGGCGAGCTCTGGCTTGAGCGCACCGGGCTACCGATGGTGTTCGCCGTCTGGGCTGCACGCAGGACCGTTGCAGTCGATCGCCTACTCGCCCTCGATCACGCGCTCGCGTCTGCCGTTGCGGATGCCTCGGAGCACGCCGCGTTGGTCGCCGAGGCTGCTGCCGAGCGCTACAACTTTCCCGCCGGCTACCTCGCCCGCTACTTCGAGCACCTCCATTACGGCTTTAGCGACCGCAAGCGCGAGGGATTGCAGCGATACTTCGCCCTAGCCGCAGAAGCGGGCATCATCGATTCGGTTCCCACGCTCGAGTTCGCGGGAGCAACGCAAGGAGCAAGAGGCTAATGGCCGTCGTCGATTCCACTCGCACCGTCACCGAGGTTCTTGATCGTGTGCTCGCGGGCGAGCGGTTGTCCGATGCTGATGCCTTGACGTTGATGCAGTCGCGCGACCTGGTTTCGATCGGTGCGGCGGCGAACGAGATCCGCAATCGCAAGGCGAATCCGGGTGAGGTCACGTACATCGTCGACCGCAACATCAACTACACGAACGTCTGCGTGACCGACTGCAACTTCTGCGCCTTCTACCGTAAGCCCGGCGACACGCGCGAAGGCTACGTACTTCCAAAGCGCATCATTTTCGCGAAGATCGAAGAGACGATCACAGTTGGTGGGACCGGCTGTTTGATGCAGGGTGGCCACAATCCCGAGCTATCGATCGAGTGGTACGAGGACCTGTTCCGCGACATCAAAGAGCGCTATCCGAAGTTCCACATGCACGCCCTGTCGCCGCCCGAGGTGACGTACATCGCGCGCCGCGCTGATCTCTCCCTCGCCGACACGATCTCGCGCCTGCGCGATGCTGGTCTCGATTCGATCCCGGGCGGTGGTGGCGAGGTTCTCGTCGATCGCGTGCGCAAGATCCTTGCTCCGAAGAAGACGAAGAGTGACGAGTGGCTAGAAGTTATGCGCCAGGCGCACCGCCAGGGCATGACGACGTCCGCCACGATGATGTACGGCCACGTCGAGACGCTCGAGGAGCGCGTCGAGCACTTCCGACGCATCCGCGAACTGCAGGACGAGGTTCCCGGCTTCCGCGCCTTCATCTCGTGGACGTTCCAGCCCGATAACACCGAGCTCGGCAAGACCGTCAACCAGACGCCAACCTCGTTTGAGTACCTCTTGGTCCAGGCCGTCTCGCGCCTCTACTTCGATAACATTCCTCACATCCAGTCGTCTTGGGTGACGCAGGGCATGAAGATCGGCCAGATTGCCCTGCATTTCGGCGCCGACGATCTCGGCTCCGTGATGCTCGAAGAGAACGTCGTCTCGCGTGCTGGTACGACGTACCGCGCAACGAGCGAGGACTTCTGCCGCATCATTCGTAACGCGGGCTACAAGCCGATCCAGCGCGACACGTACTACCGGGTCGTCAACGACGATCCCGAGGCGTCGTTGCGCGAGGCGGACACCACATCCGCGCGGTTGTGATGTCCGCCTGCGGGCTATTGGCTGTCCTAGTAGTTGCCGCTGCTCCTTAGGCGGACATCACAACCGCGCGGATGTGGTGTCCGCCTCACGCACCAGCCAGACCCGGTGTAGAATCGCGCCGCCGAGGATCGCCAATCCGATCAGAGCGAGGTATGGCTGAACTGGTGCGAACCAGGCCATTGCACCGGTCGTTCCCAGCGCGAGCACGACGACGTGGTTACACGTTGGGCACCCGATCGCGAGATAACTGAGCGTGCCACCGACGTAGCCGGTGCGTGTCGCGGGTCGACAGCTGGAGGGGCGGGGGAGCGCGATCAGCACGCCGGCCAACACGGCAGTCAGCAGTGCGACGGGCAAGGCCCAGACCGTCGCCTCGATTTGACGGCCAAAGATCGGGTTGGGGATCAAGTCCGTTGGGGCCGCGATGACGAGCAGCGTAAAGATGCCGACTCCGACCGACAAGGCGAGGCGCCGTGCGTTCATCGCTGGCGGTCTTCGATGCGCAGAAAGGGCGCACTCTGGTTCAACGACAGGCTGACCTTGCCAGCCACGAGGTGAATCAGATCGTCGCCGAGCAACTCTTTGCGCCAGCCCTGACCAAGCGGCAACGTCGAGAGGTCCTCATCCGCCACGACCGCCTCGAGGAACCGATCAAGATCGGCACGATTGGCAACGAGTTCGGGTGCGAGGTCGGCGTCGATACAGCGAATCCGAGCCATCGGCACGGCCAGCGTGGCGACTGCCTCGACCTGCTTGGCGATGCGCTGAGGGACGGAACGTTCGGCGGGTGGCGGTGTGCGCGTCAGACCATTTGCGACCGCAGCCAATAGCTCGGCGGTATCGCGCTCGCCAAGGCTCTTGCCCATCCCGCGGATCTGCTGCAGGTCGTTGGCCGAGCGTGGCATCGCGCGTGCGACCTCAACAACGGTTGGGTCCTTCATCACCCAGCCAGCCGGCTGGTCGCGACGGCGAGCCGAGATCTCGCGCCACGCAGCGACGTCCACCAGCACAGCCTGTGCCTGCGGCGACAGGCGTCCGCGACGCTGCACCTTGCGCCAGGCGCGTTCGGGGTCGCCACCGGCACTATCGACGGAGCAAAAGCGGCGGGTAATGTCGGCAGCAGCCCACTCGGATCGACCTCGCTCGGCAAGCGATGTGCGCAGCGCAGCCACGAGCGGCGCGAGGTAGCGGACGTCGTCGGCGCCATAAAGCATCTGCGTCTCTTTGAGCGGCCGGCGGCTCCAATCGGAGAACGTCTCGTTGTGGTCGAGGCGCACCTTTAAGACGGCCTCGAGCAGGCGATCGAGGCTGGCGCTGGCTGTGAGTCCCACGAAGCCCGCGGCAATCTGCGTATCGAACACGTTGGCGGGAAGCGTGCCGAAGTGCAGTCCAAACGCAATCAAATCGGCGGAAGGAGCGTGCATCAACTTCTCGACCGCTGGGTCGGCGATAAGTTCGCCGAGCGGCTCGAGCGGTGCACCGGCGAGCGGGTCAATCAGCCAAATCTCGTCACCAACGCCGACCTGCACGAGGCACAGTTGGGGCGCGTATGTCTTCTCCCAGAGGAACTCCGTATCGAGCGTGCAGGTGCCCGCGTTGCGCGCCGCAGCGGTGACCTCGTCGACGCCAGTGGCATCCGTAACCATGCGTGGCATCTCCGGCACGCGTACAGCCTACCGCCCCATCCCGGCGAGGACGGTATCCTGCCGCACATGGGTGTTCCATTGATGGATCTGCGCGGCCAATGGGAGCCGCTGCACGACCGCATTTCGGCTGCTGTCGATGAGGTGATTCGCAGTGGCGTCTTTATCCTTGGTCCCAACGTCAAGGCCTTCGAGGCCGAAACTGCTGCAGATATTGGTGTTGCGCACGCGGTTGGTGTTGCCAACGGCACCGATGCCTTGATCCTCGCCTTGCGTGCCTACGACATTGGCGCTGGCGATGAGGTGATCTGCCCGGCCTATACCTTCTTCTCGACTCCCGAATCGATCGGCGCCGTGGGGGCAACGCCGGTCTTCGCTGATATCGATGCCGACACGTATCAGCTCGACCCGGCCGCTGTTGAGGCTGCTGTCACCCCGCGTACGCGGGCGATCATGGCCGTCCATCTGTTTGGCCATCCCGCACCGATGGCGGAGTTGCGAGTAATCTCGGATCGTCACGACCTGATCCTGATCGAAGACGCGGCGCAGTCCTACGGAGCATCGCTCAACGGCGTTCGCTGCGGTGCAATCGGCGACATCGCGACGTTCTCGTTCTTCCCGACCAAGAACCTCGGTGGTTTTGGCGACGGCGGTCTCATCACCACGAACGACACCGAGATTGCCGAGCGCATCCGCGAGTTGCGCTTCCACGGTTCGAAAGACAAGCGTACGTTTACGCAGATCGGGATGAACTCCCGACTCGACGAGCTACAGGCTGCGATCTTGCGGGTCCTACTCCCCGAGTTGACTGGCTGGAATGACCTGCGTCGGGCCGCAGCGGCGCGCTATGACGAGCTAGGCCTTGGTCGCTTCGTCGAGCTGCCGGGCACAGCGCCCGGTGCCGACCCGATCTATCACCTCTACGTCACCCGTTGTCAGGATCGCGGGACAGTGCAGGCTGCCTTGAAGGCGGCAGACGTCGGCAACGTCGTCTACTACGACACGCCGCATCACCTCCAGCCGGTCTTCGCCGACCTTGGCTACGCGGTCGGAAGCCTGCCCGAGACCGAGCGTGCTGCCCGCGAGTGCCTCGCGCTACCGATGTACCCGACGCTGCCCCCGGCCGATCAGGCGACCCTTGTCGGTGCGCTCGAGGCCGCGCTGGTACCGATCGCGTAAGGCGCGATGCGCGTTTGGATCGACCTCACCAACGCGCCACACGTCCCGGTGCTGGCGCCGATGGTGCGCGTGCTGGAAGCACGCGGCGCGACGGTCGAGCTGACGGCCCGCCCGTATGGGCAGACGGCCGAGCTGGCCGCCATGCATGGCCTCAAGGTCGAGGAGATTGGCAGTCATGGCGGGCGCTCGCGGATCGGGAAGGGTCGTGCTGCTGCCGGGCGCGTGCATGTCCTGCGGCGCTGGGCGAAGAGCCGCAACTTTGACGTCGGGCTGGCGCACGGTTCGACGGATCAGCCTGTCGTCGCGCGCCTCTTGGGCTTTCCCACAGTCACGATGTTCGATTACGAGGGTGCGCGTGTGCAGCATGGCGTCAACTGTCGGCTTGCCTCGCGCGTACTGATCCCCGACGCGATCCCCGTCGAGGCGATCACCGCGCACGGCGCGCGCGCCTCACAGGTCGTGCGCTTTCCGGGACTCAAGGAGGAGTACGCGCTGTGGGGCTTCCAAGCCGATCCGTCGGTGCGCGAAAGCCTTGGCGTCCGAACCGATGCCCTGCTGGCGATCATGCGGCCGCCGCCCGAGCTCGCCTTGTATCACCGCAGGGATAATCCGCTCTTCGATCAGGTGCTCGAGACGCTCTCGGCAGACCCTCGTGTCGACCAAGTGGTCTTGCCGCGCACCGCAGAGCAGGGCGCGGCGGTCCGTGCACACAACGTGCCGCGCGTGATCGTGCCCGAGCACGCCGTCGATGCGCGCAGCCTTGTCGCGACGGCCGACCTCGTCGTCTCGGCGGGAGGCACGATGAATCGCGAGGCTGTCGTGCTCGGCACGCCCGTCTGGACGACGTTCGCTGGCACGCTCGGTGCTGTCGATCGGGTCCTGATCGCCGACGGTCGACTCCAGCAGCTGACGCGCGTGGAGGACCTCGTGATTGCTCCCCGCGTGCCAACCGCCGCCCCGACGCTGCGCGATCCCGCCCTGCTGGTGGATCTGGCGCTCAACGGCCTCGTCTAACCCAGCGGGATCAAGTCAGGCTTGGAATTGGCCCGAGGACATGACAAGTGCGCACTTGTCATGTCCGCCCCCGTTATCGAACCGTCGCCTAGGACATGCAGGGGAACCGCTACGCACCTATAATGATTGCTGATATGCGTTTCCCTTCCTGGCATCGGCTCGGTCATCTAGCGGCTGATGCTGCTGTTGCCGCGGCGGCATGGTGGCTCGCATTCCAGCTGCGTTTCGACGTGGTGCCGATCTGGGCCAACACGCTGTTTTGGGCGACACTGCCGTGGGTTGTGGTGCTGACGGTCGCCGTCTTCGTTCTCAATGGACTCTACACGCGGTGGTGGCGCTACGTCTCGCTCCGCGACGTTCGCCTGTTGCTGCGCGCCTCCCTGATTGCTGTCGTCGTCGTCGCGCTCTACGCCAACCTGTTCCCACCCGTTGCGGCAACGCCGCCGCGTGGCGTCCTCGTGATCTACTTCCTGCTGCTGCTGCTCGGCACGGTTGGCGTCCGTGCGATTGCCCGCACGATTCTTGAGGGTCGTGGCACGTTGTTCCCACGCGGCCGCGAGGTGTTGGTCGTCGGCGCTGGCGATGCGGGCTCCGTGATCGTGCGCGAGATGCTTGCGAACCGCTCGCTCCGAATGACTCCAATTCGCCTCTGCGACGACGATCCACGCAAGCAGGGCATGCGCCTCCACGGCGTCAAGGTGGATGGCACGACGCACGATCTTGCTGCGATTTTGAAGGCCTCGCCACCCGACGAGGTCGTGATCGCCATGCCGGGTGCCGACGGTACTGCACGTCAACGCGTTGTCGACGCCTGTCGCCGCGCGGGGGTGCCCGTCAAGACGCTGCCAGGGCTCTACGACCTGCTAGACGGCGACCCGAACCTGTTGCGGCGTCTGCGTGAGGTCCGCGTCGAAGACATCCTCGGCCGCCAGCCGGTCAACCTTGATCTTGCCTCGATGGGTGGGTACTTGGCTGGTCAGTCCGTTGTGGTAACGGGCGCGGGTGGCTCGATTGGGTCAGAGCTCGTGCGGCAGATCAGCCGCCTCTCGCCTGCGAGACTGACGCTGATCGACCATGCCGAGGACAACCTCTTCGAGATTGATCAGTGGCTGCGCGAGCACGAGATCGCCAACGTCGTCTCGTGCGTGGCCGACGTCAAAGACTCGGACCGCATGCGCAAGATCCTTGCCGAGGCTAAGCCGAGCGTGATCTTCCACGCAGCTGCCTACAAGCACGTGCCACTTATGGAGGCCAATCCATTCAGCGCGCTGCGCAACAACGTCATTGCCACGCGCGCACTTGCCGAGATCGCCGCCCATGCGGGTGTCGAGCGCTTCGTGCTCGTCTCGACCGACAAGGCGGTCATCTCCGAGACCGCGATGGGGGCCTCGAAGGCGCTCTGCGAATACGTCGTTGAGGCCGAGGCACAGCAGCATCCCGACACGCGCTTTATGGCCGTCCGCTTCGGCAATGTGCTCGGCTCGTCTGGCTCCGTGATTCCGACCTTCCGTCGTCAGATCGACGAGGGCGGCCCCGTCACCGTCACCGACCCCGAGATGACTCGCTTCTTTATGACCATCCCCGAAGCCGTCCAGCTGATCGTCCAGGCCGGCGGTGTCGGACAGTCAGGCGACGTCTTCGTACTCGACATGGGCGACCCGGTCAAGATTTGGGATCTTGCCCACGACATGATTCGCCTGATGGGTCGCGAGCCCGGCAAGGACATTGAGGTCGTCGTGATTGGTCGCCGTCCGGGCGAGCAATTGCACGAGCGCCTGTTCTCGGACGACGAGTCCGTCGAGCGTACGCATCACGACAAACTGATGCGCGCACGCCGTGGTCGCATCGAGGCGGCGTGGTTGAGCAAGCGTCTCGATGCGATCGAGCTGGCCTTGGATCGAGGCGCAGATGAGGAGGCTTTGCAACTCTATTTTGATGCCGCCCAGTCGCCGTTGCGCGAGAGTATTGCTGGACCAAGGGTCGAGCGGTAAGCATGGATACGAAACAGCTCGCAGCCCTTGTTGCCGTCGTTGATCGTTCGAGTTTTTCGCAGGCCGCCGAGCAGCTCGGCGTCACCCAGCCAGCCGTGTCCTTGGCTATTCGTTCGCTTGAGAAGCGCCTGGGGTGTCAGCTGATCGATCGCTCGGGTCGCGTGGTCGAGCCGACGGAGGCCGGCAATGTCGCCTATCGCCATGCCCAGCGTATTCTCGGGGCCGAGCGTGATCTCTTTCGTAGCCTGGAAGACGAGGGCGACGAGCTGACGGGCCACTTGGTGGTCGGTGCATCGACGGGGCCGGGCGAGCGGATTTTGCCTGCGCTGCTCGGCGCGTTCCATAAGGAGAACCCTGACGTAATCGTCTCGTTGCGTGTTGACGACACCGAGACGATTGTCGATCGCATCCTTGATCGCCAACTCGAGTTCGGCATCGTTGGTGCTGAGCGTCCGCATCGTTCGCTGGTGTTTGAGCCCTTCTTGCGCGACGAGGTCGTGCTGGTCGTGCCGACGGACCATCCGTTTGCCGGTCAAGAGATCGAGATGCGCGACCTGCTCGATGTCCAACTGGTTGTCCAGCAGGAGGGTGCGGGCGTCCGCACCGTCGTCGAGCGCGAGCTTCGCGCGGCTGGCGTGCGGGTGCGCGATCTCAATATCGTTGCCGAGTTGGGTCTGCAAGAGTCGGCGAAGTCTGCCGTCGAGGCCGGGCTTGGTGTGACGTTCCTTTCGCGGCTGGCCGTCGAGCGCGAGCTCGAAGAGAAGCAGCTTGCCACTGCGACGGTTAAGGGGCTCGAGCCCGGGCGCCTGTTCTATGCGGTCCGCAGTGCGTCGCGGCCGCCGGGACGGCTCGTCACGTCGTTCCTACAGTTCTCGCGTCTCTCGCTCGGCGATCAGGCGGTCTTCCCGGACGAGGCGCGCGAGCGCCCTGTGCGCGGCGGCCGCGTCGGCTGACCGATGCCGTCGATCATTGCCTTTGATGCCGATGTGATCGGCCGCCAGCGCACGGGTGACGAGACTGTCGCGACGGGATTGCTGACGGCGCTTGCTGCGCGGACCGACCTCGACTTCCAGGTGCTCGCCTATGTCCGCGACGTCGCCAAGGTGCCAGCGGGGATCACCGACTCCGGTGTCGTCCGTCCTGTTGCTGTTGACATCGGTTCGAACTATCGGCGTGTCGCGCTCAGCCTACCAGCGCGCCTTCGAGCCGACCGACCCGCTCTTTACCACGGCAACTACGTCTTGCCACCGAGTCTCCCGTGCCCGGGAATCGTCACAGTTCACGACTCGTCGTATCGATTCGCCTCTGAGTTGATGCCCAAAGCCGATGCGCTGGCCTTTGGGCGCATCGTGCCGTGGTCGATGAGGCGTGCTGCCCGGGTCGTGACGGTCTCTGAGCACGCACGTCTCGATGTGCTCAAGTCGCAGCCATTGCTTGACCCCGCGAAGGTGATTGCGATTCCCAATGGGGTGTCAACGGTCTACGCCCCGGACCCAACGGCAGCCGATCGCGTGCGTGCTGCTCACGGCTTGGAGCCAGGCTACGTGCTGTTTATTGGCGCGCTGCAACCACGTAAGAATCTGCTGCGCCTGCTCGAGGCCTACACCCGCGTGCGTGAAACGAGGGGTACGATGCCACCGCTCGTGCTTGTCGGCAACATGAAGCAAGACCACGATGAGCTGGCTGAATGCATTACCAAGCTCGGACTCACGGATGCGGTACATCGGGTTGGCTACGTGGAGGGCGAGGCTGCGCTGCGAGATCTCTACGTCGCGGCTGGCGTCTTTGCCTTCCCGTCGCTCTACGAGGGTTTTGGCCTGCCGATTGCGGAGGCGATGGCGTGCGGTACGCCCGTGCTTGCGGCCGGTGCAACTGCGTTGCCCGAGGTGGCGGGCGGCGCGGCGGTGTTGGTTGACCCACTGTCTGTGTCGGCGATTGCCAATGGTCTAGCGACGCTGCTCGACGACGAGAGCGTGCGGGAGCGTTGTCGTACAGCAGGTCTCGTGCGGGCAGCCGAGTTGACGTGGACGGCTGCAGCCGATCGCCTCGTCTCCGTCTGGCGGGAGGTTCTTGCCGAATCGCCACAGCGCCAGCGTGCCGTTCGTTCTGTGGCCGCAGGTGCGCCCGCGAGTGTCGTGGCAGCAGTAACTTCGACCGGTCAGGCCGACGATCTACCCGACGCGATCGCGGGCCTGCGCCAGCAAGGGATGGGTGATGCACTGACGATCGTGGTTGTCGCGAACCGCCCGGGCGATGGCACCGCCGAACTGATCCGCGCCGACTATCCCGGCTGCGTGCTGGTCGAGCAGCCCGACACGCGTTCCTACGCCGAGAATCAGGCTGTCGCGTTTGCCGCCGCTCCGGGCGACTACCTGGCGATCGTCAACCCCGACGCAATCGCGCAACTCGAATGTCTGCCACGGCTTGTGCGCTTTATGGAGGAGCATCCGCGCTGCGGCCTCGTCGCGCCGACGCTACGCAATCTCGATGGCTCGTACCAGGAGGCGGCCCGCAACTTTCCCAAGCCGATCGGGTCGATCATTCGTCGAACACCGCTGCGGAAGCTGCTGCCACCGTCGCGCTTTGCGGCCGACCACTATCTCGGCGAGCCCTACTCGGCGCGCCAGGTCGACTGGTCGCTTGGCGCCTTCCTGCTGGTCCGCCGCGAAGCGTGGGACGACGTCGGTGGCTTCGACGAGGCGTTCGCGCCGCTCTACGTCGAGGAGATCGAGTTGCAGTGGCGCCTGTGGCAGCGTGGCTGGGAGATCTGGCAGGAGCCCGCCGCCGAAGTCGTGCATGCGCACCAGGCCGCCAGCGACAGCGCGTTCTTCGACAGGCGCACCGTCTGGCATTTGCGCAACGTCGGTCGCTTCGTCCGTCGTCACCCAACGGTCCTCGCGGGCCAGTCGCCGGGTCTCGCGCCCTCCAATACACCGAGGTAGCGACATTCTGGGCCCGGGCCCAAAATGTCGTCCGCGCGCAGCCAATTGGCACTCCAAAACTCCGTTGGACAAAATGGGCCCGGGCCTACCATGTCCGAAACCGCCAACAAACCCGCGTGGTTGCGTGTGACAGTGGTGTGTTGCAAATCGCAGAATCGTCACGTTGCGCGATTGGTGTGTCAGAGGAGCGAGTGGTCGCGACATTCTGGGCCCGGGCCCAAAGTGTCGCTAGTGCAGGCTGTTGTACAGAGCGACGTAGCGTTCTGCCGCTGCCGACCACGTTGCCGCCTTCGCATGGGCGTGGCCGAGGGGGATTAGACGGTCGCGGTCGACGATGGCCTCGTCGATGGCGGCGGCGAGTGCACGTATATCGAGCGGGTCAAACAGGATTGCGGCATCACCAGCGGTCTCGGGGAGCGCGCCGACCTTGGCGGCGGCAACGGGTGCGCCCGCGGCGAATGCCTCCAGCACCGGGAGACCAGATCCCTCGTGCAACGACGGGACGACGACGGCGGCCGCATGTTGATAGAGACTCCGCAGCGTGCGATCGTCGACGCGACCGAGGCGGTGCAGCCACGGAACGGTTGGGAACTCGTCTGCACCCCAGCCGTCGGCACCGACCAACACGAGCTGCTCGGGCGCGCCGGCAGTCTGGCGACGCTGCATCGCTTGGACGAGGCGGGCCAGGTTCTTGCGCGGCTCGGGAGTGCCTACGGCAAGCACGTACGGGGCAGCAACATCTGGAGCCTCAGCAGGCACGGACCAGAACTCCTCGACGCCGTTCGGGATCACGTGGACGCGATCACTCAACGCTGGCGCAAAGGCAGCCAGATCGGCAGCCGTGTCGTCCGAGACGGCAACGATTGCGTCGGCGGCAGTCAACACCCGTCGCAGCGTGCGTTGCGAGTAGTGCCGATTCCAGCCACTCAATGTCTCGGGATAGCGCACGACGGCGAGGTCATGGACGGTGATGATCGTTGGCGGCGAACCGGGGGAGAGCGGACCGCGGGGAAGCGGCAGGTGGAGGACGTCGGCGCCTCGCGCGGCCGCCTCGCGCCGGACACCGTGCGGGTACCACTCCAGATCGAGGCGGAGCGCGAGCGCTCGCCGTGCGGCACTCCCACTCTTGGGTGGCGTACCAAGTCCGAGTCGGATCACATCGACGTCAGTTCGCGCGTCGAGGGCGTCTCCGAGCTGCACGATCGTGCGCGCCACACCGGCCGAGCCGAGCCGCGTCGCCGAGACATCAAGCGCAACCCGCAGCGGGCGCGCCGGCGTGCTCATCCGCGCGTCTGGCCGGTGCCAATGACGACGTACTTCGTCGTCGTCAGGGCCTCAAGACCGATCGGGCCTCGCACGTGCAGGCGCGCCGTCGAGTTGCCGACCTCGGCACCCATCCCGTACTCGCCACCGTCGGTAAAGCGCGTCGAGGCGTTGACGTAGACGCAGGCAGAGTCCACGCCGTCGGTAAAGGCGTGGGAGGCCTCGAGCGAGTCGGTCACGATCGCCTCGGAGTGGCCGGTCGAGTGGAGGTCAATATGGTCGAGGGCGGCGTCGAGGTCGTCGACGACGCGGACGGCGAGAATCAGGTCGAGGTACTCGGCATCCCAGTCTGCGTCGGTCGCGGCATTGATCTCGAAGTCGATCGCGGCGCGCGTGCGCTCGTCGCCGCGTAGCTCGACGCCCGCATCGCGCAGCGTGGAGAGGACAGGCTGGAGCAGATCCGTGCGGTCGGCGTGCACGAGCAGCGTCTCGGCCGCATTACAGACACCCGGCCGCTGCACCTTGGCATTCATGGTTATCGAAACGGCCATCTCGGCATCGGCGTCACGGTCGAGGTAGACATGGCAAATACCACCAGCGGCGGCCAGCACGGGGATGCGGCTCTTCTCGAGCAGGAAGTCCTTAAGGGCCTCACCACCACGTGGCACGACGATGTCGGCAGTGCTGGCATCGCTGACGAGCTCGCCAAGGTCGTCACGCGATCCCTCGATCGAGATCACAACGTCGGCCGGCAGTCCGACAGCAACGAGTCCGGCGCGAACGGTGTCACCCAGTACCGCATTGCTTCTCCCTGCTGCGGCCGAGCCGCGCAGGAGCGCCACGTTGCCCGACTTGATACACAGCGCAGCAACGTCGACGGTCACGTTCGGACGCGATTCGTAGACCACGAGGACGCGCCCGATCGGGACGCAGACCTTGCTCAGTTCGAGTCCATTATGCAGGCGACGATCCTCAATGACGCGCCCAACGGGGTCGGGTAGCGCTGCGATGTCGCGCACCGACTGGGCCAACGCTGCCAGGCGTTCGTCGTTGAGTGTCAGACGGTCTACGAGAGAGGCTGCGGTATTCGAGGCTACGGCTGCTGCGACATCTTCACTGTTGGCGGCCAGAATCGCCGCGGCATTCTGCTCCAACTCCGTGGCGATCGCCTGCAGGGCCGCATCGCGTAGGTCGGTGTCGGCGCTTCGAAGCGCACGCGCAGCAGCACTGCCGCGGCTGCTGATGTCGGTGGTAGCACTCATGCGCGGAGGATACCGCCTGTGAGGGAGAACTAGGCTGGTTGGATCAGCACGAGGCGGTCGCGATGCACGGCGGGGTCTGCGCCCCGCTTGCCGACATGGCGCTTGAGTTCGTCGCTGCCCATCTCGGCGACACCACGCGCAAAGATCGCGCCGTTCACATCGACGAGCTCGACGCCATCGCCCGCAGCAAAGCGGCCACTCAGGCTTCGAATGCCAACGGGCAGCAGCGAGGCCCCATCCGACTCCAATGCCTTGCGGGCGCCGGAATCGACTTCGATGCGTCCTGCTGTCGTCAGGCCGTGGAGCAGCCAGAGCTTGTAGGCCGACGGTGCATCGGCGCGGGCCGGGAAGCGCGTGCCAATCGACTCGCCTGCCACGGCCGCGGCGATTGCGCCGCTGCGGCCACCATTGGCGATCACGCAGGCTGCGCCGCCTGCACGCGCGAGCTCTGCTGCCGCGACCTTCGAGCGCATGCCACCGCTGCCCCAGGCCGAGCCGTCAGAGGTCGTTTCGATGGCGGCCAGCGCGGCTTGGTCGGGTACCTCGCGGACGAGCGCGGCATCCGGATGCTTCGGGTCCCGGGTGTAGAGCCCTTCTTGGTCGGTCAGCAGCACCAGCAGGCGCGCACCGAGCAGCACGGCGACCTGTGCGGCCAGCGCGTCGTTATCGCCGAAGGTGATCTCTTGCGTGGCTGTTGAGTCGTTCTCGTTGACGATCGGGGTGACACCCCAGGCAAGCAGCGTTTCGATCGTATGCCGCGCGTTGAGATACGACTCGCGGCGTTCGAAGTCCCCAGCCGCCAACAGCACCTGACCGGTCGCACGAGCTGAGCGCCCAAGTGCGCGCTGCCAGGCCTGCTGCAACACGGCTTGGCCAACGGCGGCCGCGGCTTGCAGTTCGGCGACCGTCGTCGGCCGCTCGGCACGATTGAGCGCCCCGATGCCGAGTGCGATGGCGCCGGACGAGACGATGCACAGCGGAGTGCCCTGCGCAACCTGGCTGATCTCATCGGCAATCCGGTCGAGTCGGCTGCGACGCAAGCGCCCATCGGCGTCGACCAGCGTCGAACTACCGAGCTTGATGACGACGGGACGGCGGGGCATACCGGGATCGTACGGCAGAGCGAACCCGAGGCGATCAACTTTGCTTTGGGGTCAGAGCCTTATGCAAAGTTCGCAACTTTGCATAAGGCTCTGACCCCAAAGCAAAGTTGATCCCGGTCGGAGCTACGTAGCGCTACCGCAGCGGCCGATCACGACCCGCGAGCTGACGGACGGTGTCCGCATCGTCGCCGTGCACGATCAGCTCGAAGATCGGCTTCTCGCTCTTGAGCGTCTGTCTCGTCGTCAAGCGGCCGACGATGATGCCCATGCGCTGACAGAACGTCAGCAGGCGATCGCGGTCGGCGCAGAGCAGACGCCAAACTTCTTCTTGCAGGTGACGATCAAAATCGGGGCACATTCCAACCTCGCCCGTCAGGGCTACGTCGACCGCTGCCCGGTACATCGCTGCTGCGTCATCGATCTCGGTCATGCGGCTCCAATCGCGTCGGATAGTCGTTCAAGGATCTGATCGACGTCTGTGCTGGTGATATTCAAAGGTGGTGCAAGTAGGACTGTCTCGAGCACGCTACTGCCAAGGGCGGTCGGGCATGGGTAGATCATTAGTTGCCGGTCGCGTGCGGCAGCCGTGACGCGCGCAGCTGCGCCAGCACGGGGAGCGAGGCTCTCTGGGTCTTCCACAAACTCGATGCCATGCAAGAGGCCCATGCCGCGAACGTCGCCGATATGGGGCGTCGTGGCAGCGATCGCTTCGAGGCCACTTCGGAGGCACTGGCCCATCAGGCGCGCGTTCTCAAGCAGTCCCTCATCGCGGATCACACGAATCATTTCGGCACCTACCGCGCAGCCCAGCGGATAGCCCGAGAACGTGTGCCCGACAGGAAATCCGTCGGGCGATGCCATCAGGACGTTGGCAACGTCGCCGGCTACGAGCATGCCGGAGAACGGCACCACACCGCTCGTCACGCCCTTGGCGAATGTGATCACGTCAGGGGAAACGCCCCATTGCTCGACACCGAACCACGTCCCGGTGCGACCAAAGCCGGTGATCGTCTCGTCGCAAATCATCAAGAGGCCGTGACGCGTGCAGAGCTCGCGGACCCGCTCAAGGTACCCGTCTGGGGGTGTCACGGCTGCCCCGCTCGCACCCGTGATAGGTTCGAGAAAGACGCCAGCGATCTTGTCTGCCCCACGTGCCGCGATCGCCTCCTCAAGCTGTTTGATCGCGAATTCGACCTCGTCGGCGGGCGTGCGCCGCGCGCGGATATCGGCATTTGGCGTCTGAGCGACCGCGTTCTTGGTCAACAACGCCTCGAACGAATCGCGACGGCTCGTGCCCGACAGCCCGAGAGCGGCGATCGTCGAGCCATGGTAAGACGGATAGCGCGAGATGAACTCCGTCTTTGCGGGCTGGCCAAGCAACTGCCAGTAAAGCAGGGCAAGGTGGATGGCCGACTCGACGGATTCGGAGCCGGACGAGTTGAAGAACGACCAGGTGCGTGGCATCGGTGAGATCTCTCGGAGCAGGTCTGCGAGCTCGAGCATCGGCTCGTTCGAGAATGCATAACGGTAGGTAAAGGTCACTTCGTCGGCCTGGCGCTTGAGTGCCTCGATCAGGCGCGGGTGGCAATGGCCAAGGCTCATCACCATCGCGCCACCACAGGCGTCGATAAACTCGCGCCCATCCGCTGTCCAGATGCGACAACCCTCAGCCCGCACGGCGACCGGGAGTTGGCGCCCCGGAGTGGCAGTCAGAGAGAAGTCCGTGGTCGAAGCCATCGTGCTCAAAGTGTGCCGCATGTCGGCTAATGCACCACCGACACGCTCGGGTCAAGGCATTATGCGTAGGTGGGAATGGAGATTCGACACGTCCGTGGGGCTGTGCTGCTCGGTGCCATCGTGGTGGCCTCGGTTGCTGCGGCGTGCGGTAGCTCGGGCGGCGCGACGACGACGGCCGGCACGACGGTAGATCCGCTCACGATTTCCGTACCACCATCGACGGTCGATGCGAGCCTGCCTGCCGAGCCCAGCATTTTTAGCATCGCAGGACGCCCATCGCTGACGCTCGCCATGGTGCGCGTTGCTGGCATACACGGCTTACTCGGGGAACAGGGCCTGAGTACACGGCTGACCGATGCGTCTTCCTTTGCGGACCTCCAGAGCTCGTTGGAATCCGGCGCTGTCGATGCAGCAGTGGTCTCGTCCGACGATGCCGTCAGGCTCGAGTCTGCCGGGCTACCAATTTGGATTGTGCTGCTGCTCACGGCTGGTACGTCTAGTCAGGCGATCATGGGCCGAGACGACTTAGAGGGGATTACGAGTTTGGCGGGGCAGCAGGTTGCGGTATTGCCAGAGTCGGAAGGCGAGTTGCTCCTGCAGGGCGCGCTTGTCGACCAGCAGGTACCACCCGACGCTGTGCAAGTGGTTGCTGCTGAGGAGTTGGATCCCGGCGCACCACTCGTGCGTGGTGACGTCGCGGCCGCCGCCATGACCGGCGAGCAGGCAGCGGTTGCGCTTGCTGCCGATCCGACGCTTCAGACGCTTTACACGGCCGGTGATTATCCAGGGTTGATCTCGCACGTACTGGTCGTGCGCCAGGCTGTTGCCGACGAGCGGCCAGGCCAGATTCTCGCCTTCATTCGTGGCTGGCAGGAGTTCTACGCCTTCGATCGCTATCGACAAGACGTGGTCATCGCAGATGTGGCAAGGCTGACGAAGCAGGATCCGACGGCTGTGGCGCTCAGCTTCTCGGGCCTCAGCAGCTACGACCTTGCAGCAAACGCCGTCGAGCTCTTGCCGGGCGGCGAGTACTTTGATCGGACGATCGGGGCGATTGTGGCAGCCGCGCTCGTCGCTGGTTGGATCGACGATTCGATCGATGGGCAGGCGCTCGTCGATGGCTCATTTGTGCAAGCGGTTGCGAGTGCGCGATGATATCTAGATGAGCCCCCCACCGAACGTGTTGCTCGATGGTTCCCCTCTGACGCGTCTGCAGATCGTGGCGGTAGCGACAGGCAAAGCGGATGTCGAACTCGGTGAGCGTGCGCGAGTGCGCATCGATGCCGCTGCAGAAATGATTGACCGCGTCGCGGGCGAAGGCAATGCTGTCTATGGCGTCACGACGGGGTTCGGCTCGCTCGAGTCGGTCCGCATTCCTGACGACCAGTTGTCGGAGTTGCAGGTCAACATTGTTCGCAGCCACGCCGTTGGCGTTGGTGAGCCGCTGCCGAGCGAGGTCACGCGCGGCATGATGGTCCTCTTGGCCGCCTCGCTGTCGCGAGGCCACTCTGGTGTGCGAGTCGAGCTCATCGAATCGCTGATTGCGTTGCTCAATCGCAATGTCACTCCAGTGTTGCCATCACGCGGCTCGGTTGGGGCGAGTGGCGATCTCGCACCGCTTGCGCACCTAGCGCTCGTGCTGATTAGTGAGGGGGAGGCGATTTCGGCGAGTGGAGTTCGCCTGCCTGGAGCAGATGCGCTGGCCGCGATTGGCGTTGCTCCAATTACGCTCGGCCCGAAAGAGGGGCTGGCGCTGC
>SXGR01278100.1_pt1 | contig 30115 bp, 30 predicted proteins | sample 3174711 | NCBI WGS metagenome assembly SXGR01 (sample SAMN11356860, study PRJNA531348) | freshwater metagenome | isolation source: freshwater sample F1-60 | place: China: Fuxian Lake, Yuxi | collected 2017-12-25 | reverse complement strand
GTTCGGGTACAGCACCGCGAGCGCTCGCACGGGAATGGGCTTGCCGGTGAACTTGTCCTGGCCCTTGAGCGCGTCGATCGCCGCATCAGCCTGCGTGAAGGCGATGTAGGGCTTGCCAGTGCCGATGAGCTGCATGTTCGCCACCGATCCGCCGGTAACCTCGGCGGTCGCCTGCATTCCAGGGACCTTCTTCGAAAGGAGCGCTGCCAGGCCGCCGCCCAGCGGGTAATACACACCGCCGGTACCGCCGGTGGCGATCGAAAGATTCTGGGCAAAGGCCGGCGCGGCGGCCAGCGAAAATGCGGCGAACGCCGCAATACCTGCGAATTTGCGCATGCGATTCCTCTTCCTCTGGATTGTCAGGCGGAGTATGCCAGACGCCCGGCGGCGGCGAATCAGGGCTTCCGGTACGTCGGCGCGGGATGGCGCTCGATCAGCACATTGACGCAGGCGGGCTTGCCGGAGCGTACGGCCCGCTGCAGGGCGCCGCCAAGCTGCTCAGGCCGCTCGACGAATTCGCCATGGCCGCCGAGCGCTTCGGCGACCTTGTCGTAGCGCGTCGCGGGCGCCAGTTCCATGCCTTGTGCACGCGCGGCGCCATAGCTGCGCAACTGGATCTGGTACTCCGCATTCCAGGTCGCATCGTTGCCAACCACCGCGATAAAGGCTGCGCCATAGCGCACGGCGGTGTCGAACTCGGCAATATGAAAGCCTGCGGTTCCATCGCCCAGCATGGCGACCACGGTGGACTGCGGCCGCGCAAGCTTCGCCGCGAGCGCGAAGGGCAGCCCAGGGCCGATCGCTCCGGCGACGCCGTTGATCAGGCGATGCGGCGCGGCAAGGCAAGCCTGCGACCATTGCCCGATCTCGCCACCATCGGACACGAACACCGCGTCGGCATCTGCGTCGAGCAGCGTCTGCACCGCGCGACAGAGTTCCACCGGGTGCATCGGGCCCTGCGCGGCCGACTTCAGACCCGCCCAGGCCGGGGTGCGATAGGCCAGCGCGGCGTGCACCTCTTCCAGCCAGCCCGCCTCTCGCCGCGGCAACGCCGCAAGCTGCGCCAGTGCTGCGCGTGCCTGCGCCCCCTGCGCAAGCGCAAGCACGCGGCAACCGGCGCCGAACACGGCGCCGAAGCGCAGCGTGAAATCCGCCTGCTTGCCAAGCAGGAAAACGCAGTCGGCCTTAGCCAGTACCTCGGCGAGCAGGCCCAGCGCGGGATCGTTCGCGCCGCGCGGGCTCTCCATGACGAACGCCGGAATCCCGCTCGCCTTCTCGAATCCGGCCAGCGCGTTTCTGCCGCTGCGATCGGCGAATTGCGGGCTGCCGATCACCAGCGGGCGCGCGGACGCGGCCAGCGCATCGCGGACTTCCGTTGCGGCCTGCGCATCCATGCCGACCGCGGGCGCGGCAAACGTCGCGGATACGGCAAGCTCTGCATCAACGACTGCCTCGAGCACATCACTGGGCAGGCTGAGGTGCACCGGGCCGGGCCGGGCCGAGCGCGCCGTTCGCACCGCGCGCGCGATGTCTTCGCCCAGGGTCTGTGCGGACTGTGCGGTCCAGGAGGCTTTCACCAAAGGCGCAGCGACATCCGCCTGCCGCATTTCCTGGAACGCGCCTTTGCCCAGTTCATTCAGGGGCGCGTGTCCGGAGAGCAACACCAACGGCGACTCGGCGGCGAGCGCTGTGTAGAGCGCACCTACGGCATTCGCGTGTCCCGGTCCGCCGGTGACCAGCGCGATGCCCGGCTCGCCCGTGATGCGCGCCCAGGCGTCGGCCATGTGCACTGCGGCGGACTCGTGCCGGACATGGACGATTTCCAGCTTCGCCTCCAGCGCCGCGTCATACACCGGCATGATGTGATTTCCGGAAAGGGCGAAGACGCGGCGCAGGCCGGCGCCGGCGAGACTGCGCGCAAGGATGTCCGCGCCACGCAGCTTCATGCCGCGTCTTTCAGCAGCGTCTGTCCCGGCTTCACGTGGGTGAACGCAACGGGTTTCATGGCGATGTCGAGCGCTCCGCCCTCCATGCGCACGCTGGTGTACGCGGACTTCTCCAGCGGCCCCGCCTCGGGAAAATCGGCGCGGAAATGCGCGCCGCGAGAATCCTCGCGCGCGAGCGCCGCCCTTGCGATGACCTCGCTGACATCGATAAGGCTTTCGAGGTTCATCCAGTCGTGCCAGGTGAGGTTGAAGGCGCGGTTGCCATCCGCAACACTCTGCGCGTGCAGCGCAGCGCGCATCGAGGTGAGCTCGGACATGGCGGACTCGAGCCCGGCGCGCTCGCGGATGATGCCGACCTTGTCCCACATCAGGTCGTAGAGGCGCTCGCGCACCGATTCGAGTTCGCCATGCGCAGCCGCCTTGCCGGAAAAAGGCCGCTCGCAGCGTGCCACCGCGGCATCCAGCGCGGCGGGGTCTGCATCGCGCCAGGCGACCTGCGAGGCGACCCACTGCGCCATCGCATGGCCGGCGACACCGCCATAGACGGTGGAATTGGCAACGCCGTTGCCGCCCAGGCGGTTCGCGCCGTGAACGCCGCCAGAATCCTCGCCCGCGACGTAAAGGCCTTCGAGCTCCGTGGTGCATTCCGCATCGAACTCCACGCCGCCCATCATGTAGTGCGCCGTAGGAACGACTTCGACCAGCCCACCCGCGAGGTCGAAGCCGCAATCCGCGCAGCGCTCGACCATGCCCTTGAAATTGCGCGCAACCTTTTCGGGGCCGAGGTGCGCCATCGAGATGTACAGGCCGCCGTTCGGCGTCACGCGACCTGCGCGGATCTCGCTGTACATGGAACGCGAAACGACGTCGCGCGTTGCGCGCTCCGCCTTTGGGTCGTAGTTCGGCATGAAGCGTTCCTTCGCGCCGTTCAGCAGGTAGCCGCCGGCGCCGCGCAGACCCTCCTCGAGCACGGTACCGGTCATGCGGGTGTGCGTGCCGGCAAGCAGTCCCGTCGGGTGGAACTGCACCATTTCCATGTCGCGCAGCGGCAGCCCCGCGCGCAAGGCCATGGCGAGCCCGTCGCTGGTCTTGTCGCCCGAGGGTGTGTGGTATTTGTACATCGTCGGGCCGCCGCCAGTTGCGAGCAACACCGCCTTCGCGCGCACGAAGCGGTATTCGCCGGTACGCATGTCGATCATCAGCACGCCGGCGATCGCATCCCCGGACTTCGTCCTCACCAGTTCGACCGCGCGATGCTCCTCAAGCCGGGCGATTTTGCGCGCCCACACCTGCTCTGCGAGCCGGTTGATGATTTCGATACCGGTGAGGTCGCCCTTGTGCACGGTACGGTCGAAGGTCTGACCGGCGAAGGCCTTCTGGTGGATGCTGCCGTCGGGATTACGGTCGAAAAAACAGCCGAGCTCGTTCTCCAGTTCGCGAATGCGCTCCACCGCCAGGGTTACCAGCTTCCAGGCGAGTTCCTGGTTCGGCAGCCACTTGCCGCCCTCGATCGTGTCCATGAAATGGCGCTCGATGGAATCACCGGGTGCGAGCGCGACGTTGTAGCCGCCCTGCACCATGCGCGTGCAGCCGCATTTGCCGAGCAGCCCCTTGACCGCAACGGTGATGGAAAGGGAAGGATTCGCCTGGTGCGCATGCAACGCCGCGAACAAGCCTGCGCCGCCCGACCCAAGGATCAGGATGTCGGTATCGATCTTGTCCACTAGACTTTTACACCCAGCGAGGCGAGCGCCGCCGCACGGCGATCCAGCGCGGTCCTTCGCGCCTCGGTGTAGAGGCTGCCGCCGTGGCTGTCCATGCCGACCAGCAGCGGCCCGAATCCCTTCACCCGGAACTTCCACAGTGACTCGGGGTTGAGGTCGTCCAGGTCCACGTCCTCGATGCGTTCCACCCAGGTGGTTTCCAGCGCCGCCGCGCCGCCGACGATGGCGAGGTAGGCGCCGCCCAGTTCCGCAAACGCCGCCGCCGAATCCTCGCGCAATCCGCCCTTGCCGATCACCAGGCGCACGCCACACTGCTGCATGAGCGGCCGCGTGAAGCGCTCCATGCGGTCGCTGGTCGTGGTGCCTATGCACACCGGCTGATAGCCAGCGGGAAACTCGGGGTTGGTCTCGACCTTGCGCACGTTCGGCGCGGTATGGATCACCGCATGCCCGGAAAGGTCGAAGCGCGTCTTGCGCCCGCGGTCAAACATGTGAATCTGCGTGGCGTCGCGGATGCCGAACAGCGTGCCGTCCAGCGTCACCGTGTCGCCGGCGCGCAGGCTGCGCACCTGCGCTTCCGTAACCGGCATGGTGAAGCGATGATCAGTAGCCATAGTCCAGACCGGAATCCGTGAACGTGGCGCGGGCGCGGCGCGCCGAGTGGCATTGCATGTTCACCGCCACCGGGTTCATGGTGATGTGGGTCGCCGCGGTCTCTACATGCACCGCGAAGGACGTGGAATCCCCGCCCAGGCCCTGCGGCCCGATGCCGAGCTGGTTCACGGCAGCGGAAAGGCTCTGCTCGAGCTTTGCGCCCTCCGGATCGCCACAGGAGGAACCGAGGGCCCGTGTCGCCGCGATCTTGGCGAGGTGAACGCACAGGTCCGCGGTGCCGCCCACGCCGACGCCGACGATGGTCGGCGGGCAGGTCTTGCCGCCGGCGTCCAGCACGCAGTCGACGACGAAGGTCTTGATCGCGTCCACGCCCTCGGCGGGTATCGCCATGCGCAGCCAGGAGTTGTTCTCGGAGCCCGAGCCCTTGGGGATCATTTCGATTTCGAGTGCCCCCTCGCGGTCCGAGAAGTCGACGTTGATCACCGGCACGCCGCGGCCGCACGAAGTGTGCTCGTTCTTGCGCGTCACCGGATGAACGACCGAGGAACGCAGCGGATGCTCGCGCGTTGCACGCTCGCAACCGACGCGGATCGCGGCCTTCAGCGCCATGCCGTCCACCTCGACGCCACGACCGATCCAGACGTTGTAGATCGGGATGCCGGTGTCCTGGCACAGCAGGTTATCGGTGTCCTCGGCGACCTTGATGTTGCGGATCATGGTGCCAAGGATGCGTCCGGCGCGCGCGTCGGTCTCGCCCCTGGCGAGCGTGTCGAATCCCGCCTTGACGTCCGGCGGCAACAGCTTCACGGCGCGGATGTAGAGCTGCTTGGCAGCTTCCTCGACCTGGCTGTAATCGAGCTTCATTCGCGCACCTTCCTCGCCGCCTTACTTTACCGAGATCTTGCGTTCGCGGACCACGCGGGCCCACAGGGCGGTTTCCGCTTTCATGGCCGCGCCCATTTCATCGGGTGTATTTCCCACCGGCGCGAGGCCTTGCACGTAGAAGCGCCCCTTCAGCTGGGAGGACTCGAGCGCCTTTTTCGTATCGAGTTGCACCTTGGTGATGATGTCCTTGGGCGTACCCGTGGGAGCGACGATGCCGAACCAGCCAGTGTTCTCGAACCCGGGGAGCGTCTTCGCGATCGGCGGCACGCCGGCAAGCTGGGGAAACTCCCCCTTGCTAGTGACGCCGAGCGCGCGCAACCTGCCCTGCGTGATGAAGCCGATGGCCGCCGCCACATTGGTGACCATGAAGGTCGTCTGTCCCGCCGCGAGGTCGTTCAGCGCGGGGCCTTCGCCCTTGTACGGCACCGCGACCGCCTCGACCTTCGCGCTGTTGACGAAGTTCTCGCCGGCAAGATGGATCTGCGATCCGATGCCGGCGTGCCCGAAGGTCAGCTTTCCGGGGTTCGCCTTCGCCGCGGCAATTAGGTCTGAAACGCTCTTGTGCGGCGAACTGGCCGGAACCACGAGCACCTGGGGACCGGAAACCACATTGGTGACGGGAACGAAGTCCTTCTCGGGATTGTAGGCAAGCTTCGCGTAGATATGCTGGTTCGCCGTCAGTACGGAACCGGACGGGAAAAAGAGTGTGTAGCCGTCCGGCGCCGCACGCGCCGCCTCTGCCGCGCCCACGCCGCCGCCCGCGCCACCGCGGTTCTCGATAATGACTGTCTGGCCCCACATCTCCTGCAATTGCTGGCCGATCAGGCGCGCAGAAATGTCCGTTGCTCCCCCGGGAGGGAACGGCACGATGAACTTCACCGGCTTGGCGGGCCATTGCTGAGCCGCGGCCGCCGCAGCAAAGACGACACCGATCACCGAAATCAGCAGTTTTGCGAACATCATGATTCCTTCCTGTCGTCCTGGTTTGATTCTACAGCGCGAGCGCGAACGCCAGTCCAAAAGCCAGCGACGCTGCAGCAGCGATTGCGGCGAGCGACTTCTGCCAGTCGCGCCAAGGCAGGAATTCCAAAGCCAGCAGGCGCAGCCCCCCTGCAAGGTGCGCGGCGAGCAGCAGCACGATGCCCCACTCGGCAAATTTCACCAGTGGCTGCCGCGTCCAGTCGAGGAACGCGTCCAGCTGCGCGGCGCCGTCCAATGCGCTAGCCAGCACGAGAAAGTGCAGAGGCAGGAAGAGCGCGAGCGCGACGCCCGAGATCCGGTGCACAATGAACGCCCAGTACGACGCGTGGTTTCTCACGCGAAGATCCCAAGTACTGCGCGCATGCCGAGCATGGCTAGCAACGCGGCAAGCGCAAAGAGGAACATGTCGCGCGAGCGACCACGCCAGCCCAGCCATTCCGAGAGCACCGCGCGCAGGCCGATCGGCGCATGCACCGTGACCGCGAGCACGAACACGGTATAGAACACGAGCCAGCCGGCGTTTCCGCGCGTGCGGCTGAGGATTTCGGCCGCCGACAGACCGCCCTGCACCGCATAGATCATCGTCGCCAGGTGAACGAAAACACAAACCGCGAGCACCGCGGCGCTGGCGCGCTGCGCAATCCACAGGTTCGTCTCGGCCCTGAAGCTCACAACTCGCCTTTCAGCGCCGCCTTCGCCACCGCGCGCTTCAGACCGGCGATTCCCGCGGTGGGCGATATGTGCTTCGGGCAACGCTCGGTGCAGCTCATGTGCGTGTGGCAGGCATGCGCGCCGGCATCACCCGCGACCGCGCGCAGCCTCGCGAGCTGCCTGCCGTCGCGCTCGTCGCGTTCCAGGGTCCAGGCGCGGTTCAGCGCCGCCGGGCCGACGTATTCCTGGTTCCACGCAACCACGTCGCAGGCGCTGTAGCAGACCCCGCAGCCGATGCATTCGATCGCGGCATCGACGTCCTGGCGCGCGGCGGACGCCGGCGACACGCGCGCGAAATCCTCGTGCCGCGTGCGCTTGCCTTCGAAGCTTCCCTTGGCACGCGCCCACTTGTCGAAGAACGCACGCATGTCGGTTACGAGGTCGCGCACAGCAGGAAGGTTCCTGAGCGGCGCGATCTCAAGTCCGCCGTCGTTCGCCACCTTGTCCACGTGCGTGCGGCAGGTCCAGCGCGGCGCACCGTTCACAGTCATGGCGCAGGAGCCGCACATGCCGACACGGCAGGCATAGCGGTATGCAAGCGTCGGATCCAGCTCGCGCTGGATGTGCGTGACAACGTCGAGCACGGTCTGGCTGGCGTGGCGCGGCACCTCGAACTGCTGGAACGCGCCACCACCTGCAGTGCGCCAGACTCGGACCTTCAGCTTCCCGCTCTGGCTCATCAACGTGCCTCGGGGTCGCGCATGCGCCCCGGGCTCAGGCCGACTCGTACAGCCGCGTCAGCACGAACTGGCGCTGTCCCAGCGCCTCGGCAGCGGTAAGGCGGCCATTGGCGGTGCGGAACATGCACTCAAGCAGCGCGTCACCCGCCTGGTCCGGCGTCATTTCCTTCCTCAGCAAGCCGGAAACGTCGACGTCAATATGCTCCGACATCGTCCTCACCGTGCGCGGGTTCGCGCACAGCTTGATCACCGGCAGGATCGGGTTGCCGACCACGTTGCCCTGCCCGGTCGGGAAGAAGTGCACGGTGAAGCCCGCAGCTGCGCACAAGGTCACCATCTCCGCAGCCGCGGAGGACGAATCGATGAACCACAGGCCGGGGCCGGTGGGCTCCTCGTGCTTATCGAGCACGCCGTCGATCACGCACTTCCTGCCGATCTTCTGGATGTTGCCGAGCGCCTTCTCCTCGATTGTCGTCAGGCCGCCGGCTATGTTGCCCTTGGTCGGCTGCGATTCGGAAAGATCGCTGGTCTTGTGCTTGTCGATGATCGCCTGGTAGCGGTCGAACATGAACTGGAACTTCTTCCTTACCTCGTCGTTCTTGCAGCGCGCGGCGACCAGGTGCTCGCCGCCCGTGAGTTCGGTGGTCTCGCCGAACACCATCGTCACCTTGTGCGGGTAGAGCTTGTCGAAAGCGTTGCCCACGGTGGGATTGGCGCCGCAGCCCGAGGTCGTGTCCGACTCGCCGCACTTGGTCGACACCCAGAGGTCCTTGAGCGGCCGCTCTTCGCGGCGCAGTTCCGAAGCCCACTGCACGTATTCCTTCGCCTTTTTCGAGGCGCGCATGATGGTGTCGTGGTCACCGTGCAACTCGATACCGAAGAACGAAACCGGCTTGCCAGTTGCGGCGATGCCGTCGGCGACCTTCTTCGCCCAGCCGTCCTCGATGCCGATGACGACCACCGCGGCAACGTTCGGGTTCGCACCCGTGCCGATCAGCGTGCGGAAATGCAAGTCGAGGTCGGCGCCGAACTGCAGGCGGCCGTAGGGGTGCGGAATCGCGAGCACGCCCTTGATGTTGTGGGCGACCGCCTCGCAGGCGGCGTTGGACAGGTCGTCCACCGGAAGTACGAGGACGTGGTTGCGCACGCCGATGCGGCCGTTCTCGCGCTTGTAGCCCCAGAACGTGGAGTTAGAGAGGTTCATTTGTTTACCACCGTTTCGTCTTAATGTTCTGCACGTGGGCATGTCCGCCCTGCGCGATCGGCGCCACCACCTTGCCGATGTCCACGCCGTACTTGATGACCGTGTCGCCGGGCTTGTAGTCCTTCAGCGCCACCTTGTGGCCGATCGGGATGTCGTTCTTCGCCGTGACCTTGATTTCCTTGTCCTGCTCCATGATCCAGCCGACCAGCGTCTGCCCGGTCTTCACGCCCTCGACGACCACGACGCCGACGCCGTCGCCGTCTTCATGCACCACGAAGTGAATCATGCGCCTCTCCTCATGCGGGAGGGTGGATCGTAAACCCCGCAATCGGGCAAGTCAACTAGATGAGTTGTATGAGTTCGCAGTACACTCGCAGCCATGCTGGAAGCCCCGCTGTACAAGGAAGTGAAGCAGTCCCTCACCCGCGGCCTCGCCGGCGGCGAATGGCGCCCGGGCGAGGCCTTGCCCTCCGAGTCGGCGCTTGCGCTGCGCTTCAAGGTGTCGATCGGCACGGTGAGGAAAGCGGTGGACGAGCTTGTCGCCGAGCGCGCGGTGGTGCGCCAGCAGGGCCGCGGCACCTTCGTTTCATCGCATGACGCGAAGCGGCTGCTGTTCCACTTCTTCCACATCGTGCCGCGGACGGGGGAGCGCAGCTACCCGGAAACGCGGACGCTCGCCTTCCGCCGCGACCGCGCGACCGCGGACGAAGCCACCGCACTGGCCGTCCCCGCGGGCGACCCGGTGTGGCGCATCCGCAACCTGCTGCTGCTCGACGAAGCGCCGGCGCTGGTGGACGACATCGTGCTCGCGCGTGCGCGCTTCCCGGACCTCACCGAGCGCATCTTCACGCAGCGCGAAAACACCATCTACAATCTCTACCAGTCGCGCTACGGCCTGAGCGTGCTGCGCAGCAGCGAGCGCCTGCGCGCTTCGCTCGCCGGCGCCGAAATCGCGCGGCTGCTGGTGGTGAAGCGCGGTGCGCCGCTGCTGGAGATCAACCGCATCGCGCGCACCTACCACGACGCGCCAGTCGAACTGCGCCGCAGCCTCGTCAACACCGAGCGCTACGACTACCTGAGCGACCTCGGCAAGTCGGAGGTTTCGCAACTCACCTGACAGCGCGCTCCAGCCAGCGGTCGGTGTGCAGAGCGGCGAGCGGCTCGGAAATCTCGAATACGCTCGCCACCGCGAGGTCGGGGCCGTAGGGCACGCGCTCGCGCTCGGCGCGCTTGCGCAACCTTTCCTCGTGGATTTCGAGCACGTCGCGCGGAAACGGCATGTCGCCAGGGTCGAGGATGCGGATGCAACCGTCCACGTCGCGCGCCGGCATCACGCGGCTCTTCAGGCAGCGGTTCGGAGACCAGGGAATATCGAGCACGCCCGCCGCAGCGGCGTTCACCGTGCCCCTGGCGGCGTCGCCATCACCCATCTCGAGGACCTTGTCGAGGACCGGACGCGCCTCGCGCTTGATCAGGTCCACCTCCTCGCGGAACTGCGGCATCGCGTCGAGCCTGATGTGCCGCGCGAGATAGACCGCCATGCGTGTCATGCGCAGGCCGGCAGCGTTCACTTCGGGCGTCGGGATGCCGAACGCTTCGTGCGTGGTCTTTGTGGTGACCGAGGCGGCGCCCGCGATCGCGGCGAGCGTGCCGCCATAGCCCACCAGTGCGGCGGACTGCGCCTCGTCCTGCGGCCAGGCGCCCATCCAGTGCAGCAGCGTCACCGGCGTAAACACGTCGCGGTAACCACTGCGCAGCAGGTACTCCTGCGACAGGTCGCGGCATGCCTTGACGGCGGCAGCGTCCTGCACCAAGTGCAGTGTCTCGCCCATCTCGAGGCCGTAGTTCTTCACGCCCTGTGCGGCAGCGAGCAGCAGGTCTAGCACGCAGGTGATGATGGCGATGCTGGGCGGGATGTTGGTCCCGGTCAGGAACCCGGGCTGGCGCCGGTGCAGCTCGACGCCGTGCTCGTGGTACATCGCCGAAAGCCTGTCCAGGTACTGGTAGTTGCGGATGCCGTCTTCAAGCGTCAGTTCCTTGGTGTACGAACTGGTGTATGCCAGCCCGGACCCGAGGTAGCCGGAGTAGCCGCCCGCGAACGCGACTTCCCCCGTTAGCCGCGGAAACGAGGTCCCGGTCAGCATGATGGCCGGCTTGTCGATGGCGTCGATTAGCGCGGCCGCCTTCTCGACGCCGTAGTTGACGATCGGATAGCCGTTCAGGAGAGAGCGGCCCAGACGCTGCGATTCCTCGATACCGTTCTGCGCAAGGTGGAACTGCTCGTTTCGCGTGTAGCTGTCGGTGGTGGTCGGGACGATGTCGGCGAGCCCCTCGCGGTCCAGCGCCTGCATTAGCTCCCTCTGCAGCTCGAAGGTGCCGAAGCCGCCACGCGGCTGCACCAGGCAACGCCCCTCCTCGGTGGCTTTGCGCATCACCCAGCCCAGGCGCTTGTGTGGCGGCAGGCTCTTTTGTCGCGCCACCGCGGCGGCGAAATCGACACCGGCGCCGGTAGGCCAGCGCGCGAGGTTGGCGCGGCGCATGTCCTCGAACACATCGTCGGCGATGCGCGCCTGCGACAGGGGCGCTCTGGTTTCAGCGGCTGCGTGCACGTTCATGTCTGGCTTCCTCCGGTATGTCGGCAAGGTGCTTGATGGCGAGTTCGAGCGCTGCCGCCGGCTCGGCCTGCGCGAGCAGACCGCAGGCGTAGAGAATGTAGTGGCTGTCCACAAGCAATCGCGGCGCGCGGGGCCGCAGCGAGAAAGGTTGAGCGGGATCGGCAAGCGCACTTTCAAGCAAGGCCCCGGGCGCCTCGCCGTGGGCAAAAACGCCGCCCGTCCCGATCAGGGCGCGCACGCCACCAAGGTCCTTGCCTTCCTGCACGGTCACAGGTCCATGCACCGTCTGCACCACCTGCGTGGTCCCGCAGTGCCGCTCCATCGCGATGCGCACTGCGGCACGGGCGAGCGCGAAATCCACGGCATGCTCCTCGCGCGACGTGGGCAGGCGCGCGACATCCCGGCCCAGCGCGGCGACGATTGCCGCCGTCTGCTCGCGTGGCAGATTCGCATCGCGTGCGATCGCGTCGAGCCCGGCCGCCTCCTCGATCGCCGCCGCGTTGTGGCGCATGCCGAGGTCGCCTTCGACGGTGCGCTTGACGCGCGGCTCAGGCAGTCCGCGCTGCACGGCACCCGGAGTGCTGGGATCGCCGGTCGCCACCGAGTGCACATCGGTCGTGGCGCCGCCTGGATCGATCACCACGAGTTCGCCCAGGCCCGCTGCGGAACCGTGCCCGTCGGCAACCATTTGCGCCCCCTCCATCACAGCCGCCGGCGTGGGCATGAGGACAGAGTCAAACTCCGCCGCGGCACGATCGATGCCCTTGGCGTGCACGATGCGTTTGATGAAAACGTCGCGAACCGCTTCGCGCGCCGCGTCGATGCTGAGCACGTTGAATTCCGGCATCACGTTATCCGCGATGCGCAGCGACTTTGCCGCCAGCAGACTGCGCACCTCGTCCACCGCATCGCGATTGCCGGCGTAGATCACTGGACAAGCAAGAGCGCTGGCTGCGAGAGCGGCGGCGTTGTGCCGCACCACCTCGACATTTCCGCCATCGGTGCCGCCCGCCAGCAGCAGGATGTCCGGCGCGAGGGAGACGATCCGCGCGACATCGTAGGAATTGAGCCGGTAGGCGAATGTACCCACCAGCTTTGCGCCTGCGCCCAGCGCAGCGCGACGCGCGGCCTCGGCGGTAAGTTCGCGCACCAGGCCCACCGTGACCATGCGCAGGCCACCCGCTGCGCTGCTGGAGGCGAGCCGGTACTTGAACGCCGGCGTGCCGCCCAGCTGGCGCGCGAGATCGTCCAAGGCGAGCCGCATGCCTGTGCGCACGTCGGTCTGTACTGTAGAGGGCCCCTGCCCGCTGCCGAGGACGGTGCACGCGGCGAGGTCTACCGCGCGCAGCTTGGTATAGGTGCTGCCAAAGTCAATCAGCAACGCGGCGCGCAAAGTCTTCCTCCAGCCAGGCGAGCACGGTTTCGATGCGGGTCCCTGGCGCAGCCGCGCGATCGAAGCCCATGTCGAGGAACAGGCGCTCGGTCTGCTCCCAGGGATGCTTGCCTACGATCAGGTTGCCGCCGACATAGACCAGGATTCCTTCCAGCCCGGCTTCGATGCAAAGCTCGCGAAAACCGCGGCAATCGAGTTCACCCTGGCCGTACAGAGACGACACCAGGATTGCGTCAGCAGCGGTTTCCATCGCCGCCTTGACAAACTCGGGCGCCGGTGTCAGCGCGCCCAGCGACACCACCTTGTAGCCGGCCTTTTCGAGCGCCATAGAGAGGATCCGGTTGCCGACGATATGCGTGTCGGCCCCGATCACGCCGGTCACGATGGTGCGTTGCGCTTTCGCCATGCGCCGCCTACTTCGCGCCGACAAAGCGCCGTATCGCCACCAGCTCGTTCTGGAGGAACTTCTGCGCCTCGCGCCGCGGTATGTAGCTGTCGGCCAGCGCATACTGGTCACTCAGGTACTTGGCGAACTCCGGCGTCTGCGCGAACCGGTCCAGCGCCGCGGCGATCGCCGCGAGCCGGGTCGGATCGGCGCTCGCGCGCGCGATGATGGCGCGCATTTGCGGCAACAGGATCTCGTAGCCGAGTTCAGCCGATACCGGCACGTCGGCAAACGGCGCGGGCAGGCGCTGGGTGGCGAAGAAGATCAACGGTCGCAGCACCTTGCCATCGAGATGGCCCTTGATGTCGCCGGCCTGCTCGTAGAGAAGGTCCACGTGCCCGCCGAGTACAGCGGCGTAGCGTTCCCCCGGCCGCGTGTAGCCCACGCCAAAGAGCGGCACGCCCTTCTTGTCGAGATGCACGACCGTGGCCTCGTCGGGGCTGCCCGGCCCGGTGATCCCCACCGAGATCTTGCCCGGATTGGCCTTGGCCGCGGCGACGACATCGCTCCACGTCTTGTAGGGTCCTTCGACGCGCGCGAAAATTCCTGAAGGCTGGCGAATCATGATCCCCAGCGCGGCGATGTCGCCGATTTTCACCTGCGGCTCGGCGGGTGCGGCCAGCGCCAGCGTGTCGCCGGTAAGTACCGCGATGCTGTACGCTTCGGCGCCGTTCGCCACCATGCGGTTCACGCCGATCGACCCGGTCGCCCCGGGCATGTTGATCACCGGCACCGGCACCTTGAGTTCGCTCTCCAGCACTTTCGCCGCAAGGCGTCCGAGCACGTCAGCGCCCCCGCCCGGCCCCCAGGGGACGATCATCTCGATCGGTTTTGACGGGAACTTCTCCTGTGCCATCGCCGGCATGATGGCCGCCGGCAGCGCCAGCATGGCGCCGATGCACTTCGTCAGCAGGTTGGCGTACATCGTCTTCCTCCTCCTAAGGTGGATTCAATGCTTCAGGTGAAAAAATCGGCGCTGTCGCGCGAAAGCCGCGCAATGGCGTCGCGGTCGGGCACTGGATGGTAGCCGGGCTCGAGCTGGATGGCACCATCCTCGAAGCGCGGCGGGTTGGCCAGCAGCGGCACAGCCTGTTTCAGGTAGCCGTTCATCTCGCCGGCGTTCCTGATCCCGATTCGCGCCACCAGCGCTTCCATCCAGCAGCCGATCTCGCAGGCGACGCCATTGCCCAGCACCGGCTCCATGCCCAATGCGCGTATAAGCTCTATCGCCTCCGCGAGCCTCGGCATGCTGCCCAGTTTCATGAGCTTGACCTTGATGTAACGCGCAGCACCCAGCTCGGCGGCACGCCGAACGTCGGAAAGGCCGTAAATCGATTCATCGAGCATCATCGGCACGGTGGATACCTTTGCGACCGCGCAGGCGGCGTCCCAGTCTTCGGCGGCGCAGGGCTGCTCGAGCAGCTCAATGCCCTGCGGATCGATTTCCGCGGCGAAACGCAGCGCGTCGGCGCGTGAAAATCCCTGGTTGCCGTCGACGCGGATCGAAGCCCGGCCCGCGACCACACCCTGGATCTCGCGAAGGCGTCTCGCGTCGGCGAGCGCATCGAAGCCGACCTTGACCTTGAACGTGCGGAAACCCCGCTGCAGCAGGGCATCAACCTCTGTTGCCAGCGCCGGCCCGGAGTCGGCATTCAACATGCCGAGCAGCTGCACGCTGGCGGCCGCCGGTACGGTAAACGCCTCGGGGTCCCGTACCATGTCGATCGCGGTGACGAGCCCGGTGACTGCGAATGGCGCCGCGGCTACGCGCGCAAGCAATAGTTCGCGCGCCTGCACGGGCGCCATGGGCAGGATCTCCTGCGCCCACTGCCGCATGCAGTCCCAGGCGCCCTCCACCGTTTCGTCGGTATAGCCGGTAAGTACGGTGGCCTCGCCCCAGCCGCTGCCGCCATCCGCGTCGGTCGTCTCCACACGCAAGGTATCGAAATGGCGTACCAGGCCGAAGGCCAGCTTGTAGGGTGTGCGCAGAGGTACTTCCAAGCGATGCAACCGGATGCGCGCAAACCGACTCATATGAATGACTATAGCAATCCGCCCCCGTATGGGAAGCTAGGAAATTCACCCGGATCACAGAAACTCATATACATGACTTGGAGCTAAGCTTGAGCACCCCAAATATCACCGCGTATCGCGCCGTAAAGCAGAAGATCGTCGACGCCCTGCGCGACGAGAAATGGCGACACGGCCAGGCGATTCCCAGCGAGACAGCCCTGGCCCGGCGATTCGACGTCAGCGTAGGCACGGTGCGCCGCGCGGTTGCCGAGCTGAGCGCGGAGCAAATCCTCGTCAAGCAGCAGGGGCGCGGCACTTTCGTCGTCAGCCACACCCGCGACTACATGCTCAACGTGTTTTTCCAGATCGTCGACCGGCACGGCAGGAAGGAACTGCCGCAGACCGAATTGCTGTCGTTCCGGCGCGGCCGCGCCGAGCCGCCAGCCGCGAAGGCCCTGGGGCTCGCGGCCGGAGAGCTGGTATTCCGCATCCACACCCTGCAGCGCCTGCAGGGGCAGCCGGTGATCATTGACCACTTGCGCTTCCCGGTTCGCCTGTTCGCCGACTTGAACGCCGAGGTGTTCGCCAAACGCGACACCACGATCTACGGCCTGCTGCAGATGCGTTACGGGGTGAGCGTCGTGCGCAGCGAGGAAAGCATCGAAGCCACATCGGCCGATGCGCACTCGGCACGACTCCTGCAGATCGCGCCGGGCACGCCGCTACTGCGGATCCACCGCACCGGCTTCGCCTACAAAGATCTGCCGGTGGAAACTCGCGTGCGCTACGTCAACACTGCCAACCACCGCTATCTGAGTATGTTAGGGGCGCGATAGAGCTAGTTCGATAAGAATGCGTTTGCCTGAATCGCTCAAGTCGTATCCCTTAGCCTCAGATGACTAGGTTACGTGCGGCATCATTGATCAACGAATCACCACAAATAGTCTAAGCCCGACGCACAATGAATCCTTCGGTAATCGCATTGCCTTCGAACCTTGACACTGCTACAGGCCCGGTTCTCCCGCGTACGCGCTCATCGCAAAAGGTACAGGCTTCAAGCTTACGAAAATAAGGCAGGACATCTTTGTATCCCCAGCCGGGGCAGCCGCTGTCGCGCCATTCGTCATACTTTGCCGGGTGTCCCCGTACGAAGAGCATTCCGTTTACCGAACTGGAACCCCCAAGAACCCTTCCACTGGGCCAATGGAGACGGTTGCCATGCAACTCTGGTTCGGGTTCAGTGTGGGCGTTCCACACCAAGCGCTCGTCCGCAAGAGCTTTACCGACGCCGAGAGGTATCCGGAGCCAAACCGACTTATCTGCGCCCCCTGCCTCCAAGAGAAGCACCGAGTCGGTGCCAGAGGCGCTCAGCCGGTTGGCAAGAACACACCCGGCAGATCCGGCACCGACGATGATGTAGTCGTATGAGCCGTTCACACTACGGCTTGACGACCTAGGTGCAGAATTTCTCGCACATGGCGCGCGACCCGAACGCACTCATCACTGTCGATGTCGCGAGGTCGTTCGTCGACCATAGTTAGAATTTCAGTTATTCGCCCCGGTCGGGGCGACATGACGACGACCCGGTCGGCCATTTTTACGGCCTCGTCAATGTTGTGCGTAATGAACAGCACAGCCTTTCTTTCCTGTTGCCACACCCGAACAAGCTCATCTTGCATCCGCTCGCGGGTAAATGAGTCAAGCGCCGCAAAAGGCTCGTCCATGAGCAGCACCGCAGGATCGACTGCGAGCGCCCGCGCGAGTGCTACGCGCTGCCGCATCCCGCCCGAAAGTTGATTTGGGTAATTTGACTCGAAGCCCTTTAGGTCGATTAGCTCCACGTAGCGCCGGACAATTTCGGTCCGCTCCTTCCGACCCACGCCACGCCGGCGCAGACCGTACTCAATGTTCCCACTCACGGTGAGCCAAGGAAACAGCGCGTAGTCCTGGAACATCATCGTTCTGTCAGGCCCCGGCGCATTGACGACTTTGCCGAACGCTCGAATGGTTCCGGCACTTGGCAGCTCAAAGCCAGCGACCAAGTTAAGTAGAGTCGTCTTGCCGCAACCGCTTTGCCCAAGAATGCAGACGAACTCGTGCTTGCTGATCTGCAGCGACACGTTTCGCAACGCGATCGTCTCCGCTTTCCCGGTACCAAAGGTCTTGTGGACTGCCTCAATGCTAACGCAGTCAGCGGTATTCACGATCGCTTCTCCAAGGCATAACCAAGGACTGCAGGAGACGAATCAGCGCGTCCAGCACCAAACCAATCAATCCGATCATCACCATGCCGACAATAATGTAGTCGCTGCGATAGAGCATTCGTCCCTGACTAATCAGAAAGCCGAGGCCGGATGTGGCAGCCACAAGCTCGCCTGCTACCAGGGCCATCCATGCGATACCTGTTCCAACTCTCAAGCCGACGAACATGGATGGCAGCGCGCCAGGCAATACAACCGTGAAGGCAATGGTGACTCTATTTGCGCCGAGTGTGCGCGCGGCACGAATCAGCCCCCTGTCGACCTCGCGAACGCCCTCTAGGGTGTTTAGAACAATGGGGAAGAACGCCGCAAGGAAAATGATGAACTGGTTTTGGGCATCGGTTATACCGAACCAGACAATGCTCAGCGGTATCCATGCCAGCGGTGGTATTGGCCGAAAAAAACCTACGATGGGGTCAAGAAACCAGGCAAATACCCGCGATGCTCCCAGAGCGATTCCGAGCGGATAGCCAATTCCCGCCGCGAAAAACAGCGCAACGCCTACCCGTTTCAAGCTGTGCAAGGCATCGGTCTGCAATGTGCCTTGGCGTACAAGTTCGTAACCGCCCCTTAGCACCTCGGATGGCGCCGGGAGCTGCGCCTGGATCGACGGGTAGGTGCGACTGATGTACTCCCAGACCAAGAAGAAAATCAGCAGGGGGAGATAGCCAAAAGCTGCCACCAACGCCCGAAGCCGTATCGGGCGGGTTGCATCCCTCTTAACATGCGCGGTCTCTTCGTCGGGGAAGCGCGTCGGCGACTCGGGCACCACGCTCACGGACGGTAGGTTTTGCCCGCGAAAGTCCATTCCTTGGCGAGGTCGCCCGGCTCCGGAAACTCCTGTTTTCCCAAGTGCATCATCCCGTAGGCTGGGTATGGCGGTTTGCCCGCCTGTCCAGTCCAATTGGCAGGAAGGAAGACAGGAAGCTTTGGAACATTCCATCCAAGTTTCGCGTAGGTGTTCCGCATATACCGCGGCCGCAGTACCGATTTGAAGTCAGCATCCGTGTACCGTCTCTTTAGCACATTGGCGTCGGCCATCACCCCGGCCTGGTAGCTTTCCAGCGCTATCCAGAAGCCGCCGGCGTCCTCGAACGGGAAGCTCAGCGTCGGCTTCGGATCGAACACATGAATCTTTGCGTCACGAGCAATGAGGGTAGGGTCCCGGCCGCGTTGCGACGGATGCGCGGCAAACGCATCAACAACCTCTTTCTGCTTGAGTCGCGCAATTAACCGTGCCTCGACAAAGGCGTCAACATACGCCTGTATGACGTCCGGTGCGTTCTGCTCCAATTCCCCACGGATATAGCTGTAGCCGTTGAATACCTCATACTGATCGATCAACTCAAGGACCCGGGCGTTCTTGCGAAACTCAGCCATGAAGAGAACGTTAGGCTCCCAGATGGCCGTAACGTCCAAGCCCTTAGGCATTGTGAGAATGTCATTGGGGCCCACGTTCCGCAGCACGTAGTCTCTGTTTTCCACCAGCCCGTGGACTTTGGCGGCAATAAGCCAGCCAAGGTGCGTCGTGCTGCCTATGGTGACACCGAATGAGGCAGGACGTCCGAGGACTTTCTGTTCCTTAAGATCTTCCAAGCTCTTGAGTGGAGAATCCAGCGGTACCAAGAACGCTTGGCGTTGCGCGGGGTAACACGTCACTGCCACAGCAGGCACTTTGAGATCAATGATGCGCAACAGCCCGAGAGAGCCGGCTTGTGCCACTTGAATCTTACCGGGCACAAAAGACTCATTCATGAAACCAGCGGCGAGAAACGCAGGAAAGTCAGCTTCAATGCCGCGCTTCTCCAATAACTTGTACTGCTGGATGGTGAATAGGACGACATTGCCGTCCGACCAAAGTGGATTCCAGGCAACCTGTAGCGGCCACCATCCCTTTGACTTCAACCACTCAATCGATTTCGTGGAAATTCGTTCGTAGGGTTGTGGCCATCCCCACTCTGTAGCATTTGCTGCGTCTGCCGTTGTCGACATCAGAAGCGCCGGCGAGATGCTGGCCGCAGCTGCGATTGCCGTGCTCTGTCCAACAAATCGACGACGGCCGCTCCGTACTGACGAATTCGAGCTTCCAAGGCCACGCCCGTTGCGCTTTGAGCTCATGCTTGGCACCTCCTCGTAAGTGTCGCGGCCATGTTGCACCTGAAAAGCACGCCGGTCAATAACGAGACCGAAAATCTCATAGAATGATACGTGTGAACCGAGGAAAAAAAGCAAGAGGATCTCCTGCAATGAAAGCGAGGAAACAAAGCGCGAGCTCTTCGTTCATGAGGGCGGTGCTCATACTCGAGCGAATTGCAAAGGCTGGCGGCCGGGTGGCTGCCGTAGATTTGATCAGAGAACTCGATCTGCCCAAGCCGACTGTGCACCGCATCATTTTGATGCTGGAACGAGTCAACTTAGTGCAGCGAGATCCGGTAGCGAAAGGCTTGGTAGTAGGACCGCGACTACGTGCATTGGCGCTCTCCGCCTTGGCTTCATCAACCCAGGACGGGCCCCGATACCATATCCTTGCCCGATTGGCGAAAAGCACCGGTGAAACGAGCACGTTCACCATGTTTGAACGAGGCGAAATGCTGGTGGTTGACCGCGTCGAATCCCAGTGGCCCCTTCGCGTCAATCTATTCCCAGGGTCAAGGGTTCCTATCCATTGCAGCGCGAGCGGGAAGCTGATGCTCGCGATGATGGCGTCCGAGGCACAAGAACGCCTGATTCGCAGCGTGCAGCCTTTACGCGCGCTTACGCCAAACACCGTTACTCAACCCCAAGAGTTTGCGGCAATGCTTGCGCGTATTCGTGCCGAGGAAGTGAGTACAGACGATCAGGAGTTTATGACGGGTTTGGTGGCCATCGCGGTACCTGTGTTAAATCCGGTAACGAAACGAATGATCGGTGCCCTCTCGTTGAATGCGCCTGCGGCACGCATGAGTGTTCATCGCGCGCGCCGCCACCTGCCCGCTCTGAGGCAAGCCGCGGCGGCGCTTTCGCAGAATCTATGGGGCGGACCAAACGTTAGGGTCGTTGCATCCGCGCGAAGGTGAGACAGAAAGTCTCACTGGATGATTCTTGTTGCATCAGTGTGCCAGGTAATGCTAGAAAGCGGGATGGACCTGACACAGGAGAGCGTGGGTACGAGTGCGACGTCGGCCACCTTGAAAGCTCGTGAAGAGGCGCGTCGGTTATCCGCAAAGATTCTTATAGATGGGCGGCTTTGCGCCGCAGCCAGCGCTCAGACCTTTGCTGTCGAAAACCCAGCTGACCTCTCCCTAATCGCCGAGGTGGCGCGATGCAATGCGATCGACGTCCAGCAGGCGGTAGACGCGGCACAACGTGCGTTCGCTGGGTGGTCGTCAACGCCTTCACGCGAGCGGGGCCGCTTGCTCGCGAAGGTCGCCGACCGCCTAGAGGCCAACGGACAAGAGTTGGCGCGGCTCCTTTGCCTTGAGACCGGAAATGCTTACTCGACGCAGGCGATTCCTGAAGTCGCGACAATGGTCGATGTATTTCGCTTCTTTGCGGGCCTCGGGGGGGAGCTGAAGGGTCGAACCGTTCCATGGCCTGGAAACGTCCTCTGCTATACGACCCGCGATCCGCTGGGTGTCGTTGCGGCGATCATTCCATGGAACGCCCCCCTTTTCCTCACCGCCTGTAAGCTTGGTCCTGCCCTCGTCGCCGGCAATACCGTCGTACTCAAGACTGCGGAGCAAGCGCCGCTAGCGGTGCTGCGAGCATTTGAATTGATGCAGGAAGTACTGCCCGCTGGCGTCGCCAATGTGCTGTCCGGGTTCGGCGAAGAGGTAGGAAAGCCGCTCGCTGAACACCCGCTCGTGAGGAAAGTTACCTTCACCGGGTCAAGTGCAGTAGGCCAAGCCATTCTGCGCTACGCCGCAGACAAGATTTGTCCGGTTACCTTGGAACTGGGCGGGAAAAGCCCCAATGTAGTGATGCCCGATGCGGATCTGAGTCGCGTAATCCCGGGCATCGTTCTTGGCATGCGATTCACGCGTCAGGGCCAGTCGTGCTCGGCGGGGACCAGGCTTTTTCTCCATGAAGAGATCTACGATGAAGTACTAGAGCGATTGGTCGGCGAATTGGCCAAACTCCGTGTGGGCGACCCAATGGATCCTGCGACGGACATCGGGGCAATCGTCTCGCGGGAGCAGCTCGATCGGGTACTGCATTACGTGGAACTCGCGCGTGCCACACCAGGCTCGCGCATCGTATGCGGCGGAAAGCAGCCGACGGACACCCGGCTATCCGGGTATTTCTACGCACCAACGCTGATTGACGGCTTGCCCCATTCGTCACCCGCGTGTCAGGACGAAATCTTCGGTCCGGTCGCGATTGCGTTTCGCTGGCGCGATTTCAACGCCATGCTTGAACAGGCTAACGACACGCGTTACGGCCTTGCAGCGGCTATTTGGACCCGTGATTTGGCCGCCGCGATGACCTTTGCGCGCCGAATCCAGGCCGGCTTCGTGCAGGTCAATCAATATATCGCCCCCCAGGCAAACGTCCCGTATGGCGGATTCAAGTTGAGCGGCCTCGGCAAGGAGAACACCCTTGAGGCAATGCTTGAGCATTTCACTTGCAGCAAGACCGTGATGATCAATACAGGAGCTTAGCGATGAGCGCAGTCCCGCAAGGCAAGAAGTTTCCAGAGAAAACCCGCGGCGGACCATACACCGCCTATTACCGCCGCGAAGTTCCCGCCGAGGATGCAGAGATCACGCATTCCGGGCCTGGTACGCCGCTCGGCGAGTATATGCGGCGTTTCTGGCAGCCGGTCTGCCTGAGCTCCCAGCTTGGTGACGTGCCGCATCCTATCCGTATTTTGAGCGAGGATCTCGTTGCGTTTCGAGATAAGCGCGGGTGCATTGGAATCCTTCAGCGGCACTGTTGCCATCGCGGTGTGTCATTGGAATACGGAATCATTCAAGAGACAGGAATTCGCTGCTGTTATCACGGAATGCAGTTCGACGTCGACGGCACGATCCTGGACGTGCCAGCCGAGCGAGACCGTGGCAAGCGCTATGCGGCCTCGCTATCGCAGGGCGCATACCCCGCCATCGAGCGGGACGGGCTGGTGTTCGCCTATATGGGACCGCCCGAATCGAAGCCTCCGTTTCCCGAATACGACGCATTTGAGAAATATGACGACACGCGCCTAGTGCCGTTTAGCAACGTGTTTCCATGCAACTGGTTCCAAGTTCTCGACAATATCTCAGACCAGGCGCACACGAGTTTGCTTCACAACATCCCGTTTCTCTACAACGGAGCGCCACCGGAGGACGCTGATTGGCGGATCATGAACCTCGCCAATTTCTCCACCATACCGGTGATGGACTATGTACCCGTGCGCAATGGCACTGCGATGTGCTTTATCGCAATCCGTCGCATAGACGACACAAAGGTTTGGTTTCGTATTCAGGACTGCATCGTTCCGAACATGACTTGGCACGCATATCTCTATGAGACCGGCGCCGAGCGACGCTTATTTCACCGCGTTCACATGACCAAGTGGTATGTGCCGGTGGACGATACGAATTGCATCATCTTTGGGTGGCGCATGTTTGGCCATGTCGTTGATCCCTTCCAGAAAGGAGACGAGACGAAGCTCGGATGGGACAACATGGATTTTCTCGGTGGCCAGACAGGGAATCGAACCGCCTGGGAAGGCAAGCGGGTACCAGGAGACTGGGAGGCGATCTCCAGTCAACGGCCGATAGCAGTCCACGCTCTCGAGAACCCGGTCGAAACCGACGTAGGCGTTTATATGTTTCGTAAGCTAGTCCGCGAGGCAGTTCGAGGGAAGAACCCGGCGGCGCGGCCAGAAGCCATGAACGAGCGGGCGCATAGGGGGGAGATGTACCCTAGCTACACTCAGAATGATGTGCTTTTGCTGCCTCGGCGTGCGTCAGACGACGAAGATGTCGACATGCTCAAGCGGGTAGGGCGTCAAATTATCGAGATTACCGCTCAAGCGGACGCGCTCCGTGGCGATGAGCGCAATGCGTTCGTCGTCCGCGGCCTCGAAGAGCTCGAGAGAGCCGCTGCAAAACAGTAGCGGAAATGGGGCAGCTCGGCAGCCGCGAATTGTGCCCGGAAGAACTACAACGGCTGGGCCCCGATCGCATCTTGGTACGTGTCCGCTCCACGAACTACCTGGCTGAAAACATAAATGCCTATGAAGTGGTAGCTCCCGACGGCGGCTCGTTGCCTAGCTTCACCGCCGGAAGCCACATAGACCTGTACTTTCGCGACGGAAGAATTCGGCAATATTCGCTTTGTAATTCGACGGGAGAAAAGCATCGCTATGTCTTCGCTGTTCAGCGTGAACTGAACGGCCGGGGCGGTTCTCGTGCAATCTTTGAGCGAGTTCATGTTGGGCGGAATCTCGTTATTTCACGACCACGCAATTCATTTCCGCTAGCAGCGCAAGCCAAGCATAGTCTTTTCCTTGCTGGTGGCATCGGCATTACACCGATCATGTCGATGATCCACGAGCTTGAGGCATCGGGGGAAAGATACAGCCTTCACTACTGCACGCGGTCTCGGGAGAAGACCGCTTTCCTTGGCGAACTTGGCCCTCTCGCGGCCGAAGGAAAAGTAGATTTTCATCACGACAAGGGTGATCCAACGCGCGGGCTTGATATTGCCGCACTGCTACGCACACCCTCGCCCGGCATGCACCTCTATTACTGCGGGCCAGAGGGATTCATGTCCGCGGTGGCAAAAGCTTCGGCTCACTGGCCTACAGGTAGTGTGCATTTCGAACATTTCTCGGCCCCCGCAACCGAAGCAGCGCAGGACTCCGCACGCTCGGGTGGCGACGATGGGATTCTCTCAAGAGATGTCGATGCCGACGTAGCAGTCGACTTCGCAGTACGCATCGCCAGTACCGGCCAAACTTTGAATGTCCCGAGCAGTAAGTCCATCGTGCAGGTACTTCGCGAGCATGGCATAGACATTCCGACGTCCTGTGAGTCCGGTCTGTGCGGTTCTTGCCGTACCAGCTACCTGGAGGGGATTCCGGATCACCGCGACTATGTTCTGGACGATGCCGAACGGCAGCACGATCTGATGATCTGTTGCTCGCGTGCCAAGTCGAAGCTGCTCGTTTTGGACCTTTGAAGTCGTAGTCGCCAAATTGCAGACAGTGGCCGATCGCCAGATTGGGGGAGTCTAGTGCGTGCTGTTGCGGTGAGTGCCTATGGGGGGCCCGATAACCTAGAATTGATTGAGCTACCGACTCCACAGCCGGCCGCCGGCGAGGCCCTCGTGCGGCTTGACTATGCCGGCGTTAATTTCATTGACATTTACATGCGTAGCGGTTTCTACGCGCGATCCCAGACCTATCAGACGCCCCTTCCGATGGTGATCGGCATGGAGGGCGGCGGGGTGGTTGCCGCGCTGGGGGCTGGAGTGACCGGCATTGAGATCGGAGACCGAGTTGCGTATTGCATCGTCCGTGGCGCATACGCGGAATACGCAGCTGTTCCCGCCTGGAAGCTGGTCAAGGTTCCAGCCGAGGTTCCGCTCCCGGTTGCTACTTCGCTCATGCTCCAGGGCTTGACCGCTCACTACTTGACTCATTCGGCGTATCCACTCAGCGCTGACCACACTTGCCTAGTTCATGCAGCCGCGGGTGGCGTGGGGCAACTCCTCGTTCAGCTCGCGAAGTCACGAGGCGCCAAGGTAATTGCTACAGTGGGTAGCGTGGAGAAGGCCGCGATTGCAGGCGCGCTAGGCGCGGACCACGTCATCCTCTATCGAGAGATCGACTTCCGCGAGGAGGTGATGATCCTAACTGATGGACACGGCGTAGACGTGGTCTACGACGCCATCGGCAAGGACACCATTGCGCGCAGCATCCGCAGCCTGCGGCGCCGCGGGCTGTGCATCAACTACGGCGGCGCCTCGGGACTAGTGCAGTCGATAGAGCCCCTGGAGCTGGGTGAAGCCGGCTCGGTGTTTTTTACGCGCCCACACCTTGCCGATTACATAGCATCGGCGGAAGAGTTGTGGGGTCGCGCTAATGACCTCTTCTCGGCGTGGCGCTCCGGAAGGATCACCGTGAATGTGGATCGCGAGCTCCCACTTGCAGCAGCTGGGGACGCTCACCGCTATCTGGAGGGAAGAAATACCAAAGGAAAGCTGTTGCTACGAATCGGTGCGACGCAAAGTTGATGACAAACAGGACCGTCATATCGGGTGTCATCGGTTCGGAGACCCGCATCGTCGGCTTGGGGAGCATGCTTGCGAATGCGGGAGATTTACGGAAATCTGGATTGCCGAAGAATGCGCCCTTGCTTCAAAGTCGCCGGGTGCCTTAGGTTCGATGACCTGCCTGTTGTGGTGTTTCAGCTAAATTGAAATGCGGGATTTCTTTTCCCACTTGTCGAGGGGCAACGAACATGATCCTCGCGGTGCGCCGCAGCCTCTTCAACACCGAGCGCTTCGACTACGTGAGTGATTTCGGAAAAAGCGAAGTTGTGGTCGGCGGCGCGTGAGGGTCGCGCGTTAGACTGCTTCATGCCGCAAAGAAGAGAGTTCCTAAGAGCCCTGGCCGCACTGGGCGTGGCCGGCGCGAATCCGGCCCGCGCGCAGCTGCTGGCCAAGCCGCGCTTCGACGCCGATCCCTTCCGCCTCGGCGTCGCCTCCGGATATCCGCAGCCGGGCGGCGTCGCGTTGTGGACGCGGCTCGCGCCGTATCCGCTGGCGCCGGGCGGCGGCCTCGGCCCGCAATCGATTCCGGTGCGCTGGGAAGTCGCGGCCGACGAAGCCATGAAGAAGACCGTCGCCTCGGGCACGGCATACGCCGGCGCCGAGTGGGCGCACTCGGTGCACGTGGAGGTGGCGGGCTTGGAGGCCGCGCGCTGGTACTGGTACCGCTTCAGCGCTGGCGACGCGCGAAGCCCGGTCGGCCGCACGCGCACCGCGCCGGCGGGCAACGTCGATCGCCTGCGCATCGCGGTGGCTTCGTGCCAGCACTACGAACAGGGCTACTTGAGCGCCTACCGGCATCTCGTCGCCGACGAACCCGACCTCGTGCTGCACCTCGGTGATTACATCTACGAGTCTTCGCGCGCGCGCGGCACACTGCGCCGCCACGGCACGCCGGAACCGCACACGCTGGATGACTACCGCGCGCGCCACGCGCTCTACCGGCTGGAGCCCGAACTGCAGGCCGCGCATGCCGCGTGCCCGTGGATCCTGACCTGGGACGACCACGACGTCGAGAACGACTACGCCGATGACCGATCCGAGAACGCCGATCCGCGCGAATGGTTTCTCGCGCGCCGCGCAGCGGCGTACAAGGCCTGGTACGAACACATGCCGATGCGGCGCCACATGCTGCCCTTCGGCCCGGCGATGACCATCTACACGCGCGCGGCGCTGGGCAACCTCGCCACGCTGCACGTGCTGGACGACCGCCAGTACCGCACCCCGCAGGCCTGCCCGCCGCCCGGGCGCGGCGGCTCCACGGTCGTGGATGCCGCGGCCTGCGCCGAGCTCGCCGACGCGAACCGCAGCATGCTCGGCCGCGAGCAGGAGACCTGGCTCGCGACCGGCCTCGCTGGCTCGCGCACGAAGTGGAACCTCCTCGTCCAGCAAACGTTGATGGCGCAGATCGACCAGCAGCCGGGCGCGGGTCGCAAGGCATGGACGGACGCCTGGGACGGCTACCCCGTCGCACGGCGCCGGTTGCTCGACGGTATCCACGAACGCAAGGTGGCGAATCCCGTGGTCATCGGCGGCGACGTGCACTCGTTCTACGCCTGCGACCTGAAACCTGACTTCGACGATCCGGCTTCTCCCGTCGTCGCAAGCGAATTCACCGGCACTTCGATCACCTCGGAAAGCCTGTCGCAGACCCTCATCGATTCCTGGCGCGCGGACAACCCGCACATCAAAATGGCCGAAGGCCGCTACCGCGGCTACCTCAGGCTGGACATCACCCCGAAGCAACTGCGCGCCGACATGCGCGCGATGGAAAGCGTGGAGAAGAAGGACGCCGCCTGCAGCACGCTGGCAAGCTGGGTGGTGGAGGACGGCAGGCCCGGCCCGCTGCGAGCCTGAACGCTGCTAGCGGCAGCGCAGGTTGCCGCCGGATTCGGCCACCGGCCGTGTGCAATCCTGTTCGCTCACGCTGCGGCCCGGATCCAGCGCCGGCGTCTCGGCCGAAGGGACGGCATCCTGGCCTTGCGCCACCAGATGCACCCCGAACAGCATCACCGCGAGCGAGGTCATCGGGCTGCGCAATTCGACCGCGCCGCCGGAGACGCTGCCGCCGGCACTGGGATTCGTCCGATCCGCCGCGGATGTGCGCACATAGAGGTCCGACGAGCAGCCGGAAAGCGCGACGACGCAGGCAATGAGAAGGATGCGCATGCGCGGATATTACCCCTGCTTCAGGCGGGCTTCGATCTTCGCTCGCACCATGCCGACGTGGGCGCGGAAGGTATAGAAGAAATCCGAGTAGGCGAGCGGAACCGGGAGCACGCGCACCTCGTCCTCGAGCTTGCCGACGCGATCCAGCATCGCCTGCAGGCCGTCGCTGCCGGTGGCGCGGTCGACTTCTGCCTCGATGTAACGCAGCTCGCCGTAGCGCCGGAAGAACCTCGACTTCACCCGCCATGCGTAGATCGGCGGCACGATTTTCACCAGCGGGATCACGATCGCCACCACCGGCAGGAGCAGCACCCAGAGCCGCTCGACGAGGTTCGCCAGCCAGAACGGCAACACGCGCTGCAGGAAGGGCAGGCCTTGCCTGGAGTAACGCTCGGCTTCCTTCGAACTCTCGAAGTCGCCGGGTTGCAGTACCGGAAACTCACCCGCGCGTTGGAAAAGGCCCGCCGTGCGGTGCGTTTCGCTCGCCGCCTGCAGCAGCAGGTAGAGCAAAGCCGGATGCGCGTCCTCACGCGCCACCAGCCGCGCTGTCGGCGAGAGCAGCGCGATGTCGCGCGGCGGGATGTGCTCCGTAAACGAAATCGAGCTCTGCGGCAGTGTCAGCCGCGCAAGGAAGGGAAAGCGCCGCGAATACGCCTCCGAGGTCGCGAAATTCGCCAGTTGCACGTCCTTGCGGGCGAGCAGCGCGCGCACCACGGGCGACTCCTGCGCTGCGACGAAGAAAGCCGCATCGACTTCGCCCTTCACGAGCGCGTCCGCCGCGGCCTGTCCCCCGAGCGGCAACAGCAGCGGACCGGTGTTCATGCCGTTCGCTTCCAGCAGCAGCGCGGCAAGTGCGCGCGTGCCACTGCCCTCCGGACCGACCGCGAGGCGTTGGCGCTTCAGCTGCGTGAGGTGGTTCACGGGCTTCCTTGCCCGCACGAATACCCACAGCGGCTCGTACGCCACCGAGGCGAGCTGCACCAGCACCGGCGTGTCCTCGGCGTTCGTCTGCGGCGGTTTGATGCCCCCCTGCACGAACGCCACCTCGACGTCGCCCGCCGGATCCTGCAGCCGTCTCAGGTTCTCCAGCGAGCCCGCTGAGGTACGGACTTCGAGCGTCACTCCCTCACGCGCCAGGATTTCAGCGTAGCGCTTCGCGAATCCGTAGTACGCGCCCCCCTCGCCCCCTGTGCTGATGACGATACGGTCGGGCGGAGCCGGCTTGATGAACTTGGAGGCCACCCAGAACCCCGCGACGACGAGCGCGAGCGACGGCAGTCCGATAACGACGAGCTCGCGCAGCGACAGGCGCCGGATGCGGATCCGCTTCATGCCTTCAGCTTACCGCAGCAGCGCGCTGCAGGCGGTCCCGCACCGCGGACCATTCAGGGATATCCGCCGGCGCCTCGATCAGAATCGCCTCGCAGCCCGCGGCGTCGAGTTCGCGCAATGCGCCGTAGAGCCGCTGCGCGTACGAGGCCGCATCGCCAGGCATGCGGATCCAGTAGTCGGCCCTTTCGTCGGGCCGCGAGAACGCGAGCACGGCAACGCGGCTGCCGCGCGACGCGATCTCGGCATCGAGCGCGTGTGCAGCGACCAGCCGCGCCGGCGTGCGCGGCGCGTAGTGGCGCTCCATCCCGCCAGAATGCGCTGGGGCAGCGGCGTCCTTATGCGCCACCTTCGCGCCCAGCACGCGCTCGAGGTCGTCGAGCGAAACATGCCCCGGCCGCAACAGCACCGGCCCGCCTCGCGACAGGTCGACGATGGTCGACTCGATGCCCACTGTGGCCTTGCCTCCTTCCAGCACCAGGTCCACGTCCCCACCGAGGTCGTCGTGCACGTGCGCCACGGACGTTGGAGAGACGCGGCCGAAACGATTCGCCGAGGGAGCGGCGACACCTGCCATCCTGACATCGCCCTTCAAGGCGAGAAACTCGACGAGCAGCGCTTGGGCCACGGGATGCGAAGGCACGCGCAGGCCCACGGCATCCTGCCCTCCGGTGACAGAATCGCGCGCGCAATCGGCACGCTGGAGGATCATCGTCAGCGGCCCGGGCCAGAACGCGGCCGCCAGCGCTCGCGCCGCACCTGGTACTTCGCGCGCCCATGCGAACGCCGCATCGGCTGCGGCGAAATGCACGATTACGGGGTGCCCCCCCGGGCGACCCTTCACCGCGTAGAGCCGGGCGACCGCGGTCTCGTTCGATGCGTCGGCGCCAAGCCCGTAGACGG
>SXGR01601081.1_pt1 | contig 30118 bp, 23 predicted proteins | sample 3174711 | NCBI WGS metagenome assembly SXGR01 (sample SAMN11356860, study PRJNA531348) | freshwater metagenome | isolation source: freshwater sample F1-60 | place: China: Fuxian Lake, Yuxi | collected 2017-12-25 | reverse complement strand
GGGGTTTGATGTCATGGACATGCTGCTGCGAGAGTGCGCCGATTCGAATGGCGATGGGATCTGCGATCCGCATCACTATGACGCGGTCACTGTGGACCGTGTCTACGACATCCTGCCCACCGGGGAGATCCTGTGCATCGTCTGGCGCGAGGAGGAGATCGACATCGATCCAGGCGAGGGGGTGCTGCTGGTCGAAGTCACGGTCCGATACGCGGCGCTGCTGATGCTGGAGGGGCACACCGACCTGGACCATGTCATCGGGTCCGCTGAGCTCGCGGAAGTCTTGGCGTTATGGGGAACGATCCCGGATTGGATCGTGGATCGAGATCATGATGGCTCCATTGCCGGAGGCGAGCTCGCGTACATCGTCAATGCTTGGGGCACTGACTCGCGCCGCCTCATGCTTCCCAGCGGTGCAGATGGGGGCGGCGCGCTTTGCATGGGCTTGCCCGTGGACTCGTGCCAAGGATCGGGCTCTTCAGAGCCGACTGCCTTGAGTCCTCAAGTGCAGCGGCTTTACTGTGCGCTCTCGTGCTTGGGGCATCCGTACCAGCAACACTTTGTCGATTGGGCGCGACAGGCGCAGCAAGCAGAATTGTTGTGCAGGTGCGCGGCCGTGGCGACCGTGATGAAGCAACTTGAGGAGAATGGTTATGGCGAATAAGCGCTACTCACTCAGCCCGGTCTTAGCCCTCATGCTGCTCCCTGCAGCTGACGCCGTCTCTCAGACGCCTCTCGGCCTGCCAACGCATGTGGCCAACTTCGCCCCCGTGCCGCCTAGCCAACAGGTGACCATGATTCGAGACCTTGACACGTTTCATTATGGCACTGTGGTCGTCCGTGACGATGGCCGTGTGCTTCTCTGGGGCGTCACGCCCGAGATGGGTTTTGACGAGTACGCCACACAGGGAGTCGCGACAGTGTTGGACGGCGCTAGCCGTCTCCGCGGCGTGGACCGCGTAGCACTGGGGTTGATGCACTTGGTGGCGATCACGGAATCGGGTTCGGTCCAATGCGTCGGCTGGAACGGGTTCGGGCAGTGCGACGCGCCAAGCACTCTCGGTGCCGCGGTGTCGGTTGCGGCGGGGGAGCACACATCCCTGGCGATCGATCCACTGGGACGTCTGCACCTTTGGGGGTTTACGCCTGCCGAACTCCCTAACGGTCCCGCTGACCTCGGGCCGGTAGTTCAGGCGGATTGCGCGAGGGCGTACGCCGCCGCGCTAGGCACCGATGGCGACGTGCGCGTGTGGGGATGGAAGGGCACGCCAAAGGATCCTGGCGCGGCACTTCCACCGATGCCAGACTGGCCGGACGACGTGACCAAGATTGCCTGCGCGCGCGAAGCGCTGTTCGGGCTTGCATCAAGCGGCGAAGTGCATTCATGGACATGGGATGATCCATTCCACGCGCAGTTCGTGGTGACTCCGACGGATGCGATTGACATCGATGCCAGCGACGGCTTCGCGGTGGCCGTGCTTGAGTCAGGCTGGGTCATCCCATCGGTCGCGGCTGGAACATTCCTGCAGCCGCCACCGCCCATCTCGCCTGTACTCAGCGACGTGCATGTTGGCGCCACTTTCGTCTTGGGTGTGGACGCGCAGGGGACTCTCGTCAACCTCAATACTGGCTACGGCATCAATCATGGTGCGTTCGCGCAGCCCCACGGCGTTACGGCAGTCGACGACGTGATCGGCACGCAGTCCCGTGGCATCGTGGTGTTGAACGCGGACGGGACGGTGGCGTCGTGGGCTCGGTGCCTGGAGGCGGGATGCGTGGTGCCGGAGTTCACGCAGGCCGTCGTCGCCATCAGCGGCAGCTACACGCACGAGATGGCGCTCCTGGCGGATGGCTCGGTTGTGTGCTGGGGCGAGAACGGCGCAGGCGAGTGCACCGTGCCCGCGGACCTGGGCCCGGTCGCGTCGATCGTCGCGGGCGACGGGCTATCGCTGGCGATTCAGGCGGACGGGGTGGTCCGTGCGTGGGGCCGCAACGAGTACGGTCAGCGCAATGTCCCGGCGATCGAAGCACCCGTGGTGTCGATGGACACGAACGGCAAGTCCGTGGTCGCGGTGCTCGCCGACGGGACGATCGCGACCTGGGGGGCGTACTATTCGGGGCAGCTGGAGTGGTTTGACTCGCTCGAGAATGTGGTGGAGGTCGCTTGGATGCCGCCGTTGTGGGGGAGTGCGCCGGACGGGTACATCGCGCGCCAAGCGGACGGCCGCGTTACGGTGTGGCGATGGAACCTGCCGCCCTTGGAGGCGGTGGTCCCGGACGCGGTGCAGGTGGGGACTTGGTGGACCGACGCGGTGCACCCGGTGGCGCGGCTGGCGGACGGAACGATTGTGTACATCCCTTCCGGAGTGCCGGTCGATTCCTTGTGGCGCTTCGAGAAGTTGTGCCGCGGCGGGCGCGTGGCCATCATCGCCGACGAAGACTGCGCCGACCTCGACGGCGACGGCATGGTGGGCGGCGCTGAACTGGCTGCGGTGCTTGGCGCGTGGGGGACGGACGGTGGTCCTCTCGGCGCCGACTTCGACGGCAGCGGCCTGGTGGACGGAGCGGACCTGCTGATCGTGCTCAGCCAGTACGGCGAGTGCGGGCCGTAGGGCGGGCCGTCGTGCGGGCCGTGGGGGAGCTGCAGCGGTGGAAGGTCGCTCCGCCGTTCACACTAGGCGCGGTCGCGAATCGACTCCAGTTCAGCGATCGCCTCAAGATCCTTGGGGCGTCCGGCAGCACGCTTGAGTCTGATCAGTGCGTCGAGCGTCACCACACGGCAGGGACTCCCGGCAATGGAGAGCGTCAGCGCCTCGTCTTTGAGGAGATCCCATGTCCCTCCGCCCGCTGCCTCCCCTAAGAGGTCGAGAGGTCCGAGCGTTGTGTTCAACGGGAAGTTCAGGCCGGCGCGGACGGTCGGCTCGTCAAACTTGAATGGAAGCCCCGCTGGGCGCCCCGAAGCGTCGGCGTGAAGGGCGCCAAGGCGTGCACGAGGCGTGCGATGTTGGATGGCGCTCGACTGTAGACGCAGTCGAGGTCGACGGTGACCCTGCTCGACCCGTGCGCGACACCCGCGACGCCACCGATGACGATGACATCGACCTGCGCCTGCGCCAAGACTCCAAGCAGCGACAGGCTGTCTGTCACGGACGGATGCCCCGGGCAATGGATCCCGCGCGGCGCACTTCCTCGACCTGTCGCATCGCAACGGCCATGCTGTCGAAGCGCTCCTGCACGGTCATCGCCGCGCGCTGGCGAATGAGGGTGAGGTCCAGCCCCCGCTTGTAGACATCGAGCACGTCATCCATGGACGAGCGCTCCGTGGACATCGCCGGCACAGCGCTCCCCGCCTGTCCATGCGGGCACTCAGCGGATGGCTTGTCGTCGTCCATGCAGAAAGTCTATGCAGGCGATGGTCCACCTCTGAAACGGTGGGAAAAGGGGTTAGACCGCCTCTTCCCACCAACTCAGAGCTTCGGCCGTCAAGAGTCGGACTCGGTGCGGACCTCGCCCCCAACATCGCCCCCAACATCGCCCCCAACCTCGCCCCCGGCCTCGATCCCAGCCTCGACATCGAGATCGTCATGATCGTCGTCGTCGTGGTCGGGCTCAGGGTTTTCGGTGGCGGCGCGTGATGCCGCGATTGCGGCCTCGGCGGCCTTTGATTCGCGGCGCTTGTACTGGTCCACCTTGGACTTGTCGGGCGCCATGATCATGTTGAGCCGACGGCCGTTGAGCCGTGGGACCAACTCCACTTTGGCGAGGTCTGACAGTTGCGTGGCTACATTCTGCATGCGCTCCAGCCCCTTGCTCTGGAACTGCATTTCGCGGCCGCGGAAGTTTTGCACGATGAGGACCTTGTGGCCTTCCAGGAGGAAGCCGCGTGCCTGGCGGATGCGGATCTCGATGTCGTGCGGGTCGATCTTCATCGATCGGCCGAGCCGGACTTCCTTGAGTTCCTGCGTCTTGCTCTTGGCGCGATTGGCACGCTCCTGCTTGGAGGTCTCGTACTTGTGCTTCCCGTAGTCCATGATCTTGCACACGGGGGGGCGCACATCGGGGGCAATCTCGACCAGGTCAAGACCCGCCTCGTAGGCCATGCGACGAGCTTCGTCGGTCTCGACGATGCCAACCATCTCGCCGGCCTGGTCGATCAGCCGGATGGGAGTCATTCGAATGCGATCGTTCATGCGCGGGCCCGGGGGCGCCGCATCGCGTCGTGGACCGCGTGGTCCGCCGGGGCCACGGGGGCCGCCAAAACCACCTGGACGCGAACCTGGGGGGCCGGAAGGCCGGAATCCGCCTGGACGAGCTGGGTAACCGCTAATAGGAACTGTCTCCTTCAGCCGGCAACTTGGAATGCATCGTGGATGCAGCCGCAACCGCCGGGCCGGTGCCGACGGTTGGTTTCGTGAACACGATCAGGTTGGCGGGCAGGAGCCGCGACCTGCTGATCACAGCAGGCGTCCGAAGATGAGCATCATTCGTGGGCAGTTCCTGACATCGCCGATGGAGGTATCGACCTCGCAACCGGAAATGTACTGCATCCTCGGGGAGAGGCAAGCCAAAAGGCCGCGGACGGCCGGGATTTTCGTCCAAGGGGCGTTCACGCGGGCTGGAATCGACCGGCCAGGGACGTCGCGCCTCGAGAGCGGACCTCCTCGGACAACCCGTCTACGAAGGCATCCAGGGGCATCGTGCCCAGATTGTCCTGCTTGCCGCGCATTCGGACGGACACGGCGCGGGCGTCGGCATCCTTGGGGCCAACGATGACCATCCAGGGGAGCTTCTCCTCGGCGGCAACGCGAATCTTGCCTTGGACGCGCTCGTTGGAGTCGTCCAGCGTGGCCCGGATGCCGGCGGCCTTCAGGGCGGCGAGGACTTCGCGGCCGTAGGCGTCGCTCTTCTCGGAGATGGTGAGCACGCGGCACTGTTCGGGGCTGAGCCATGTGGGGAAGGCGCCGGCGAAGTGCTCGATCAGCACGCCCACGAATCGCTCCATGCTTCCGAAGGGCGCCCGGTGGATCATGACGGGGCGGTGTGGCCTGTTGTCGGCCCCGGTGTAGGACAGGTCGAACCGGATCGGCAGGTTGTAGTCCACCTGCACGGTGCCCAGCTGCCAACTGCGGCCGATGACATCCTTCACGACGAAGTCGATCTTGGGGCCGTAGAACGCCGCCTCGCCGGGCTCTTCCGTGAAGGGGACACCCAGCGTCTTCGCTGCATTGCGACAGGCCTCTTCCGCCTTGTCCCAGTTGGCGGCCTCGCCGACATACTTGTTGCTGTCGGGGTCTCGCAGCCCCACTCGGACGCGATAGTCGTTCATCCCCAGCGTGTGGAAGATGAGCTTCACGATCGACAGGCAGCCGAGCAGTTCATCGGCGACCTGGTCCTCGCGGACGAAGAGGTGGGCGTCATCTTGCGTGAAGCCGCGCACGCGGGTCATGCCGCCGATCTCGCCGGACTGTTCCCATCGATACACGGTGCCGAACTCCGCCAGTCGCACGGGGAGGTCGCGATAGGAACGAGCCTCGCTGGCGAAGATCGCGATGTGGTGCGGGCAGTTCATCGGCTTGAGGAGGTAGCCGTCGATCTCGCCCTTCTCCATCCGGTTCACCAGCTCGCCGCAGGTGCAGCCTTCCTTCGCCAGCGTGGCCAGTTGTTCGTGATCCACAAGCGGCGGATACTGGCTCTCGCGGTAGTAGGGGAAGTGGCCGCTGGTGCGATAGAGGTCCAGCTTGCCGATGTGCGGTGTGAAGACCTGGTGGTAACCCTGCTTGCGAAGTTCCTCGGAGATGAAGGTCTGGAGCTCCTGGCGCACGGCCGCACCCTTGGGAGCCCAGAGGATGAGCCCCGCGCCGACGCGCTCGTCGGTGTGGAAGAGGTGCAGCTGCTTGCCAAGCACGCGATGGTCGCGCCGCTTGGCCTCGTCCAGTTGCGCCAGATGCGAGTCCAGTTCCGCCTTGGTCGCAAACGCGGTTCCGTAGACGCGCGTGAGGCGGTCGCTCTTCTCGTCGCCCTTCCAATAGGAGCTGGCGATGGACATCACCTTCGCAGCACCGATGCGACCCGTCGAGGGAACATGGGGGCCGCGGCAGAGGTCCTCAAAGTGCGTGCCCGGAGTGCCGGTGGCGTACCACGAGAGGGTCGCGGAGCCAGCGTCGCATGCGCGCTGGGCGTTGTCCAGCTTGTACTTGCTGCCTTCCGACTCAAGCCGCTTCATGCCCTCCGCGGCAACCAGCTCAAATCGAGTGAAGGGTCGATTCTCCGCCGCAATCGACTGCATCTCGGCGTCGATCTTCGCGAAGTCGTCGCTGCTGGGCGTCACGCCGGCGGGAAACGCGATGTCGTAATAGAAGCCGCCTTCGACGGGCGGGCCGTAGACCAGCTGGATGCCCGGGTAGAGCCGCCCCAGCGCTTCGGCCATCACGTGGGCCGCGCTGTGCCGGACCAAGAAGAGTGCGTCCTCGTCCACCGTCCCGTCACGCTTCTTGGCGGTCACCAAGGCGAGCGTGCAGTCCCGGTCGATCGTGGTTCCCAGGTCGCAGAGCGTCCCGTCGATCCTGGCGCCGAGTGCGGCCTTGGCCAACCCTGGGCCGATGTCGGCAGCCACCTGGGCGGCGGTCACGGGGGCGTCATAACGTCGTTCACTGCCATCAGGCAGGCGGATGCAGGGCATCGCGGGAGGATACTTGGGGGTGCGCGTGCAGCGCGGTGATGCGATTCACCCGGCTGGCGGCGGAGCGCTGCCAGACGCCGACTCGCCATCATCAAAGAGGCGCTGCTGCGTGGGGGATTCTTCCGGGATCGCTGCGAGGTCCTCGGCCTCTCGCATGAAGTCCTGGAGATCCTTGAACTCGTAGAGTTCGCTGGCGAATCGGAGGGCCGCGATGCGGTCCAGCCGCCGCAGGGCGCGGGCCACACGCACGCCGATCTCGTGGCTGTCCACTTCCTTCTCGAACTCGCGGTGGAGTGCGTCCTCGATGGCTTGTGCCAGCATGCGCTTGGCGTCCTCCGGGACCGGGCGCTTCCCGCATGCGGTCTGGATGCCCGCCAGGATCTTGGTGCCGTCAAATGGCGTGCGCGTGCCGCCCTTCTTCACCACCACCAGTCGTGCGGTCTTCTCCACGCGTTCGTAGGTGGTGAATCGCTTCTCGCACTTCGCGCACTCGCGTCGCCGGCGCGTGGACTCCCCGTTGTCAGCCTCGCGGCTGTCGATCACCTTGCTCTCGGGGTGGGTGCAGTAGGGGCAAAGCACGCTGTCGGGATGATCTGCGGGAGCAGTGCGGTTCGTCAAGGGGGCAGGGACGGCTCAGCGCGCGGCGGCGGGAGGCGGGCACGCCTCGAACCACACCCTGAGCGTGGCGTCGCCGTCGAGGTCGAACCAATCCACCTGGAGGTCGATCTCTCGCGCCTGAGTCACCGAGATGATGGACTCGTGGGGCGTGGCGCCGTGGTGGGTCCAGTCCTTGATGGTCGGTTGGCCGTCGACGAGGACTCGAATGCCATCATCGCTCACGGTCTTGAGGACCCAGCACCCCGGCGGAAAGAGCACCTTGGCGGTGGCACGAACGCCAAAGTGGTCGGCGGGGACACCCTGCGCAAAGGCGCACTCGGGGTGTGAGGACAGCGGCGATGAACCGAGGGCAAAGTTCAGGCCGCCGAGCACGCTGTGGTCGGTAGCCGCCGCCGACGACGCCTCAAACGACGCGGGGTCGTCAATGGGGCTCGCCGTCAAGGGAAAGGCCCGTGTGTGCCAGAGGATGGGAGCAATCACGCCGCTGCGCCGGATGACCTGCGCACGGTCGTTTCCCCATCGAACCGCCAGCGAGTAGGGGAGGACGGCGCTCTCCTGGCCTGGTTCCGTCGGGTCTTCGGGCGGCTCGCGGAAGACGAGGATGGTGTCGGTGTGGATGTCGATGGTTGACCGGATGCCGAATCGACCCTGGACCTGCGCGCCCTTGACGTTCGCGCCAAGCAACTCGAAGGAGTGCTGGTCGATGCCTCGACCCCGGCGGACCACCACTGGCGTCACCTGGTCCCACGGCCCCCATTCGGTCATCGTGATGCGATCCCGGCCGGTGAGCGACGTGCGGTTGCCGACGGGGCGCGTGCGAGGAGTCAGGGACTCGATGGCTTGGTTGGCGGCGGCGCGAATGGACGTCACGCTGTTGGCGACTTCCGCAGACGACGGCGCAACGTGCTCGGCCTGTGTGCGTGGCTGACCGTCAGCGGTGGCATCGACAGGGCAATCAACAAAGGCGTTGCCCGTGACCGTGGTGTCCTTCGTGGCGCGCAGTTCGATGCCGATGTCGCACCGACTGAAGGTGTTCCCGGAGATCGTCGAGCCGACCGCCTCCGTCCCGGTCGCCAGCGCCCACGGTGTGGAGAAGATCGATGGGTCCTCGTCCCACCACAGCACCACGCCGGCGGGGGACTTGGAGATCGTGTTGCGCGCGATCACGCACTGGCGGCCGTGCTCGATGTTGATGCCCCCACGCTCGTTCCCGTTGCCGGAGTCGCCGTTGCGATCGAACGTGTTCTCGGCCACGAACAGGTTGCCGGAGTAGCCGCCCCACAGTCCGCAAATCGCATTGCGGGAGATGGTGTTTCCCACGACCTGATTCCGTTCCGAAAACGTCGTCTCCACCCCATGCGCCGCGGCATCGGAGAAGTCGTTCCCGACCAGCACGTTGTCGTTGCAGCCAAGTCCCCTGTGGTCCTCGGGGAGCGGCGATCCGCGACCACCCTCGCCCAGCGCCTCTCGGCCGGCAAAGGAGAAGTACCCGTCGCCGCAGTGCGTAGCCGAGTTCTCGGCAAAGAGGTTGCCGGATGATTGCTCAAACACCAGGATGCCGGCCGAGTCCTGCCCGCGGTTGTAGATGCCGTGGCTGTAGCCGCGGACGCAGAAGTCAAAGGCGTTTCGTACGACCTTGTTCCGGGAACTGCGCCACATGGCCAGTCCCCAGCCGCTGAGGAACGAACAGTCGCAGTCCACGACGGTGCTGTCGCGCACGTTGTCAAGGATGATCCCATTCTGGGTGCGACGGGCCGTGATGCCGCGGATCGTGACGCCGCTGGAGGACTCCACGCAGAGGCCGGCGCCGTAGGTGGTGCGCCACTCCTGCCGGTCATTCTCCTGGGGCCACAGCCAGTCCGACGGATCCTCCGCGCTGTCGGTGCCCAGGAGCCGCTGGGCGAAGTTGTCGCTGACGTCGAGTTCGGCGAACACGCCATTGGTGCAGCCACGGCCAAGGATCCCCACCCGATAGCCGTCAACACGCCCGCCCCGGAGGGTCACGCCGGGCGCCTCCACCACGATGCCGATCCCGCGGAGCCGGTTGGGGGCGGCGCCCTCGATGGCCCCATGCAGCGCCCCGCCGCCGAGGTCGACGGTGATGCCAGGGGCCACGACGTGGACGACCCCGTCACCATCGACGTCAGGTACGGCCCCGGTGGGGAAGGAGAGCGTGCAAGACTCGCGCACGACGGTGTTGTCGCTGCGGACCTCCACGACCGGGATGGGGTCGCCCTGGGGCGCTGCGCAGACGCTGCCGCCGCATGTGGCGGCGAGTGCGAAGCCGAGCAGCGTGACGGCGATCCGCACGTGTTCCATGGCGTCAGACCTGTTCGATCTCGGCGACCTTTTTCTCGGCCAGAGCGTCGATCGAGCCGGTGTACTTCTTGGTGAGGTCATCCACTGACTCCTTCGCGGAATCGCGCGCATCGTCGGAGAGCTTGACCTTGGGGTCGTTGTGAAGCTGGTCGATGTGCTTGTTTGCGTCGCGACGGGTGTTCCGGATCGTCACGCGGGAGTCTTCGGCCAGCTTGCGGACCTGGCCGGCCAGCTGCTTGCGCCGGTCGGAGCTTGGGGACGGCACGTTGATGCGGATCTGGTTGCCTTCGGACATCGGGTTCAGGCCAAGCCCGGCCTTCTCGATCCCCTTGATGATGTCGCCCTTGGCACCGGGGTCAAACGGCTTGACGAGGAGCTGCGTGGCCTCGGGGACGGAGATCGCGGCCAGCTCACGCAAGTCCGTCTCGCTGCCGTAGTAGTCGACCTTGATGTATTCGAGGAGTGCGGTCGTGGCGCGCCCGGTGCGCAAGCCGCGAAGTTCCTTCGTGAAGTACTCCACGACCTTTTCCATGGCCTCTTCACACTCGAGAAGAACGGTGTCGGTGTCCATCGTCAATCCTTTCTATGGAAGCGTCGGCGGGGCGCTGCGCGTCATGCGCTGACGCGCGTCCCGATCGCCTGGCCGGCGATCGCCTTGGCGATGTTGCCGGGAGTCTTGTAGTCAAACACGACGACGGGGAGCTTGTGCTCCATGCACATGGTCATCGCCGTGAGGTCCATCACCCCGAGCTGGCGCTCCAGCGCCTCGCCAAAGGTGAGCGAGCCAAATCGCGAGGCATCGGGATGCTTGCGCGGATCCTTGTCGTAGATCCCGTCGACCTTGGTGGCCTTCAGGAGGACATGCGCGCCAAGCTCGATCCCGCGGAGCGACGCGCAGGTATCCGTCGTGAAGAAGGGGTTGCCCGTTCCTGCGGAGAGGATGACCACGCGCCCCTTCTCCAGGTGGCGGATGGCCCGTGCACGAATGAAGGGCTCCGCGACGGCCGGAAGGTTGATGGCGCTCTGGACGCGGGCTTGGACGCCGCGTGCGCCGAGGGCTTCCTTGAGGGCAAGCCCGTTGATCACGGTCCCCAGCATCCCCATGTAGTCCGCGGTGGATTGGTCGATGTGTCCCGTGGCCGCCAGCTGCGCGCCGCGGATGATGTTCCCGCCACCAACGACAATCGCGATCTGGCCGCCCGACTCGTGCGCCTTCGCGATTTCCCCCGCGATGAACGCCAGCTCGTCGGGGCAAATGCCGAACTGGCCGGGAATCGTGAGGCTCTCGCCGCTGAGCTTCAGAAGGACTCGATTGGGAGTGCTGCTCATCGGGTTTGGGTGAAGGAGCGTACTACAATCGCTCGCAGGTCGGCGCACCAATGAAGGCCACGAAACAGTTGCGGAAACCGCCCGTGCGGCGCGCGCCCGCGCGGCGATCGCCGTGGATTCCGTTCGCGCTCGGCGTGCTGATCTCGCTCCCGTTTCACGCCTTGCTGATCGCACTCCTGGCGGGGTGGTCCATTCCGACGGGGAGCATCGGCAATGCTCCGGAAGCCACCGAGATGGTGATCGCGCTGGCTCCGCTTCCGCGGGTCGATTCCCCGCAGCCCGTCGCGGCGACCGCACACGAGACAACCCCCTTCGTGGATGCCGCACGCGCGGATGCCGCGGCAAGCCCCAGCCTGGCCCTGGCCGACGATGGCGGGGGCGAGTCGCTCCGCCCCGCCGGGCTGAGCGCGGGTGGCGGGGGCGGCTCCGGCGGGAGCGGCGCGTCGGTGCAGTTCTTTGGGAGCGCTGGCAAGGGGCGCCGCATCGGGTATGCCGTGGACTGCTCCGGAAGCATGCTGGCCGGTGGCCGACTTCGTCGTGCCCAGGAGGAGCTCATTCGATCCATCCAGGGACTCCCGGACTACGTCAGCGTGTGCGTGGCCTTCTTCAACGATGGATGCGTGACCGCGCCGCCGCCGGCCGTTCCTGGAGCGGTGGACATTCGCGGTTACGCGAAGGTTCGGCCCGGCATGGTTGCGGCGCTGCGCCACTGGATGCAGCAGGTTCCCGCGACGGGGGGCACGCGGCCGGCCCGGGCGATTCGGTACCTGTTCGACCAGGGAGACCCCCCCGACGTGATCTTCCTCCTTTCCGACGGCGAGATCGAGTCGGAGGAGGTTGAGGCGATTCTCTCGGTCGACAAGAATCGGGGGCCGGCACCCATTCACACCGTGCTCTTCAATCTCTCGGGAAGTGAAGGCGGTGAGTCGCTGCACCATGTTTCCAACGAGACAGGCGGCACGTTCTCCAGGACTCGCCCTGAGGTCACGCCGTGAGGCCTCGGCCGCGACGTGCGCTTGCCGCGAACGGCCGGCTCCCATGGCCAGTTGCCGTGGCCGTCGCCGTGGGCGTCGTGCACGGAGCGCGCGCGGACGTCGTGACCCTGCGCGATGGTCGAGGCACGATCGAAGGCAGGGTCACGGGACTCTCGGCAGCGGGGGTGGTCGTCGACAGCGGAGGAAGCGCGTCGGCATCGGCCACGCCCGGGAGCTCAGCGATTCCCTGGATTCGCGTGGCCGAGTGTCAGGTTGACGACGTGGCCATGCAGTCCCAGGCAGCGGAGTGGCTGCGCGCGGCCGAGGGACTCTGGCGAGGTCAACAGCGGCTGGAGCGAGGGGACTTCAAGCTGGCGATGGAGGCGTTCCAGTCCGCGGGTGCTCGCTTTGGGGCCGAGAGGGGAGAGGCGGGCCTGTTGCATGCCGAGGGACTCCTGCGGGCTGGCCTGGGGCAGGGCGTGGAGACGGATGGGCTTGCCGACGCCTGGCCGCTCGTGCTCAGTGTGGCCGACCTTCGTGCTGCCGGCGCGACCGTGGCCTCGCTGGCCGCGCTCCCCGACCCGATGGCGTCGGGCGTGGGCATCGTTCCCCAACTGCCGCCACTATTCATTCACCAGCCGGGAGACGCGGCTGCAGCGCTGGAGGCTGTGCCGTCCGCCTTCGCGGCGGTGGAGGCCGTTCGCTTGCGGGTTGCCCGGATCGCCCGGCTCGAAGCCGCGATCGTCGATTCGCCAGACACCAAGGCTCCACCCCGCGTGCGAGAAGGAGATGGGCCGGTCGATTGGGTGACCACGCTCGGGTTGCTGGATGCCTGGGCCGACGCGGTCGGTCCCGAACCCCGAAAGCGAGACAGGGCCCGGGAGAAGCTGGAGCATTCCGACTACCCGCATGCGTGGCAGCGGGCATGGGCTGAGCTGGCGAGGGCTCGAAGCCTGGAGCACGAGACGGTTCTCAGTCGTTCGGGAGAGGCCGTCTTGGCGTACCTCGCCGCCGCAGAAGTGGCTCGCGAGGAACATCCCTCGCTGGGTCGGCTCGCGGCATCGCAGGCGACGCGGGTGCTTCGATCGATGGGCGACTCGCCAAGTGCCGCGCGGGTGGAGGCGGCGTACGCTCTTGGGCCACAGGAAGGACGGAGCGACTGATGAGTGCAGCGACGATGTTGGTGACGGTGGCCGCGATGGCGCAGGACGGTGCGAGTGCGTCGACGGGGAGTTCGATGCTCAAGTACATCGTGGGTGGAGGCTGGATTGGCGGGATCATCGTCCTGCTGAGCGTCGTGGCGCTTGCGCTCGCGATCGCGACCGGGCTCCAGATGCGGCTGTCCGTGCTCATCCCGCCGGAGCGCGTGAAGAAGCTGCGTTCGTTGGTGGATGCCGGCGACCTGGGCACCGCGCTCAAGGTGTGCAAGCATCCAGAAAACGACTGCTACGTCTTCCGCATCGCGGCGGCGGCGCTGGATCGCGCCACGCGCGGCATGTTCGGTGGCATCGATGCCCGGCACGCGGCCGAGGAAGCCGGTGAATCGGAGACGATGAGGCTGTTTCGGCTGGCGGAGCCCCTGGCGGTGATCGCCGCGATCGCGCCTTTGCTGGGACTGCTTGGGACGGTCCAGGGGATGATCGGCGCGTTCGAGACCGTGGCCACCCAGGCGGTCGGCGACAGCGGGTACTACGAGAAGCTCGCCGCCAACATTTCGGTGGCACTGGTGACGACGTTTCAAGGGCTGGTCGTCGCGATCCCTTGCCTGGTGCTGCACAGCTGGTATCGATCCAAGATCGAGACGGCGGCCAGCGAGGCGGGCGCGATCGTGGACGGTGTCCTGAGCGTCTCCGAGCGGTCTGCGATGGCGCCGGAGGCTGGTGCGGCGTGAGATTCGCGCGACACAGGGCCAGTTCGCCGGCGCCAGACATGACGCCCATGGTGGACGTCGTGTTCCTGCTGCTCATTTTCTTCCTCACCACCACGCAGATGGCGCAGTCGGCGAGGACGGCCGTGGAACTGCCCCATGAGGAGGGCGAGGAAGGCGAAGCGGTTCGATCGGCACTGGTGGTCAACGTCGATGTCCTCGGGTCGTTCATCGTGATGGATGATGCCGTGAGTCCCGACGAGCTCCGCGCGCGCGCGCAGGACGCGGCGTTGGCCAGCCCGGGCGCAATTCCGATCGTCCGAGCCGACCGACGGGCGCCTTCGGCGCGGCTGAACCTGGTGATGCAGGCGTTGCGCGAGGCGGGGTTCGAGTCGATACGGCTGGCGACATCGCCGGAGGGGCGCTGATGAAGTTTGCCGCGCACGTCTCGCGGGTGCGCCGCCGTTCACCCATGCTGGGCCTGACCAGCATGATCGACGCCACCTTCTTGCTGTTGGCCTACTTCATCTTCACGGCCGGGATGGATCGACCCGAGAGCGACCTTCGAGCCCGCGCCGCGACCGAATCACATCGTGCGGGTGGAGCGGCACTCCTGGAGCCGCAAGTCGTGGATGTCATGCCTGGCGCCGGAGGCGTGGCCGTCTTCCGGCTGGGGGTGGTGGCCCACACGGACCGATCGTCGCTGACGAAGGCCCTGGCGTCGCTTCCGCGTGACCCGGGCGTCGTCGTGCGGGTCCACGACGGCGTGGTGGTCGCCGACGCGGCGGCGGCGATGCAGGCTGCCCGCGATGCTGGATTTGTCGAGGTCTCCTATGTGCCGGCCAAGCAGTGACCACGTGCGACGTGGCGCGCGGCCGCTCGACGCAAGGCAAGTGTTCGTCTGCCTCGTTGGGCTGGCCGCATCGCTCTGGGTGGCCAGCGGGGCGCTCGCGCAGTCCAGTGTCGCCGAGCGCCGGCGAACCGAGGCGCGCGTGGATGAGCTTGGGCTGGGGTATCTGCGCATCGGGCAGTATGAGTCGCGGCTCACTGGGCCGGGCCCCAAGGACTTGCGACAGCCATTCGCAGAGGACCTGGCGCGCGCCTACCTCCAGGAGGTGGTCCGAGGTTCGGGTCCCCTGGAGGAAAGTCTGCATGGTCGGGTCGATGCGTTCCTTGAGGAGTGGGACGTCGGTGTCGAGGATTCGTTGCGCCTGGCCGTCGCGCGCCGGGACTACGAGGCCGCGGTGCCGGTGGGCGAGCGAGCCCGGCTTGGGCAGGCCAGCGCGGCAGATGTCCAATGGGCGCGCGGACTGATGAATGCGACATCGCGCGGTTCCAGCGCGGCGGCGCAGCACCTGGAAGTCGTCCGGGCCGAGCAGGCGCGCGCCCTCGCGCGAGCGACGGGGCAGGAACGGTTGAAGCTGGAGCGATCGCTGGAATCGGTGGATGAGCTGCTCCTGCAGGCGCGATACCGCCAGGCGTGGGCGGGGTACTGGGTGCTGTGGTTTGGGTTGGAGGAGGCGGCCACGGAACAGGCTCGTCGAGCCGCGTGCGAAGGCGTGGTGGATCGATTCGCCCGGGTCCTGGAGATCGACTCCGGTGTCCCTCGCGCAGCGGACGCGAGTGTGGACCTGAGAGGGATTCCGTACTACGCGAGTGCGATCGAGGGGATGGCACTGGCGCAGGCCCTGGCCGGCCGTTCGACAGGGGACGCCTCCATCGCCTTGGACTGGGTCGCCCTGCTGCAACACGAGGCGACCGCCCCGGAGTCGAAGGCCGCCGCACCCGACGTGGCGATCCTGGTGGCGGTCGACGCGCGAGACTGGCGGCGAGTGGCCGACGCCGTCAACGGCGATGCGCCCTCGTCCAGGGCGTTGCAGGCTGTCATCGCCACGGCGATTGCCGCTGATGCTGGTTCCTCCGGTTCCCCTGGGACCACCTCGGGCAGGACGGTGGCACCCGGGCCTCGCGAGGTGGCCCTCGGTGCCGTGTACGGCCTGCTTCGGTCGCTCGATTTCCGTGCCATCAGGGGGAGCCGGACGGCGATGCCGGCTGCGTGGCTCTCGTCGAACCCGACGCTCACCGCGATGCTTGATGGATCTGATGCCATTGTCGCAGCGGAGGAATCGACCGGAAGCGATCGCGAACTGCACGCGCGGGCCGCGGTGGAGCCGATGCGCAAGGCGCTGCAGGATGAGCAGGTCGCGTCACGTCCGGAAGTCGCCCGCAGCGCGCGGGCCGCCTTGGGGTGGGCGCTCTTGGAGGCCAATCGACCCGCCGAGGCTGCGCCGATCCTGGAGAAGGCTTCGGAAGACACGTGGGACCAGGCCGAACGCTTGCTTTGGCTGGCGATCACCGCGCGAGAGCGGGCAGCAGGCAGCGGGGCCGCGAGCGACCCGATCCTGGCACGCCTGCGCCAGTCCTATCACGATCGATTTCCCCAGAGCGGGCGAGGTTCCGCGCTGCTCGTGCGCGACAGCGCCTCACGAACGCCGCCCGAAGTGGGCTTCGTGGTGGCGCTCCGGCAGGTTCCCCCCGGGGATGTGGCCTGGGGCGACGCCCAGCGCGAGCTCTCCCGCATCCATTACTGGAACTACCGCAACGCGTCTGGCGAGGAGCGTCGCGCGCAGGCGCGTGCATTGCTGGCGCTCCCCGTGCCGGCTCGTGACCCGCGATCAGGGCTTGCGCCGGACACCGTGCTTCGGCGCCAGCTTGAGGCTGCCGTCGATGGGCAGGTCGCCGACCTCGCAGCGGCTGATCATCTCCTGGCGATTGCTCGCGAGTTGACCAAGGGTGGGGCCACGGAGGCGATCGTCGCTGAAATCGCATGCCGAACCGTGCAGCGGGCGTGCCTGGATGGAGATTGCGCGGCGGCGGCCTCATCGCTGCGCCTGATGCCCGAGGGTGCCGAAGCCGCTCCGTGGCGGGCGGTGGCTCGCGCCACCTTCCTGTCCGCAGTGGAGCGAGCCAGTGCGGCTGGAGTCGCCTTGCCAGCCGAGGTGGGAGCGATGGCGAGCCACTGCGCCCGGGCGCTGCTTCTTGAGGCCCAGGCCGGCCGCTCGGGAGACATCCGGGCGGTGCTGCGCGCCAGCGAGTTGCTGCTCGCCGCAGGACAGCTGGACGGCATCCGTGAGGCCAAGGTGGCGATCGAGGGACTGCCCGACGCTGATCGATCCACGCCGCTCGTCCTGGAGTTGAGCGGGCGAGTGAAGCACGCGCTGGGCGATGATGCGGCGGCGGTGCATGATTACACGCTGGCGGTGAATGCGATCTCGCAGGGCGACCCGGCGTGGTATCGAGTCAAGGCGCGCTTGGTGCGGCTCCTGGAGTCGAGTGACCCGAACTCCGCACGTGCACTCCTCCAGCAACATCATGCGCTCGACCCCAACTGGGGACCAGGGGCGGATGGGGACGCACTGCGGGATGCAGCGGCACGGCTGGGAGTGGGAGCGCCGTCGTGAGCCAGCTGCTCTCAGAAGCCTGCGGCATTCCCGCCGGAGCGCGCGATGACGTCGTGGTCGGCGTGGGATCGACGCCGACCCGTGCCGAGATCTCGCAGGCGATCGACACTCGCCTGAGGCAAGTGGCCGCGCACGCGGAGGGCGCCGGCCCCAAGGGCGTGGAGGCTCGCGCGATCATCGTGCAAGCGGCGCGTCGATTGATGCGCGGCGCGCTCGACCGTGAGAGGCAGGCGTCCAGCGCTGCGGCCGGAGGTGCCACGGCATCGAGTGGCCAACGCCCCGGACCCGGCATGCCAGCAAGCGCGAGTCGCGACGTGGCCGCTCGACGCGGCGCCGCGATCGAGGTTGACGAGACCCGAGTCCGCGAACTCGCCGCCATCCTCCGGGCCGCGGGAGGGTGGAATCCACGGAGTCGCCAGCGAGTGATGGCATGGGCCAAGCAGCGGGGATTGTCCAGCGACCAGCTGCGGCTGGCCTTCACGCGCGTGATGGGCGGGCGTCCGCGAGGGACTGGCCGCGCGGACCCCCACCTGCCGCAGGCCGCAATGGAGGGGTTGGCCGACAGCATCGACGTCGTCATCGATGCGCCGGGCACTCGAGCGTGGTCCACGCCGCTCCTCGTTGTTGCGGGCGCCGCCCTGAGCCTGGGGGCGATCGCTGCCACGTGGTGGGCGCTCAATCGACAGCCAGGGGCCACGGATGGACCCGGGATCGATCCATCGACGCAGAACACGAACGGAAGCCTGGTCGAGGCAGACAAACCGACAACCGTGGAGCCAACGTCCACGGCCACCCCATCGGCAGCTCCCGGCGACACGGCATCAGCCCAACCCGCGAAGGCGGATCCACGCACGCCGCCGACGCCTCCGGTGCGGGCCACGATCAAGCGAGACGCACGATTGGATGGCTTGATCGATGCGTGGGGCAATGCGCAGCGCCAGACGTGGAAGTCAGAGGTCGCTCGCCTGAGTGACGTGGACCTGATGGCGCGACTGGAGCGGACCCACTCGCTCCTGGACGCAGCGACCGCGCTTGCGTCCGGGGCCATCGACCGAGCGGAATCCACCCTCGAATCGATACCTGCCACGCCGCGCCCCGCGCGTGCCGTGGCGGCGCTGCCGACCACCGAGTCGCCAGACCTGGCCCTCGGGTCGTCGCTCAACGGAGCGGGCCGGGCGGCGAGTTCCCGTCGCAAGGCGTTGGAACAGTTCCGCGCCACCGCCGGCGTGCGCATCGGCGCCGATGATGCGACGGCGCTCACGGCCACTGCGTTTGGCGATGCGACTCGGGAGGTTCGACGACTCGCGCAGGAAATCGTGCTGGACCGATTCGCAGCCAGCCCAACGCTGGCCGTGGCCATGGTGGAATCGATCCCGCTCGCCACGGATGGCCGCGACATCGAGTACCGAGACTTCGTCGCCGCCTATCTGGGGTCACCGTGCGACCTGCCCACCAATCGGTGGCGCGAGTGGGCCGCGCGCGCGCTGGCGCAGCGTGCCCTGGGGGCCATCGAATCACCCAGCGCGACGGTGGACCAGCTGGCGGAAACGCTGCGCGTTGCGGTGGCGTCGCGTGCGATCGCGCTCGGTGCCGAGCCGTCGCTCACGGCGGCATCACGTTCGGCGGAGGAGGCGGGGGCGCGACTGGTGCTCGGTGTGGCGGCTCCCCTGGGGCGCGAAGAGCAAGCCCGTCTGACGTCATCGCTGCAAGACCGACTGCGGGCGGGCGATGGCCCGCCGCAGCGATTCGCGGCCGTGCAGTGGACCCTGGTTGAGGCCACCGCCACCGCGCTGGCGTCCCGGTGGCCGGCGTCGCGGCCCGCCGTGTCGCGCATCCTGGCCGACGCCGAGGCGCTGCGCGAGAGTGCCCCCGACGTGATGCAGCAACTCGCCGGCGATGCCCAAGCGCTCCTGCAGCTGGAAGCGCTCCGGCTCGAACTGGAATGGGGAGCGGGGGGGCCGGCATGAAAAGGCGTCCTCCCTGTGCACTGGAAACACTGGCCATCGCGGGAGTCCTCGCGTTGGGAGGTACCGCGCCGACGCCGCGAGACTGGGACACCGTCTTGGTCTCGCTGGATCCGGACCATCCACGCGGGTACCTCCTCCTCGCCGAGGACATCCTCAGCCGTGGCCATGGCGGCGACGACGATCGACTCGCCGCGCAACTCTTCGCCTTGAGCGGCGCCTTGGACCCAACGGGGCTTGGGCGAAGCGCTGCGCTGGCCGTCGCGGCGGCCGAGGATCCAGCCACTCCTGAGGGGGCCCGCCGCCGTGGTGCGGCCGAGGCCCTGGCGCGGGTTCGCGCCGGCCAGTCCGCCGTGGTGCGCGCGCGGCCCGCCGCCGATGCCGTGCTGGGTGCGGCCGAGGCAGCCGCCGACATCCGAGCCGGGCGCATGAACGATGCGCGCAACCGACTCAAGGACGATTCGACAGGGTCGGCATTTGACGCGATCGCTGCGGGGGCCAAGGGCGGCGCGGCGCGATTGCGCATGGACATGGATGGTGGCCGTGATGGCTCGCGCCCTCCCGTGGATGCGGCCGACGTGGAATCGATCCTGCTCGCCACAGCCGCAGCGCTGGATGGCGATGATTCGAGATGGAGCCTGGCCGTCGTCCGGACCAAGCGCGCGCCGCTCGTGTGGGTCGACGAGGAGGGGCTCGCGCAGATGCTTGGCGTCACCCGCGAAAAACCGCTGTGGCGCGATGGCCAGTGGGTGGCGGTTCCGGCGGCGCTGCCGACGGGAACGCCCGCGGCAGCCGGCGGCGGCTAGACCGCCGCGAGCCCGCGCTCAAGGTCCGACTGGAGGTCGGCCACGTGCTCGATGCCGACGCTCACGCGAATCAGCGAATCGCTGATGCCCAGCTCAGCGCGCTGGGCCTCGGGGACGCTGGCGTGGGTCATGATCGCAGGGTGTTCGATGAGGCTCTCCACGCCGCCCAGGCTTTCCGCCAGCGCGAAGAGATGGACGCTCTCCAGGAATCGACGACTCTCGGCGATCCCGCCCTTGAGGAAGAAGGTGATCATGCCGCCCCCGGCGGGTTGGCCGTCCAGCCGCATCTGCCGCTGCGCCAGCGCGTGGCCCGGATGGCTCGCGAACCCGGGATAGATGACCCGTTCGACCTTGGGCTGCTTCTCCAGCCACGACGCGAGTTGCGCGGCGCTCTGGCAATGCCGCTCCATCCGCAGGGCCAGCGTCTTGAGTCCGCGAAGCGCGAGATAGGCATCGAACGGGCCCATGACGGCGCCGACGGCGTTTTGCAGGAAGCGGAGCCGCTCGGCCAGGTCGGCCCGGCCCGTGACAAGCGCCCCACCCACGGTGTCGCTGTGGCCGCCCACGTACTTCGTCGTGGAGTGCATCACGATGTCGATCCCGTGTTCCAGCGGTCGCTGCAGGATGGGGGTGGCGAACGTGTTGTCGCACACCGTGATCGCGCCGCATGCCCTGCCCGTGGCGGCCACGTGCGAGAGGTCGACCAGCTTGAGCGTCGGGTTGGACGGCGTCTCCATCCAGATCATCTTGGGCGCGTGGTTCGCGGCGGCGGCCGTGAGGGCGGCGTTGTCGCTCATGTTCACCGCCACCACCTTGAGCCCGGCGCTCCGGACGCGGACGCGGTTGAGGAGGCGGTTGGTCCCGCCGTAGACGTCGTCCATCACGAGCACGGTGTCACCCGAGTCCAGGAGATCCAGCGACGTGGCGATGGCAGCCAGTCCGCTGGCAAAGCCGAAGCCGCCGCAGGTGCGTTCCTGTTCCTCTGTGAGGCCGGAGTGCTCCAGGCTGGCGAGGCATCGCTCGAAGGCGAATCGGGTGGCGTTGTGGCTGCGCGAGTACTCGTAGCCCGAGTGGACCCCCGGCGACTGCTGCACAAACGTGCTTGACGTGAAGATGGGCGGCATCACCGCGCCCGTCACGGGCTCGGGATGCTGGCCGCCGTGGATGCAGCGAGTGGCGATGTGTGACAAGTCGTTGGAAGCCATGATGTGGTCAGTGGCCCGAGGCCGTCGCGCCGGTGCGGCGCAGGTGCTGGATGAGGTCCATCTTCGTGATGAGGCCAAAGTACGTGCCGCCGTCGGCCACGAGGACAACCCGGTCATTGCGCAGGATCGGAAGGATGGATTCGACCGACGCGCTGGGCAAGACCGTCTGGACATCCTGCACCATCACGTCGCCGACGGTCCGCCGCGCCGCGGCCGCGTCCTCGGTGATCGACAGCAGGATGTCAAACTCGTCGATGACTCCGACAAGGCGGTCAGACTCGTCCACGATGGCCATCTGGCTGACGGCGGAGGACTGCATGCGCTTGATCGCCTGCGCGAGCGGAACATGGGGCAGGAGGCAAAAGTCCTCCCGGTGCTGGTGGCGCCGGACGATGAGGTCGCGCAGGTCCCCGACGCGATCCCGGAGCAGCATGCCCTGGTCGTGCAGCCACCAATCGCTGTACATCTTGGAGAGATATTTGGCGCCCGAATCGCAGATGATGGTCACCACCCGCTTGGGGGCGGTCTGCGCACGGCAGTAGCGAAGCGCGGCGGCAAGCAGCACTCCCACGCTGGAGCCCGCGAGGATCGCCTCGGTGCGCAGGAGGTCCCGGACCGTGCGGAAGGCATCCTCATCGGACACGGCAATGGCCGAATCCACGATCGAGAGGTCCAGGATGTCGGGAACAAAGTCCTCGCCGATCCCTTCGACCAGCCAGGAGCCCGGATCGACCCGCTTGCCCTCGTTGACCAACGGCGTGAGGATCGAACCCACCGGGTCAGCCAAGACGATCTCGCACGTCGGGTTGCTTTCCTTCAAGAATCGACCGATGCCGGCGACGGTGCCACCGGACCCAACGCCGGCCACGAAGGCATCGACGCGGCCATCCATCTGCTCCCAGAGTTCCGGCCCGGTGGTGGTGTAGTGTGCCTCGACGTTGGCGGGGTTGCTGAACTGATTGACATAGAAGCCGCCGGCCTCCCGGGCCAGCCGCTCGCAGAGGTCTTGGTAGTACTCCGGATGCCCCTTCGCCACGTCGCTGCGGGTCTGGATGACCGTGGCACCCATCGCCCTGAGGTGCGAGACCTTTTCCTCGCTCATCTTGTCCGGCATCACGACCGTGAGCTGGTACCCGCGAACGGCAGCCACCAGCGCGAGAGCGATGCCCGTGTTGCCGGCGGTGGCCTCGAAGATCCGTCCGCCGGGCTTGAGCCGCCCATCGTGCTCGGCGGCATTGATCATGGAGAGCGCGATGCGGTCCTTGATGCTCTGCCCGGGGTTCTGGTTCTCCATCTTGACCCAGAGTTCGCAGGGACCGGTGTCCAGCCGCGAGAGGCGAAGCATCGGCGTCGAGCCGATCATGTCCAGGAGGCTGGCATAGACAGGGGCTGGCATGGGTCGGGGAGTCTACGAGCCCACGAAGGGACGAGCCCATCAGCCGCTCGCGCGCTGCGCGCTGCGCGCTAGCGTTCCCCCATGACGCCCACGCCGGACGCAACCAAGGGAACCGTGGCGATTGCCGCGATTCATGGAGGGGCCCTCGAGTTGCGCCTCGCGTCGGATGCGCCCGGCCGCGGCACGGTGGTCGATTTCAGCCAGTTTCGACGGGGGCAGATCGCTCGGCATCCCCTGGTCCGGGCGGTGGGCAAGGGGACCGGTGCGGTGATCGATGCCACCGCCGGCCTCGGCGCGGATGCGTGGCTGCTGGCCGCGAGTGGCCGCCATGTGATCGCGTTAGAGCGATGTGCGGCGGTGCACGACGCCGTGGCGGACGGCCTCGCGCGCGCCGGGCGCGATCCTTCGCTTGAAGCGGTCGCGGGCCGAATCACGCTCCAGCACGCCGACTCCATCCGTGCTCTCGCTGGATTGGTGGAACGCGCCCGCAGCGGCGGCGGATCGATCGATGCCATCGTTCTCGACCCGATGTATCCGCACAGTGGTTCCAGCGCGCTTCCCCCGCGAGACATCCGGCTGGTGCGCGCGGCGGCCGGGGACGACGTCGATGCGCTGGACCTGTTCGCCGCGGCTTGCCATTGCGGCGTGTCGCGAGTCGTCGTCCGGCGTCCCCACCGGGCGCCACCGATGGCCCTCCCAGCGACGACCGCCCTCTCGGCACCGCTCAACGCGCAGTTCGGGAGCAAGCTCGTTCGTTACGATCTCTATCTCCCATTTCGAGCATCACCAACGCCATGAGCGACGCCCCCTGGTTCTTTCACGCGCCGTTGCCGCCCGACGGCGGCCCCGTGTGGATTGATCGTGAGGAGGCGCGCCACGTGGTCGGTGCGCGAAGGATGCGCCCCGGTGATGACGTCGCCTTCATGGATGGGGCGGGCCGCGTGGCGCGGGGAACCCTTTCGGCCGAGCGGGATCGGGATGGGGCGCAGCGAGTGGACGTGTCTTCGCCCCAACTCCAGTCGCGGCAGGGACGCGAGGTCCTGATCGCGACCGCGATCCCCAAGGGGGACCGCAGTGCCACGATCATGGAGTCGATGGGGCCGCTTGGCATCGCTTCGGTCATCCCGCTTGCCTGCGAGTGGAGCGTGGTATCAATGACCGACAACCTCCGCGCGCGCTTCGATCGCATCTTGGTCGAGGGCTGCAAGCAGAGTCGACAAGCCTGGGTGCCGTCCCTGGAAACCGAGCAATCGCCGGGCGACGCGGTGCGCGGCCTGGTCGCCCGGGGTGCATCGTGCATCGTGTTGGATGCAGCTGGAAAGTCGCTGACTCAGTTGGTGGCTGCGGAGGGTCCTGAGGCGAGCGTCGGCGCGGCAGGCGCACCACTGGCACTCTTCGTCGGGCCAGAGGGGGGATTCAGCCCCCGAGAGCGCGAGGAAATGACGTTGGCGGGTGCGCAACTGGCCTCCCTTGGCAGCGGCATTCTGCGCGTTGAGCTGGCAGCGATCGTGGCCGCGGCGCTTGCTCGAGATGCGGCGCTTGCATGAGTGCTGGCGCTTGCATGAGTGCCGGCGCTTGCATGAGTGCAGGCGCTTGCATGAGTGCCGGCGCTTGCATGACACGCATTCCCCGCGCCATCGTGACCGATCATCCGTTGAGGAAGTGGAGCGTACCGGGATCGAACCGGTAACCTATGCCTTGCAAAGGCATCGCTCTCCCAATTGAGCTAACGCCCCAACGCTGGGATCAGCAGAGCAATCGTACTCGCACTCACTCCGTCGTGGAAGCGGCGGCTGGTGCTGCCGGATCGGACGGGACGGATGTCGCTTTCGCGGTGAGCGCCTCGATCGCGCGCGGCTTCACCACATTGACGCCGAGGGACGGGTCGAAGGAGACGTCACCCTTGATGCCGATGAGCGTGCCAAGCATCGTGGCCAGCGTGTCGGCCGTGATGCCCTCCTGGGGCTGGACGTAGGCGACGGTCGCGCCGGTCGAGGCGTCCTGCACCCGATACAGGAGCGGCAGTCGTTCGCCGTCGTAGACGATGGAGGCATTCAAGGTCCCGACGACGTTGAAGTCGCTGCGGGCCTCGATCGCCAAGGCCACGGCCTTGACTTCTTCCTGCTCCCGAGTCATCTCGGCACGCAGCGAGGCCAAGGCCAGGATGCGATCCTGCAGGTCGGTCCGGATGCGGATCTGTTCGGCACGGGCCTTGGCCTGCAGGAGCAGCGAGGGTTGTTCAGCAACCTCCACGATCAAGAGTTCGTACCGGGCACCCAGCGCCGCAAGTTCTTCGGTCTCGATGGGCTGCTCGCGGACGGAAATCCAGATCGCCTCCAGATCCTTGAAGGACTGAAGCGATGTCTCGCGCGCAAGCTGTTCGGGCGACGGGCCCTTGGGCTGGAACCGCGGATCGGTTTCTTCAGAGGCGCTGCCCTCTTCGGCCGCGGCGGTGGTTGCCCCATCGGTCGGTGCCGAGGCGCCGCCCGTTGCCGTGGAGCCGTCCGTTGCCGTGGCGCCGTCCATTGCCGTGGCGCCGTCTGGCGTCGCGGGGGTCGTCGGCTCGGTCGACGCAGCGTCGCCGGATGCGGCCGCCGCGCCCGCCGTGGCGCGGTTGATCGCAGCGGTCACGTCTCCTGCCGTCGCGTTCGCGAGGAAGGTCTCGCTGACCCAACCCTCGGCCAGTGTGGGAAGCGTGATGCGCACGTACTGCTTGCCGCCGACCTTCTGCACGTCGATGACATCCACGGTCGCGCCCTCCTTGATCGAGGCGATGACCTTCCAGGCGCTGCTTGGGTCATTCGCGCGGAGGATGTCGGGAGCGAGCACGGGCGACTGCTTGGTGACCGTGAGGGACTTCCCGTCTTGGCTGAGTGCAGCGCGCGAATCGGCCAGCACATACGCGGTGCCACCCATGAACGATGGCCCTTCGGCGACGACGCGAGCCCAGCCGTTCTCGCGCTCCACCACCTTCACGACCGCGCCCTTGTCAAGCTTCGCGAACGGGTAGCCAAGCTGCGTGTCTGGAGCAACGCGCACGTAGACGTTGTCGCCCGTAAGCACGCACCATCCATCGGCGCCCGTGGCGGGTGCGGGAGCCGCCACAGGTTGTGCGGCAGCCGGAGTGGTCGGGGTCGCCGGTGCGGTCGGTGCCGCGCCGTCCTGTGCCATCGCCACGCCCGACCCGATGCCAATGACCGCGGCGGTGGTCCCCAGGAGAGTGACGAGATGGGATGAAACGCTCACACGGCTCGACTTCATGCGGCGAATCGTACTGATCCAGTGCCGTCGAAAGGGTTAGGATGCCGCGGAATCGTGAGGCCATTTTGCCGGAATCGTCGCAAGGAACAGGGGCGCGCCTGCCGGTCCGCTTGGGCCGCCTTGCTCGCGGCAGCGGCGCTCTCGGCGTGCGATTCCCAGCGACAGGTTGTCCCCGTCGCGAGCTCGGACTTGGCGTCGCGCGCGTTGGCGCTGGAATCATCGAACGCACCGACTGCTCCACTGGCGCCACCGCCCCCGGTCCTGGAGCCAGGACCGGCGACCGAGCGCCTTCGAGCCAAGTCCACGGAACTGACCCAGCTGGGGCCACAGGATGCGTGGGCGGGGGAGTCGCTCCCCTTGGGGGCACCTCTCGACGGCGAGGCGGAGCCGGCGATCGGGGCCGGACTCAATGAACTGGTTCTCGCCGCCGTCCAAGCCAACATCCCCAGTCGCACGGCTCGGGTCCAGACCGCCGTCATGGCGGAGCAGCTGGTGCAGGCTGAGGCAGCCTTTGACATGCTCTTCACGGCGAATGGCCAGGTTTCTCGCCAAGACCAGCCGGCGGTGAGCGTGGTCACCCCCAGCGGACCGATCGACTTCACGGGCAACGGAACCGACGTTGCGGCCTTTGGGGCGGGGGTGCAGCAGCTCCTGTCCACAGGCGGCACGTGGTCGCTCTCGACGGAGGCCACTCGAACCAAGAAATTGCCGCTCGACTCCTTTACCCCCAACCCAAGCTGGCAGTCGACGGTGACTCTCGGATTGGACCAGCCGCTCCTCAGGGGTTTTGGGCCTGACGTGGCATTGGCGCAGGTCAAACTCGCGCAGAATGCCTCGACGCAGAGCCAACTGGAGTTCCGGAAGTCGTTGCTGGACCTGGTCAAGCGGGTCGAGGAGACGTACTGGCGGCTCGCTTCCGCGCGACAGCGGGTCGCGGCGGCCCAGTGGCTCCTGGCTGAAGGGGTCTCGGTCCGCGATCTGCTGGAGAAGCGCAGGGGGATCGATGCCACCGACGCCGACCACGCCGAGGCCGTGTCCGTCGTGGAGCAGCGGGCGGCGGACCTGGTCCGGGCTCGCTTGGATGCCAACGTGCTCACGGACCAGCTGAAACTGATGGTGGAGAGCCCCGCGTTCCCCATCAGCGATGGCTGCCGGATCGTGCCCACGGACCCTCCGGTGCGCGAGGCCGTGGTCGTGGGACTCCGTGAGTCGATTGTTTCCGCGCTGGAACGAAATCCCGCAGTCCTGCAGTCACTTCTCAAGGTCGATGCCGGCGACATCCAGTTGACGGTCGCCGAGAACGGGACGCTTCCACAACTGGATCTCTCGGCCGAGGTCGCCTTGCAGGGGCTTGATGGAGGGCTCGGGAGCTCGTACCAGGAGGTCGCCGACGCCGACTTCGTGAACTGGCTGGTGGGGGCCACCCTGGCACAGCCGATCGGGAATCGAGGGCCCGAGAGCCAGTACCGGGAATCCAGATTGCAGCGAGCCCAGGCAGCCCTCGGCTACAGACGGGCCGTGGATCAGGCTGTCACCGACATCCGGATGGCCATGAGGCAGGTGTCGGCAGGCGAGGAGTTGGTTGGTCGAACCACGACCCTCCGTCTGGCTGCTGCAGAGAGCATGCGTGCCTTGGCTTCGTACGAGGAAAACTTGGCTGAGCTGAGCCCGGAGTTCCTCCAGCTCAAGTTCCAGCGGCAGCAGTCAATGGCCTCCGCGCACATGCAGGCCTACAACGCGCGGGTCGATCTGGAGGTCGCGCTGGCCAGCCTCCGCACGGCGATGGGAACAGGGTTGGATTCCTATGGAATCACGGTCGAATCGGGCCCGGGCCCCTTGGGTGATGTCGATCCGGGGCTTGCGCCGATACTGACAGTTCAGGACTGAGCCAAGCCTTCAGGTAGGCATTGGTATCGTCCCGCCCCCGCAGGCGGCTCACGCGCGCATGGCCACGATTCTCCCGTACACACACGACAACATCACGCTCGCGGCAGCGGCGTTGGAGCGCGGGGACGTCGTGGCCTTCGCCACCGAGACGGTGTACGGCCTGGGTGCGCTCACCTTTCGTGAGCAGGCGATCGAGCGCATCTACGAACTCAAGGGCCGCCCCCTCAACAACCCGCTGATCGCGCACGTCCTGGACATCCAGCACGCGCGCAGCGTGGCCATCATCGATGGGTGGCGACCCGCAGAGCTGGCGATGGCGTTCTGGCCGGGCCCACTCACGCTCATCCTGCCCAAGCGACCGGAGGTCCCGGCGGTGGCCACGGGTGGGCTGGACACGATTGCGGTCCGCGCGCCGAAGCACTCGCTCGCTCGTGTGTTGCTCCATGCTGCTGGCATGCCGATCTCGGCGCCCAGCGCCAATCGGTCTGGCCGCGTCTCCGCGACGCTGGCGTCGCATGTCGCGGAGGACTTTGCCGAGGCCGACTTGATCGTGCTCGATGGCGGACCCAGTCGATTTGGCATCGAGTCCACCGTGCTGGACTTGAGCAGTGATCGAGCGGTCGTGCGCCGGCTGGGCGCCGTGGGCGCGGACGCCATCGCCGCCGTGCTGGGAACCAGCGTGGAGGTCATGCCGGGAGCGGGGCAGTCGACCAGCCCGGGCTCCAGCGAGAAGCACTATGCGCCGAGGACGCCGGCCTCCCTCATCCGGCGCAGCGATGTCGAACGCGAGACCGCGCTGGGGCCCTCCGTCGTGATCTCGGCCGGGTTGCTCCCCTCGCTGGCGGGAGTCGATGCGGTCGTCATCGCGCTTCCGGAAGACCCGGACGCCTGCGCGGCGGCGCTCTACGAAGCACTCCGGGCGGCGGATCGAGCCATGAAGCCGCGCATCCTGATCGTCGAACCCGAGGGCGAGGGCGTCATGTGGGACGCCGTGAGGGATCGACTTCGTCGCGCGGCCGCTGGGTGACCTGGGCGGGGATCGATCCCGTACGCGCCGCGCGCGCCCGCGCCGCTCACCAGCTCTTCATCGGGATTCGCACGCCGGTTCGGTCGGCGCACGCCTGCGCCTCCTCATAGCCCGCGTCGGCGTGGCGCAGGACACCCATCATCGGATCGTTGGTGAGCACGCGCTCCAGCCGCGCGGCGGCTTCGGGGGTGCCGTCCGCCACGATCACCGTCCCCGCGTGCTGACTGTAGCCGATGCCCACGCCGCCACCGTGGTGGAAGCTGGTCCACGAGGCGCCCGAGGCGATGTTCGCGGCAAAGTTGAGAAGCGCCCAGTCGCTCACCGCGTCGGTGCCATCCTTCATGCCTTCGGTCTCGCGATTGGGGCTGGCCACGCTTCCGCAGTCCAGGTGATCCCGACCGATCACGATCGGTGCGGCGACCCGGCCGCTCGCAACGAGTTCATTGAAGAGCAGCCCGGCCTTGTGTCGTTCGCCGTAGCCCAGCCAGCAGATGCGCGCGGGGAGGCCCTGGAAGGCGACCCGCTCGTGCGCCATGTGAATCCATCGGTGGAGCCCGACGTCGTTGGGGAAGAGCTTCAGGAGTTCGTCGTCGGTGGTCCTGATGTCGGCGGGGTCGCCCGAGAGCACCGCCCATCGGAAGGGACCTCGACCCACGCAAAACTGCGGACGGATGTAGGCGGGCACGAATCCGGGGAAGGCGAACGCATCCTTGAACCCTCGGTCAAGCGCCCGCTGGCGGATGTTGTTGCCGTAATCGAATGTCCTGGCGCCGCGCTTCTGGAGTTCCACCATGAGCCGCACATGCTGCGCCATGGAGTCCAGCGACCGCTCTTGGTAGGCGGCTGCATCGCGCGTGCGCAGCGCGTCGGCTTCCGCGCGCGACAGGCCGGCGGGGTAGTAGCCCTCAAGTGGATCGTGTGCGGAAGTTTGGTCGGTCAGCGTGTCGGGCGTGATGTTTCGATCGACCAGCCGCTGGAGGAGGTCAATCGCATTGGCGACCACGCCGACGGAGACGCCCTTGCGCCGGGACTTCAGCGCGAGGGCGCGATCGATGGCCGTGTCGATGTCGTGGTGGATCTCGTCCAGGTAGCGATCGTGGACGCGCTTCTCCAGCCGCTCGCGGCAGACGTCGGCGATCAGGCAGGTGCCATCGTTCATGGTGATCGCCAGCGGCTGCGCGCCACCCCTGCCGCCGCAGCCGGCGGTGACATTGAGCGTGCCGGCGAGCGTCCCGCCAAAGTGCTGGCGTGCGCACTCGGCGAAGGTCTCGAACGTCCCCTGGAGGATGCCCTGCGTGCCGATGTAGATCCAGCTTCCCGCCGTC
>SXGR01193981.1_pt1 | contig 30142 bp, 23 predicted proteins | sample 3174711 | NCBI WGS metagenome assembly SXGR01 (sample SAMN11356860, study PRJNA531348) | freshwater metagenome | isolation source: freshwater sample F1-60 | place: China: Fuxian Lake, Yuxi | collected 2017-12-25 | reverse complement strand
TTCAATGGGATCCTTTTCACCCACGAATCCCCGGTGCGCGGTGAAACCTTTGTAACGCGCAAAATCACCCGAGCGGCGGCCGCCATCGTGCTGGGTCGTCAGGACAAGTTGTATTTGGGGAATCTGGATGCCCGCCGCGACTGGGGTCATGCCCGGGATTATGTGGAGGCCATGCATCTGATGTTGCAACAACCAACACCCGAAGACTATGTGATTGCCACGGGGGTGACCACCCCAGTGCGGGATTTTGTGCGCATGGCTTTTGGGGAATTGGGGATTCACCTGGAATTCAAGGGCGAAGGCGCCGCTGAAACGGCCGTCGTGGACCGCTTGGACCAGGCGCGTTTGGAAGAGCTTGGTTTGAGGGAGACCTCCCTTCGGCCTGGCCAAGTCGTTCTGGAAGTGGACCCGGCCTATTACCGCCCCACTGAGGTGGATCTCCTGATCGGGGATGCCACCAAAGCCCGCACCCAATTGGGCTGGACACCCCGTCACAGCCTGGATCAATTGGTGGCCGAAATGGTTCAGTCCGACCTTCAAAGAGCCCGCCGCGCAGGATGAGTTCGTTTGCAAACCACCAAGACGCCACCGTTCTGGTGGCCGGGGCCGGCGGGATGGTAGGCTCGGCCCTGCGTCGCCTTCTGGAGTCCCGCGGTTATACCCGCTTGCTCTGCCCGTGCAGCAGCGAATTGGATGCGCGCAACCAGGCGGCGGTGCAGGCGTATTTCGCCGAGCATCGTCCCGATTATGTGATGATTGCCGCGGCCAAGGTGGGGGGCATCCACGCCAACAACACCTACCGCGCCGAGTTTCTTTACGATAACCTGATGATCGAGGCCAACTTGATCGAGGCCGCGTACCGCAACGGGGTGACCAAGCTTTTGTTTTTGGGTTCTTCCTGCATTTACCCCAAAATGGCTCCTCAACCGATTGTCGAAGAGGCTTTGCTGACCGGCCCCTTGGAGCCCACGAATCAGGCCTATGCCTTGGCCAAAATCGCAGGCATCAAACTCTGCGACGCCTACCGTCATCAATACGGCTGCGATTACATCAGCCTCATGCCCACCAACCTCTACGGCCCCGGGGATAATTACGATCCCGAAAACAGCCATGTGTTACCGGCTTTGATCCGCAAGGTTCACATGGCCCTTACTCATGGCGATCCCCACATCACCCTCTGGGGGAGCGGAACGCCCTTGCGAGAATTTCTCTATGTGGATGATTTGGCCGAAGCCTGTCTTTTGGCCATGGAGGTCTGGGACCAAAGCGGTTTCCTCAACGTGGGTTACGGTTCGGATCTCAGCATCGCCGACCTGGCTCATACCGTCAGCGAGGTCCTCGGTTACCGCGGCGAAATCCGCCTGGACCCCACCAAGCCCGACGGCACCCCCCGCAAGCTCATGGACTCCTCCCGCATTCGTTCCCTTGGTTGGGCGCCCCGCACCTCCCTCCCGGAGGGCATCGCCTTGGCATATCAGGACTTTCTAGATCGGTATCCCATCCCCAAAAATGACAATTAATCCCATACAATTCGGAAATTCTCCGAATAAATACCGTATATTTGACAAGTGAATCCCTTATTGAACTTGAGTCGCTATGCGACCATGCCTTTGGACTCAGCCTTGCTCAAGGATTTGTTGAAAGACTACAAGAGGCCTCTGGACAAGGTGGGAGAATGGGTGCATCAAGGTTATTTGTTGCAGCTTCGTCGTGGGCTCTACACCGTGGGGCCTGTGCTGAGTGGTCATCGACCGGAACCCTTTTTGGTGGCCAATCATCTCTACGGACCCTCCTATGTTTCGATGGAATCGGCGCTCTCCTTTTGGGGCTTTATCCCGGAGCAAGTGGTCGAGACCGTATCGATGACGGCAGCCCGACCGCATACCTTTCATACCCCCTTGGGACGCTTCAGCTATCATCAACTTCCCAGACCCTATGTCTCGCTTGGAACAACCACAGTGGAGCTCTTGGAGCAACGGAATGCGATGGTGGCTACTCCCGACAAGGCGCTTTGTGACCTGGTGGTGACCACGGCCGGATTGAGGCTCCGTTCCATTCGAGCCGCCATGGCTTACCTTATGGAGGATTTGCGGATAGACGAAACCGAACTCAAGACCTTGGATATCCCCCGCATCCAAAGCTGGATTCCTTGGGCCCCCAAACCCCAAAGCCTTCAGGTCATGGTCTCTGCTCTTCTACGATTATGATCCAAGAATGGCTGGATTCCTATCAGCCGACCACCCGCAACGAAACAGAGCAAGCGCTCCGTGAACTGATGCAATCGGTGGCCTTATCGGGCTTGCATCGAGGAAAATTTTTTGAGCAGGCCGCTTTTTATGGGGGGACAGCGTTGAGGATTTTTCATGGATTGGATCGTTTCTCCGAAGACTTGGATTTTACCCTGATGACGGAGCAGTCGGATTTTGACCTTGCCCCCTATATGGATGCGGTTCAGCATGAGTTTGATAGCCTGGGCTTAACCGTCGCTGTTCAAATCAAGGCCAAGTCCAAAAGGTCCAAAGTGGATTCTGCTTTTCTCAAAAGCGATACCCTGCTTGGCGAAATTTTGCTTCAAAGAAATATTCGACATTCCTTAACCGGTCCCTTGCCAAGCATCAAGATCAAGATCGAAGTGGATAAGGAGCCTCCAACGGATTTGTTAACCGAGCAAATGCTGTTGTTACGGCCCTATTCGCTTTATATACGTTGCCTTTCGTTGCCTCATTTGTTTGCGGGCAAAGTTCATGCCTTGCTATTCAGGGATTGGGGATCAAGGGTCAAAGGAAGGGATTGGTATGATTTGGAATGGTTTGTTCAAAGAAATGTTAAACTACAAACCCAACAAGTGGGTCACCGCGCCCTCAAGAGCGGCGATTGGGACTCTTCAAGCATGAGTATGGACGAAATTCGAGAGCTTTTGATGCGCAAGGCGGATACGTTGGCAATGGATCGCGTGATCGAAGATGTGGTTCGTTTTGTGAAAGACCCCTCTCGTTTTCAAATTTGGTCTGCTGATTATTTCAAACAATTGATTCAAAAAATCCAACCCGTTGAGTAGTCGCCCGGTCAAAGTATTGTTGGTGGGATTTGGGCGGATGGGTCAGCAGCATGCCCGTTTGCTTGGGCGACTCAACGGCTCGGTTCGATTGGTAGGGATTGTGGACCCCTACGCGGATTTGGCTTTGTTGGGACAGGAATTTTCGGGCATCCCGTTCTACCTATCCTGCAAAGATTGGAAGGAGTCGGGGAATTCGGCGGATTTGATGATGATTGCCAGCCCCAATGCCTGGCATCCCACCCATTTGGGTTATGCGATGGATTTGCGCATGCCGGCCTTGGTCGAGAAACCACTCTGCAACCGCACCGAACATGCGGATGCTTTGATTGCGCGCTCAGAAGCCGAGGGGATACCGTGCTGGGTGATGATGCAGGCTCGGTGGAACCCTACCCTGCGCCACCTCAAGGACTTGGTGGATGGTGGGGAACTCGGCGAATTGCTCCACATCGATATTCAATGTTATTGGAACAGGGACCAAGCGTATTACCGTTCCGGCGGGTGGCAAGGCCATTCCGAATTGGACGGGGGCACCCTCTACACCCAATTTTCCCATGTGGTGGATGCGGTGCAATGGATTTTTGGTCCTTGGGCGGAGGTGCAGGCCCGTTTGCACAACCGCACCCATGCTTCCATGCATCATTTGGACGATGGTGGCCGCATTACCTTCACCACCTCAGGGGGATTGCGGGCCGATGGCGCTCCTGCTGAGCCTGCCCTGGGTACACTGGTGTATAGCACCTCGGCCTACGGCGGCAACTTGGATCAGTCCATTACGGTGTTGGGCTCCCTAGGAGCGGTTCGAATCAGCGGGCAATACATGAACCAATTCTATCATTACAAGGTCCAAGGCCGTGACAAGCCTCCCATCCTTCCCACCGCGGGGCCGGATGAACATCGGTTGGCCCTGTGGCGGCAAGTCATCGCCACCCTCCAATCTGGTACCGAAGCGCAGGGTTTGGTGGGTCTCCGCGAGGCCCGCTCGGTGATCGCCTTGATCGAAAATCTTTACGCCCACGCTGAACGAGGAGCCCATACCATGAGCCATCTGGAATCAGCCGCGGATTATACGCCTCCAACCCTTCCCAAGCTACCGCATTGATGAGTACGATCATGGATTATCGTCGCAAGGAGGACGCTTATTTCACCAATACCCGTCGGGATATCCACGGGTTGTTGCCTGCGCGGTCATCGTCCAATGGAAAGATACGCATCCTGGAATTGGGTTGTGGGGACGGGGCGACCTTGCATTGGCTCAAGCATTCCGGTTATGCGGACGAGACGTGGGGTATCGAATTGCGGGAAGACATGGCCAAGCGGGCCGAAGAGCGGGTGGATCGGGTTTGGTCCGGGGATGCGGGAACTCGTCTTGCGGAAATCCCATCGGGTTCGCTTCAGGGTATTCTGTGTTTGGATGTTTTGGAGCATCTGCAAGACCCCTGGGAGGTGGTTGACACCTTGGCTGATAAATTGGTTCCTGGGGGATGGATCATCGCCAGCATACCCTACCTTCGTAGGCTTCCTGTGTTATGGAACTTAGGGATTCGAGGTCGTTTTGAATACGCTGATTCCGGCATTATGGACCGGACCCACCTGCGGTTCTTTACCCGTAGGACGCCCGTTTCACTGTTGAATCGCAATCAGTTGGAAGTGAATCAGGTCACCGAAACACCCCATGCCCCCATGTCCTTCTCGGCCTGGTGGAACCGATTCACAATGGGCCTGGCCCGCGATTTGGTGGCGGAACAATACCTGGTGCGGGCCGTGAAATCCGGAACATTGGGAATTATAGCATTGATATTGACGGCTTTATGTGGCTATACCCGCCCAGCAATGGCCCAGAGCATGCCGGTGGGTACCGTTTTCTGGGAGGATGCATTGCGAAGGGGACAACTCTTGGGCCGCTTGGATAGCAATGTATCCTTCATGCTGCGGCCGGTGGACCCTGCTGCGGCCATGGGCCTTCACCAAGGTTGGGGCTATGATTCGTTATGGGCTCCAGCCAATCGTTTGCGGCCGCTGAGGGAGCTTAACCATTGGGACACCCTTCGTTGGGGTCGTTGGAATATTCCGTTGGCCCTTCGGCTGCTTCCGCTTCAAACTCAAAGCCGCCGCAACGGTCATCATCCCTACGGTTGGAACGATGGACCCATGGTCCCATCCCGTGGGATCCAAACCATGCTAAGCGCTGGAGTTTACGCCAAGGTGGGCCCTCTGGAAATGCAGTACCAACCCGAAATGGTCTATGCCCAAAACAAAACATTCATCAACCCGCCATTCCGGGCAAGGGATATTGATATGCCGGAGCGCATGGGCAATGAACCGTACAGCGCCTCCTTTCCGGGGCAGTCCTTTGTGAAGCTTCGCTTGGGGGCCCTATCCGCGGGTTGGTCTTCTGAGAACCGTTGGTGGGGGCCGGGCCTACAGAATGCCTTGATTCTGTCCAACAATGCCCCGGGTCTATCCCACGGGGTCATCCACACCAACCGCCCCCTGCGCAGTCGTTACGGAACCTTCGAAGGTGCCATGATGTTTGGCAACCTCCATTACTCCGGTTATGCGGGCTACAGTCTCCGCTATCCGGCGGGGACCTGGCCACCACGCGCCCCCGATCTCAAGCCCGATACCCTACGGCGCAACGGAACCCACAGCTATATCAATGCCATGCAGATTGTGTGGCAACCCTCCTTATTGCCTGGTTTGTTCTTGGGGGTGAGCCGGGTGGTTCAGGTCAAAGGCTACCCTTCCAGCCCATTGTCGTACCTCAAAATTCTCTACATTGACGAATTGGGGGCGGCGACCACGGTATCTGAACGAAAATCACTTAACAGAAACCAAATCATCGGGGTCAACTTGCGTTACCTCTTCCGTCCGGCCCATGCCGAAGTTTATGTGGAATTGGCCCGGGAGGACCATTGGTGGGACCTGGAGGACTTGATAACCAGGCCCTTGGCGACTACCGTATGGATGGGGGGCCTACGAAAGCTCTACCCCCTGCCCGGCAAGGATCGTTGGATCCAATTCATGGGCGAGACCACCCGGCTGCAGGCCCCCATGGATAATTACATACAACCAGATCGAACGACTTATAGCTTTTACACCCACGCTAACAAAGTGGGCTGGACCCATCGGGGGCAGGTGATGGGGTCCGGGATGGGTCCGGGAAGCAATATGTTAACCCTAGGATTAACCTACGGTCATGGGAGAGATACCTGGGGACTCCATTACGAGCGGGTTGTGTACAACGAAGATTTGTTTTACTCGACGATAGATTACCTAAGTCTTTTTGGGGCCAATGCGCCCAATCCCTTCTTCAAGGATTTGAGCAAACATTTCGTGGACTGGGGTTTAATCATCAGCCACCAAACCAACTACCACCGTTTGAATCTGGGGTATCGGCTACATTTGTTGCGTACCTACAATTTTCAATGGAATTATGAGCCTCTTGTCTTGCCAGGACCTTTTCGGTTTGCAGGGGTCAATGCGTGGTCTCTCAATTTGGAGGTTCAAACAGTATACCGCTTTTGAAATTCGCCTTAAGTCCTTATTATTTGCTTAAATTCGCGTCCAATGAAATTGGTTGAAAATTCCAAACGATACCATGGGGTATCTTACCTGAACAGCGGATACCGCAGGGCGCTTGACGTATTATTGTGTCTGTTGTTATTTTTTCCAGTGCATATTGTCCTAGCTGCTGCATGGTTGGCCACTCAGTTGGTTGGCCAAAGGTCCTTCCTGTATGTTCAGCAACGCATAGGCCGTGGCGGTCTAAATTTCAGGATTTATAAGTTGAGGACCATTCAGGTTAACCACCCTTTGGCCTCACAATTCACTCATAAGGCTGAAGATTTGTTGCCTTTAGGTTCGTTCTTACGTCGCTGGCGAATCGATGAGCTGCCACAAATCTGGAATGTGTTGAAAGGGGAGATGAGCTGGATCGGCCCTCGCCCAGAGGTTCCCTTTCATTACCACCAATGCGTTCAAGACTTGATGGGGTACGAAGACCGTCAGCTCGTCTTGCCCGGCATCACCGGTTGGGCACAAATTCAGAATCCCGACGCGACTGCCGAAGACAACGAGGCCAAACTCCCCCACGATCTCTATTACCTGCAACATGCCTCTCTGCGGTTGGATGTTCTAATCCTGTTCCGTACCCTCAAAATTTACCATTAACCATGACCAATTTCTTGATGCCCCACCAACGCTATCGAATCCTGCTATGTTTGGGATTGATCATAGCCCTAACTTTGGCCAAAGTTTCAGAGCTGCATGCGCAGGATTTTTTCTACCGCAAAAGTTTAACCAATCTGCGTATTGATCAACTTAGCCAAGATCAGGTAATCTCTTTTCAGCGTTATGTGCAGTCCAAAGGCATGAGCGAAACCGATGCATCCAATTATTTGTTACAGAAGGGGCTATCCCGAGCCGAGGTGGACAAACTCCGCAAACGATCTGGAGGCCTGAGCAATACCAGCGCGGGATCGGTGGCAGGGAATTTCGAGATGATGGATCAATACTTCAAGCTCAGGGATTCCTTGCAAGCCCTTTCGGCGGACACGGGTTATCCCAAAGTCAGGAAAGACGATGCGCTAATCCGCGCCAAGCAAGTCCCGGATTCGGTGATCTTCGGCTCGGAATTGTTCGCAGGGGCTAGGCTCCGCTTCAATTTAGAGGGACAGATGGCACCTCCTGTGGATTATAGGGTAGGACCTGGGGATGTGTTAAGCATTTTGATTTATGGTTTTCAGGAAGCTAGTTTTGAGCTTAAGGTACAGGCCAATGGCAAAATCACTATGCCGTATGCAGGGCTGATATTGGTCGCAGGTTTGACGTTGGATCAGGTATCGGAAAAGCTCAAACAAAATCTTCAAGTCAACGGCTATAGTAAATTATCTACCGGGCAGACCAAACTCCATGTGGGCGTAGCTGACTTTCGTCAAATTCAGGTTACCATGGTGGGTTCCACCCAACCTGGTAATTTCATGGTTCCCTCCGTGGCCAAATTGTTTCACGTCATGCATATAGCAGGCGGTCCCTCTAGCCTATCAACATATCGAAATGTAGAACTGTGGCGTAATGGTCAATTGTTGACCAAGGTGGACCTCTACAAATTGTTGTGTGGGGGTGACTTTGAGGGCAATATCAACCTTCAGGATAATGACGTGGTTTACTTTCCCCCTTATGTTCGACGAATCATGGTTCGAGGAGAAATCCGCAGACCGGCACTGTTCGAGACCAAGGTTGGGGAGAAATTCCGCGACATCTTGGCTTATGCCGGGGGTTTCACTGCCTTTGCCTACACCAAACGTGTTTGGATTGAAAGGGTGGTGGACGGTGAAATACGATACCTTACCTTCGACGGGGATAGCCTCCTGAGTTTTGAACCCCAAGACGGGGATATCATCACGATTCAATCGGTTTCCGAGAAGAAGAAGGGGTTGATTCAGATATCGGGCGCCGTCAAGAGGCCGGGTGACTATGCTCATCATACGGGAATGAAGCTCAGTCATTTGTTATTGCATGCCGAAGCCTTGGAGCCTACGGCCATATTGAGCAGGGTGGTGGTGGCGCACAAGACTCCCGAAGGTCTTCGTAGCCTTGATCATTTTGATTTGGACTCGGTCAAGACAGGGTTGCTTGATCCCGCCTTATTGGACGGGGATTCGGTGATTGTGGGCTCCGTTATTGACTTCTACCCTCGATTGCCGGTGCGAGTCATGGGGGAGGTTCAAAGAGAGTTGAGTCTTCTTTGGTGTCCGGGGATGACTGCCCAAGATGCGGTATTCATGGCAGGGGGTTTCAAACCAGGTTTCGCGGTGAATCAATGGATCAAAATAGCTAGACGTGTTGACTTGGATTCTTTGAATGATCGTTGGGAAATAGCCAAAGTGATCCGAGAGGCCACCGATTCCTTATTGATGATTAGAGCTTCTGAAACACTGCTCGAAGAAGGTGATGCGGTTATGGTGTATCGAAATCCCACGTACCTTCCATTAACGATGGTCCGGGTAGAGGGTTCCTTCAATTCTCCCGGTCTGTTTCCAGTGCGCACCAAATCCGAAAAGATCAAGGATTTGATAAGCAGAGCAGGGGGCTTTAATCCCTTTGCAGACAAAAGCTCCTTGATTCTGATCCGTAATTATGATCTTCCATTAGTTGATGTCCAAGATATATCTAATTCCAAAGACGCCATTGATGTCTCAGAATTAGAGCGTACCGGGAAGGCGCGTGTTGTTCGTACCGATACGGTTGCATTGGATTGGAATATCCTTAATTCAGGGGGAAAGCGAGGTAATTTTCTGCTTAAGGATGGGGATCGCTTAATCGTTGCCGAGAAATCCGAAATCGTGTTGGTCCAAGGTTTGGTCAACAGAGAGGTTATGATGGGCTACGAAGGGCCTCGAATGCGTAGGTATTTGGCTGGGGCCGGAGGATTAAGCGAGTTAGGGGACCGTTCTCGTGTTTATGTGCGAAGGACTAACGGCAAAATGGCTTCCACCAAACGTGTGTTAGGAATTGTACCCTGTTATCCCAAAATTTACCCAGGAGATTTGGTTGTAGTTCCGATTAAGGCACCCAAAGAGGATCGACGTCAAGATTTTGATAGCGGAAAATGGATAGCTATTTCAAGCATCTTGATCTCCATGGCTACAGTGTCCTCCGTGGTTGTCAATAGCTTCAAATAATTTTGGTCAAATTACTTTTTTGCACCGAATGGTGCCCCATCGGCGATTGAATTCAGGGACTGCCCAACCCACCATGCCTTGGTTGGGATGCAAATAAAATTCAGTTAGCCTGCCTTGTTCGAAGGGATCTTCTTCGACCACCATGCGCCGGACATTGGTCCACTCGGTTGAATCCGAGGTCCGAAAATCACCAATCGATTCCAGTCTCATATAGGGTCCTCCCAAAGCCCCTGATTGGATAGGCCATGAACTCCCCACATATTCCGGATAATAATAAATGCGCGTTCGGGCTCGAACGCTGTTGTTACTATTCAAAACAACCTTGGTTGCCGAATAGCAAGGCAGACCGTTCTCGTTATCGAAGCAATACGGCCCGCCTTCTACTTCGATTAGGTAGTTGTAACCGTAGAATACAGTTCGGTATTGAACAGTCAAGCGCTCCCTTAAGTTCAGGGTATCCCGAGACCCAGGGTGCAAGACAACCAGCGTGTCTATCTTACGGCTGGTTACATAGACCGAATCCACAAAACTGGTCCCAGGTAACCTGAGTACCCAGTAAGAACCCGGTTTAAAGTCAAACATGCTCCGCACAGGAGTAGGAATCCAAAGGTTGGGCTGTGGCTCAACCTTTTGTTTTTGGCAGGAAATCCCACCCACCATAAGGGCCATTATCCCTGCGGTAGCAAGTGGACGAATTGTTTGCAAGGTCTTAGAAATCATAGTACAAATTATCGAGCCTGGTAAGAAGGGTAAGGTTGAATCCTAAGCTGCGTTGACCATATCGGCCCTGGGACCAGTTATCTGTGGAATTTTGATTTCGCCACCAAGTCCTGAGCTCAAGGCGTAAGCCTGTTAAGGGATCAATGATTTTGGAGACGCAAAGCTCTCCTTGGCTGAGTTGTACAGGCACCCCGTTAAGCCATGGGTAGGATCCTGAAGGGTCTGTTCCACTCCAATAGGACGCATGAATATTGTTTCCGGTGTTAAGACCTGTTGAATCCGATCGTCCTTGTTGAGCAATCAGATGCCGAAGGCTGACCGACCATGGCCCTCGGAACCAGGTGATGGAACCCAGGCCCTCTACGAAATTTGCCCCCATGGGATGGGCCAAAGCTGAATTTTGATGGGCATAATTGGTTTCGCCTGACCAATGCGCATAGGTGAAGGGCCGCGCTCCGTTGACCTCGGCTTGCCATCGGAAACCTTGACCAACGACCGAGGTCCAGCCACGGATTCCAGCCTGGAAGGCAAATTTATTGGCCCAAGAGGGGCTGCCTTGTAACAAATCTTTCATTCTGAGCTCGTCCAAAACCCCTTGGGCATAGATTTGTTGGCGACCCCAACGGTAACCGGCGTTGATTCCGACCAGTGCATTCCCATCGGATCCGTTAGTAAATTGAATCGGGATCATGAAGAGCAGAGGATTGAGGTAATTCCAACTAATCCCGCGATGACCCAATGTGTCCTGTGCAGGCCATACAATGGCCTGAAACAAACCAACTTGCAGGCCAGGAGCCAGGTTCCAATCCAAATAACTCATGCTGCAATACTTCTGACGGTAGCCTTCGCTTCCCCAATTTCGGTCACCCAATGGCAAAATCCGCGGCGAACTGTAGTCCAACATGCGGGCGATGTAATACTGGTATTGGACCGGTCCACTGTGAGCCTGCAAGCGCAAATGCGTGTAGGCTGGAGCAAAGTCCGACAAGAGCATGGAGCGGTAACCGTACCCAATAAAATTCTTACCGTGACCCCATTGAATTTGCAGATGGGGATTTGCCTGCCAGGATAGCATGGCCTGGCTCGTGTAGAAATCCCATACTCTTCTTGCTGAGTCCTGACCAATGGTTCGGGCCAATCCCATGCCGGGGGCAATGCTGTCTTGTCGAATCGTTTGGTGGACATACAAGGGATATACGGAGTTGTGTAGTCCAAATGAACTTTGGAACCGCAGGCGATGCCCCAAGAAACCTAGAAGCTGCAGGCCCCTGGTATTATGGCGGGTGGTTACCGAAGAGGCGGTTTCTGAGCCCAAGCCCAGGTTCAGCAACGGATCCAGGCGTAACCCTGCATCTTTACCTTCCGAAACATAGCTCCACAGGGATCGATTCGAGTATCCGGGTATAGCCCATCGTCCGTAGGTTCTCCCGGTGTCTATTGTTCGATAAGCGCGCAATTCTTGCGGCATTTGAAGAGCATTCCACGGCTTGACTGACGAGTGAAAGGAGTTACTCTGGTCCAACAACGAAGGCCACAAGGCGCTCTCCCAAAGGTGCTCCATGTTTTGCACGGCCAGGGTATCCCATTGAGATTGCCCCTGCGCAATCAACCATGGACAGGTCGCGGCCAAGCAAAGCCAACACCACCGCAATGAGAACAAAGAAAAGCCTACCATGGAACGATGAGTCAAATTTAGGTTTTTCTCACGAAATTTGAGCGATATGCCTGCTTCATTCCTTCGATACATCCCTCCCTACCATGCCTGAGATTGGCTGGGTCATTCATGATAGCAGCGGCACAGTGGCCAAGCAATGCGTAGCATGGTCAACTCGTTGCGGTTTTCGAGACCATCAAATATATGTTATTAATAATTTTGAGGGCGCTCAAGGCTTGGGCGAAATTCCCGGGAATAATGTAGCTTTTGAGTTCAGCGGGTATGCACAGGCCCTTGATATGATGCAAGGTGATGGGCCTTATGTGTTGGTGAATGACACCCTTTTTCGTCATCATTGGCAACTTTCTTGGCGAATCATGCTTCAACGATTGTTAGCCGATACATGGTTCTATGGGCAGGAAGGTAAAATTTTGGGGGATCTCCGGAGGGAGTCCCGCGAATTTCTCGAAAAGCCCCAAACCTATTGGGCATCATGGATCTTGGCAATGTCGGACCGTTCGGCCCTTCAACGAATGCGTACTGCCTTGGAGCGGGTTAACCGTGAAGAATGGTCGGCATCAAGTCCGGCCTACAATACCCATATTGAACAATGGTTGCAAAGAGCATGGTGGCGTGGTGGTTGGCAAGGAAACCCAACGCCCGCAGCGATTCAGCGCAAAAAAATCAGTATTCGAAGGGAACATGAATTATCACGAATCTTATTGCAAGAACAGGGGCTGCCTGCTCTAGCTCTGGGTCATCGTCAACCCCTTCGATACCGAATAACGCGGTTGATGGATAGAGCCTTGGCCCGATATTCGGCAATCGGACGAAAGACTATCTTGTAAGATGGATACGGATGACTTTGGAAGATCGGAACAGCCCGAATCCCCCTCAATTTTAACCAAAGCGGCAGCAATGCTGCAGGGATGGATGGCACCACTCATTTTTCTGCCCAATGTGATGCCTCTCAAATTCTTGTTCAGTACCGAAATTTTTCCATGGGCTTTCTTGTACGGATCCCGTAAGAATTTGGTGGTGAACAAAAGATTTCTTGTCTGGGTTGCTTACTTGCTCCTGGGATTAATTCTTTGGGCGCCCCCTGTCAAAAGCTATTTGATACCCCTGAGGGCGATGATGGCCTTACTCAATGCCTGTCTTCTTTATTGGTGGACTTTTCGCTGCGAGGAAGTAGAACTGCAACGTATTGATAGGGCTTTTCGGTGGGTTTTTGGGGTAACTCTCGGAGTGGGCTTGCTCCAAAACTTCTATCTTTTCCCATCTTTTCTGACGACACCTGTGAAGTTGTTCATCGACCGCTTTGAGCCGATACCGTTGGGGGCAGGGCGAGGTGTAACTTCTTTGTTTGCGGAGCCATCTTATGCGAGCATTGACATGCATTATTTTTTTGCATATTACCTGATGATTAACCGCATTTCTCATCAATCGCGTTTGGGGATGGCATTGATCGCTGGACTTATTTTGTTTGATATTTTGGTGATTAGATCCATTACGGGCACCATCATGATTTCCATATACATGATGAGCTTTCTGCGTAGAAAGACCTTGCTTCAAGGACTGGGTATAGGTTTTATATTAGCTACCGCAACCTTCTATATCGCTAGGGAAATGAATACCCTTCCTCGTTCGGTGGAAGTTGCTTATGATTTTGTGGTGAATCAAGAATACAGGGATCCTTTGCCTATATTATTGGAGCAGAGTGGATTTCGTTTCATTAGTATTTGGTCGGCTTACCGTTATGGGTTACTGAATCCACTGGGATCGGGTGTAGGGGGTTGGCCGGATGCGAGCGTAGAGGCCATGGACGCGCTTGGTGTTCCAGCTTCGGCATTGAGCTTCTTTTTTGAGCTTTCAGGCGGCGATTATTACGGTGTAAGACCGACTTCTTTTGTGGCGGGTTTGATGTTGGAAAGCGGTATTATCGGTGTGATCTTGTTTCTATGGGCATTTGGGAAGTATTTCACAGACCCTAGAATCTACAGGGATAGCCATGGTCGGTCTATTGCCGTACTGTTTTGGTTTAATTTGTTGATGCTGGGGACGATTGGCGATCCAATTCCTTTCATAATTTTTGGATTATGTTATAAAAGACTTTGTCCACCGGATTCAAACGAGTCCTCCACCGAACCCCTCCCCTAGGCATGGAGCCATTGATTAGTATTGTGATGCCGGTGTTCCATACCGAGGCGTATTTGAGGGAATCTTTGCAAGGCGTCCTTCAACAAGATTATCCCCGCTGGGAATTGTTGGTAATTCTTGATGGAGGACCCGAAGCCGCTAACTCATCTTTGTGGCAATCAACGTATACGGATCCAAGAATTCGCTGGTTCGTTAGCCGACGAAATCGAGGGTTGACCCGCTCGCGTAATCTTGCAATACGTTGTGCCAAAGGGTCGTGGATTGCGTTCTGCGACTCGGACGATGCCTGGCGCCCAAACAAGTTGACTGTTCAATGGAACGAAGCCCAACGCGGTGGGTATAATGTGTTGGGATCTGGATTTGCGTTTGTACGGCAACATTCGCTCCTTGTATCGGCTGAATCAGATGCGGAAAGGTTAAAGAGAGCGATCTTGCCGTCAATCTTGGATTACCCAACCTTATTAGTTACGAATGCCCTCCCCATGAGTTCAGCGATTTACAATGTTGAATTTTTGGGTAAGTATTATTTCAGAACAGCGGCAAGCGCCGAATTGATCCACGAGGACTACGCCTATTGGTTGAATTTATTTAGAAATCCTGCGGTCAGGTCAAAGCTTGTACATCAACCCTTGCTCTGTATTCGGATTCGTCCCCAATCACGTTCATCCAACAAGGTCAAGGCCATGCGCGCTCATTCGGCAATTCTCTTGGAGCATATGGGCCCAAGCCTGTGGAATCGCTTTAGGGTATGGGGCTATCTGAGTCTGTACGTTTATTGGGCAATCCGGAAAAGATCCGGCGCATGGCAGGCATCACAAGACTTTGATTGGAACCGATGAACAAGGTGAATTTGGTGGTCGTGATCATCGCCTATTATCCTGAACGTGAAGCACTTTTGGGATGGTCCAAAGCCGTGAAACAAGGTGCGCCCGTACGGATATGGGATAATACGCCCGGAGGATGCCTCTTCAAAGATGAATTCCCCACCTTGGAATTTTTGGGGACCGGTGTAAATCTGGGTGTGGGGCCAGCCCTCCAAAATTTACTTACTTATCTGCAGCATGAAGGCCTATGGGACAAAGCCTTGTATTGGGACCAAGATGCGCAATGGACTTTCGAGAGTTATCAATGGGCGCTTACTTTACACAGCCAATATTCAGCGGAATTGTATTCTTATAACAACATAATACTTGGACTGCAAAGCCGCAAAGCCAGCGAAAGTATTTCCCCAAGGCTTAGTTCAATCCGCATCATGATGACTAACGGCATGGTTTTCCCAATACAGCATTCTGTGGATTTATTAAATTCCTTTACACCGTACTTTTTGGAATGCGTAGATTACCAGATATGTTACAGGGCCAGTCTACACGGTTGGGCCTTGGTGACAGCTTATGGTTGTCCTGGTTTGAAGCATGACCCTACCCTACCCAGCCTGGTTTGGTCTAGCGGATCCAAGTTCTATCGCAAAAGAATCTACCCATTAGGCAGAAGTCAACAATTTCTTCTGAATTTGACCGCTTTGGCTTTTGCCGCCCTCACTCGTCGAAATCTTCCCTATTTGAGGATATTTTTGAGAAATATTTTGACCCATATAGCTTACAGGACCTGGTTTAATGCTTTATGGTATCTAAGACCATCAGGTCGCCAACCCCAAAACCTAGATTTATGACGAACCCAGATATTAACAAGACCCAACCCAAAGACGAGATCCGAATGGACACTTTAGGTCAATGGTTTCGACACTCTTTTTTGTTTATATTTCAAAATATGTTATGGATATTTTTAGGCATTTTGTTGGGGGCTGGTATTGGTTGGGTCGTTTCGCTGGCCTGGCCTAACCGTGATTTCGTTGCGAGCTATATTATTTCGGCCGAAGAGAAAAATTCTTCGGCTTGGGAGAATTTACTCGCTCAGTTTGGCATGGATGTTAGCGGGAATAATCCTGCAAATGTTTTTCAAGGCGAAAGCCTAGTAAAGCTCTTTTCAACGCGCAATTTGATTGAAAAAGCCTTGATTACACCGACACAATTGCCATCGGGTGAAACCATTATTTTGGGCGATTATTTCTTCATCCGTTCCAAGGCAAATCGTTTACAGGAATTTGAGGGATTCCGTTTTGCCAGAGGCGATTCAGGGATTCTCAAAGGTTATAATGCATTGCAGGACAGTGCTTTGTGGTTCACTTACCAATATGTTCTGAAGGAGGTGATTTCCGCATCAAGGCCGGACAAAAAATTAACCTTTATTGAGGTGTCTTGCTATGACCGAAACGATACCATGGCCATGGTGATGGCGAGTAAATTAATTCAAACAGTTTCGTCCTTCTATACCGATAATCTCACCTACAAAGCGCGCAAGAATCTCGATGTCCTGCAGGACGAACTTGACTCAATCAAAAGGGAATTGAACAGAAATATGTACCAATCGTCGATGCTCAACGATGAGGACGTTAATGCAACTCGTCAGGTATTGCGTGTTGGTCAAAATCGTAAACTTATTGATTTGCAGATTTCGATGACTTTGTTTGGAGAACTCACAAAAAACATTCAGTTAGCAGAAATTTCTCTCCGTAAAGAAACGCCGTTAATTCAGATCATCGATTCCCCTGGTTTACCATTGGAGTACGTGGGATTAAACCCTAAATGGTATTGGGCGATCGGGTCGGCTGTGGGTGGCATGCTAGTTATTCTCCATTTGGTGACCAAGGCAAAGTCGCGTTCAATGGGCGCTGAGCCAATCGGGTCCGTGGCCCAGGTCCACCACCAAGGGGACCAGTAGTTCGGCACCGCCGGTCATTTCGCGGCGGACTAAATCGGCCAGGACGGCTTCTTCGCCTGGGGCCTGGTCCATCACCAATTCGTCGTGAACCTGCAACAAGAGCCTGGATCGAAGACCTTGGTCGCGTAAGCCTTGGTCCAATCGGATCATAGCTACTTTGATGAGGTCCGCGGCCGATCCCTGAATCGGCGCATTGATGGCATTACGTTCAGCAAAGGCCCTTACGGCTGCGTTATTGGATTGCAAATCCCGTAGGTAACGACGCCTACCCATCAGGGTCTCGGCATATCCTTTGGAGCGGGCTTCGGCAACACATTCTTGCATATAGGCTTGGACCCCAGGGTAAATTCCAAAGTACTGTTTGATTAGGTCCGAGGCTTCGCCCCGACCTACCCCCAGTCGCTGGCTCAAACCAAAGGCGGATATCCCATAGATGATCCCAAAATTGACCATTTTGGCTTTGCGACGCATTTCGGGGGTGACCCGATCGGGAGGGATACGGTACACCCGGGCGGCGGTTGCAGAATGGATATCCATGCCCGACCCAAAGTCCTCAAGCATTTGTGGGTCACGGCTCATATGGGCCATCAGGCGCAATTCGATTTGGGAATAATCCGCCGATAACAAAACCCAACCTTCCTCTTCTCTAGCCACAAAGGCTTTGCGAATCTCGCGGCCTTTGGGGGTTCGGATGGGGATGTTTTGCAAATTGGGGTTTTGGCTGCTCAGGCGACCTGTCGCTGTAACATGTTGATGGTATGATGTATGAATCCGTCTGCTCCAGGGCCGGATCAATTCGGGCAGGGCTTCGGCGTAAGTGGAGCGTAGCTTTAGGGCTTCGCGGTATTCAAGGACTTGGGCGACAATGGGCGACCGAAACTCCAAAGCGCTGAGCACTTCTTCATCGGTTATGTATTGCCCGGTTTTGGTTTTCTTGGCTTTGGGGTCGAGGCGTAATTTTTCGAAGAGAATTTCACCCAGCTGTTTGGGTGAGGCAATGTTAAAGGGCTGACCAGCGAGTTGATGGATGGATTTCTCGAGGCGTTGAAGATCCGCTTCCAGCGAGGAGGAAAATTCGCGTAGAATCTTGGTGTCCAATTGAATGCCTTCCCGCTCCATGGCGGCCAAGACGGGGACCAATCGGCAGTCCACATCTACAAATAAATCTTTTTGCCCTAACTTTTCAATTTTGGGCTCCAAAACCGCATACAACAAGCGTGTAACGTCAGCGTCTTCGGCGGCGTAGATAGCAAGAGCTTCGTTGGAAACATCCCGCATATTTTTTTGAGGAGTTTTGTTACCCTTAGTTTCTTTGATTCCAATTAAATCTTGGATGGGAATAGGTCGGTAATGCAGATATTGTTCGGATAACAAATTCAAACTATGTTTACCATCCGGGTCAAGCAGGTAATGGGCTAGCATGGTATCCCGAAGAGAACCTTGGGGATACAATTTGTAACCGGCCAGGACCTGCAGGTCAAATTTGAGGTTGTGCCCGATCAGCGTCCGGTTGGAGTCGCAGATCAAGGGTCGTAAAAGCTCCAGCCAATCTTGGCAAGCCTTGGGCTCATCGGGTAGGCGCACAAAGACCGCGCTGTGATCTTCCCAGGCCACCGAGAATCCGACGATACCGGCTTCGAGGGGGTCCAAACCATCGGTTTCGGTATCGAATGCCCAGGTCTTATGGCTGACAAGGGTCTGCAAAAGTTCGTGGTAGGCCTTTTCGGTCTGGACCAAGGTATAGGTTTTGCCCCCGTCGGCATAGGTGCGAATGGCATGAGCATTTGGGGCCGCCTCAAAGAGGTCGGCGCCCATCGTCGGCGTGGCTGCCGTCGTTGACCTTGCTGCCTCAGTCATCGCCCCATCTGTGGCGGCGCTAGGGGTCGAGGTGCTGGGAGACACCGTCACCGAGGATTGGGATTCGAATCCCGGGGGAACAAAGGCGGTGGGGTGGTCCAAGACTCGACGGGTCAAGGTACGGAATTCCAGTTCCTCAAAGAGCTCGGTGAGCGCTTCCCGATTATAGGGTTCCCATAACAAATTTTCGGGCTCAAAGGCAATCGGCACCGCGGTATCAATCGTTGCTAATCGCCGGCTTAACAAGGCTTGGTCCCTAAAGCCTTCGAGGTTTTCGCGGAGCTTGCCTTTGAGTTCGGCTGTGCGTAACAATAATTCATCCATGGAGCCGTATTCGGCAATAAGTTTTTTGGCGGTTTTTTCGCCGACACCGGGAACTCCGGGAATGTTATCGGAAGCATCCCCCCAAAGCCCTAGTATATCAATGACCTGGGAAGGCCTTAGGATTTCCCATTTGGCGCAGATTTCGTCCACCCCCAGGATTTCGATGCCCTGCCCCGAACGCGCAGGTTTGTAGATATGCACAAAGGGTTGAACTAATTGGCCAAAGTCCTTGTCAGGACTCACCATATAAACTTCATAGCCGGCATCCGCGCCGCGGTGGGCTAAGGTTCCGATGATGTCATCAGCCTCAAAGCCTGGTAAGCGCAAGATCGGAATCCGAAAGGCTTCGATGAGTCGGTCGATATAGGGCAGGGAGGCGGCCAGGTCTTCGGGCATGGCATCGCGTTGGGCTTTGTAGGCCTCGAATTCTTTGTGACGAAATGTGGGCTCGGACGTATCAAAGGCAACACCGATATGGTGGGGGCGTTCCTTTTGCAGCAAATCCAGGAGCGCCAAAGCAAATCCAAAAACTGCGCTGGTGTTGAGACCCTTGGAATTGTAACGGGGATTTTGGGCAAAGGCAAAGTAGGCCCTAAAAATCAAGGCCATGGCATCGAGCAAAAAAAGCCTGGGACGGCGGTGAGGATTCGTCATGGCTCTAAAAGTACGGATGCGGAAGGCATAACTTTGGGGCGTTTCTTTAGAACCTATAATAGACCGAATCATGAACGATACCCTTCCCAATCCCGGCTTTCGCATCGAAAAAGACACCATGGGCCAAGTTCAGGTCCCAATCGACCGTTATTGGGGCGCCCAGACGGAGCGCTCCCGCAACAACTTCAAAATTGGCCCTGGGGGCAGCATGCCTTTGGAAATCATACACGCCTTTGGGGTTCTCAAAAAGGCAGCCGCTTATGCTAACCACGAATTGGGGGTTTTGGAGGCTGAGAAACGGGATGCTATTGCCGAAGTTTGCGATGAAATCATCGCGGGGGCCTTGGACAGCGAGTTTCCTTTGGTGATTTGGCAAACGGGTAGCGGGACCCAGTCTAACATGAACGTGAACGAGGTGATTGCGTACCGAGCCCATGTTCGGCGCGGCGGACTTTTGACGGATTCGGCCAAATTCTTGCACCCTAACGACGATGTGAATCGCTCGCAGAGTTCCAACGACACCTTTCCAACGGCCATGCATATCGCGGTTTACACGGCGGTGGCGGACCGCACCTTGCCGGCCATCGACGAGCTTCGTAACACGCTTAATAACAAATCTCAAGAATTTTCTTCCTTGATCAAAACGGGGCGGACGCATTTTATGGATGCCACGCCGCTGAGCCTGGGACAAGAGTTTTCGGCCTATGTGCAACAGTTGGACAATGGAAGGCGGGCCTTGACGAACGCTCTGGATATGGTGGCGGAGCTAGCCTTGGGGGGAACGGCGGTGGGAACGGGACTGAACGCGCCGAAGAATTACGACCAAATCGCGGCTTCGTACATCGCTCGTTTTGCAGGCAAGCCTTTTCGGACGGCGCCCAACAAATTTGAAGCCTTGGCGGCCCACGATGCCTTGGTCGAAATGTCCGGGGCGCTCCGCCGCGTTGCTGTTTCTTTGATGAAAATCGGGAACGATATCCGCATGCTTTCGTCGGGACCCCGATGCGGGATCGGTGAAATTATCATTCCCGATAACGAGCCGGGTTCGTCCATTATGCCGGGCACAGTCAACCCCACCCAGCCCGAAGCGTTGACCATGGTGGCGGCCCAGGTGATGGGGAACGATGTGGCGGTGGGGATCGGCGGATCCAACGGTCATTTTCAATTGAATGTTTTCAAACCGATGATGGCCGCCAATGTGTTACAATCCGCTCGCCTCATCGCCGATGCCTGTCATTCGTTCCGCACCCACTGCGCGGAGGGCATCCGTCCCAACACCGAAGGCCTGACCAAACACCTCAACAATTCGTTGATGTTGGTGACCGCCCTCAACCTGCATATTGGTTACGACAAAGCCGCGTCCATCGCCAAAACCGCTCACCGCGAAGGCCTTACCCTCAAAGCTGCCGCCCTCCAACTCGGCTACCTCACCGAGGAGGAATTTGACCGCTGGGTCGATCCTTCGCAGATGGTTTAATCGTTTGCTTATTCACAGTGCATGATTTGCTAAAAAACGAGTAAATTTGAAACGTATAATCTCGAAATAATGTTCAATACCATCGAAATAGATAGGGCTAATTTGACTATCATGGGTGTTCCATTTGGAGATTTATTAACCCTGGAGCGTACTGCGAATGCCTTAGGTAGTAACATGTTTGAAGGCTTTAAGCCAACCCCTAACGGGGTTAAAATCATTAGAGATTACATAACCGGAATCATTTCACTTACAGAACTGGTGGCATTCGCAAAACAAAAAGCGTATGTCTAGTTCATATCGATACATAGATCCCGAATTCAGCTATACCGATTCCGATACCAACCTTTTAAGGAATTTACAAGGAATCACCAACGCAGATGTATTGCTTTTTGTTGAAAGCAGTGCTGTAACAAAGCGCCTTCAAGAATTCTATGAGTACCCATTGATAGTCAAGGGGGTGATTATCTGGTTTGAAATCCATCAACATTTATTTCAGGATTTATACTCTTGGGCTGGTAAAAAGCGAGCCGTCGAAATTAGTAAGGACGGGAAACAGTTTTTCCCAACCTCTTTTTTTGATAATGCCGTTCAATACTTAGATCAATTAATATTGGAATACAAAAGTATTCCAAAAAGAAATAGAAGAGCGGTTGCCGATAAATTGGCCGAGATTCTCGATCATGTGAATTATCTGCATCCCTTCAGGGAGGGAAATGGACGATCGCATAGGGAATTTTTAAGGCTTTTGGCTTTTGAAAAAGGTTATTTACTAAATCTTAATCCACCAGATCACAAAGGCATTTACGACAGATATATGCTAGGCACCATAGAAAGTGAGGTAAAGATTTTGGCAGATTTAATTGATGAGCTTTTGATTTTAAGCTGTGGGTAATTGAATCAAAAATCATTGTGATAAATTAAACCGGTGGGGAAGAGGAGAATTTTGTTTGTGCCGCTGGATTGGGGTTTGGGTCATGCGACGCGTTTAGTTCCGTTAATTGAGGAGGCGGTCTGTGGTGGTGATGAGGTTTGGATTGGGGGGAACGGTCGTAGTGGGGCCTGGCTCAAGGCGCGTTTCCCGGATTTACCTTTTGAGGCGGCGCCGGAATGGACGCTTCGACATTCGGGCAGCTTAGCTTGGGATTTGATTAAAGATTGGCGATCCTATAGGAGATCCTTGAGGGAGGACAGGGAATGGGCTACCGAGATTGTCAACCGTTTGAAATTAAGTCATTTGGTGAGCGATCATCGTCTGGGCCTGCGGGCGCAAGGGCCAAATGCTTTGTCGGCGCACAATGTGTTGGTGATTCATCAGCTTACCTTGGCCCTTCCTTGGCTTTGGCGATGGCCGCGCGTGATGCAGGGGGTATCGCTGATGGTATGGACAATGTTGCGACCGTACTGGTCAACTTTCCATGAGCTATGGATCCCAGACTCAGGCCAACGTGGTACGGCATTGGCGCCTCATCTTTCAATGTTTCCATGGGTCAAAGATGGAATGCGATGGTGTACCAAGCGTAATCAAATTGGAAGGTCGCCCCGCTTTCGGTACATGGGCTGGTGCAGCCGCTTTGAAGGAATGTCGCCTATGGCCATGGATTGGATCGGCGATGCATCGCAGGTGGAATCCGCCATCTTGGTGGTTTTATCCGGACCTGAACCCGCACGCTCCCACCTGGAGGCCCAATTGATTGCGCAATGGGAAGCCTGGGGAGCGCTCTATGGCGAACATGCTGGCAGGCAGCATTCCCCAGTGGAAGGGGAATCTGGTAATGAAAGGCCCGCTTCCTTGTGGTTGGTGAGGGGCATACCTGTTTCCTCCAAAAGCATGGAAGGAATCTCAAACATTGAGGGACTGAGGTTTTGGGATTCGCCGGACGACCAAACCATGTACATGTTGTTAGCAAAGGCCTCATGGATTGTCGGCAGGATAGGTTATTCCAGTTTGATGGATTATGCCTGCTTGCGGTCCTCGTGGCCAGAACGTAACCAGCCTTGGCGAATCTGTGCCGTGAACGCGCGCGGTCACAGCGAACAAGCCTACTTGGGGCATCGCTTGAAGCGCATGGGGCAGGCTGATTTTCATAGCGAAAAGACCTTTGATTTGCGTAAAGCTTGGCTGAACCGAATCAAGTTTAAGTTTACCTACGCATTCTCTTAACCGCCCAATTTTGTTTAATCCGGAATCTATACCGCCGATAACCCCCTTTCGCTTGCTTGTTATCGTGGACCAAAACAGTCCACGCTTGAGGTATACCTTGGAATGGACGTTGCGGGGAAGGTTGGGTATCGATTTTCAAATCCAAGAAATCAATGCAGCGAACGCCAATGTACAAGGGCAGGGTTTCGATGGGGTTATGTTCTACGGCCCAAGAGAAGTTCATGAAGGAGCGCTATCCTTGATTGCAGAGGGCTTGTTGCAGGAAAAGGGAATTCGACCGTATACAGAGAGCAATCCAGGTTCCCCTTGGACAGGATGCCTTCGTCGTGTGGATGCCCAGGGATTTTCTTTTCCGGCGATATTTCCTACGGAGCATGAACTCGGGCATGATCCTGTGGCAGGGATATTTTGGATCTTGAGCCGGTACGAGGAATTCCAACGACCGGAGCGGGACAGCCTGGGGCGATTTCCGGCCTCAGCCTCTTGGTTGGCTCGAGAAGGCGTTTTGGAATTTCCCTTGGTGGATTTTTATGTTCAGCAGTTTGGGCAATGGTTGTCCCAATATCTGAAGGGGTACAAGGTGCCTATTCCGGCCAGGATGGTTCAGCCTACTGTGGATGTGGATTTGTGTTACAGCTATTTGGGCAAGCCGCTGTACCGGCAAGTCGGGGGATGGTGCAGGGATATCCTCCACGGCCGCTGGCGAGACGCTATAGTGCGCTTACGCGTCTTGATGGGCCTCGCTTACGATCCTTATGATCGTTACGCCGCCTTGCAGGATCTTCATCGTCGATGGAAGGCCGCATCCCCCTTGTGCACAAAGCCTCTTTATTTTCTACTCATGGCGGATTACGGAGGATTGGACCAAGGTCACTCGCCACAAAGCCCTTATTTGCATCGTGTTATACGATTTCTTAAAGATACCGGGGCGGAAATTGGTTGGCATCCATCTCTACGATCCAATTCGGACCAGGCGGTGGCAATGCGGGAGCTTAAGGCCTTGGAGATCTTGGCAGGCAAAATAGGCGCATCTCGTCAACATTATTTGGCTTTGAATCTACCTAACCAAGCCGAACGCCTTCAAGCCATGGGAATAGGATGCGAGTATAGCATGGGCTATGCCGAAAAGCCCGGATTCAAAGCGGGGACGCTGCATCCTTTTCGATTCTATAATTTGACCAAAGATCAAGAACTCCCTATACTCATATTTCCGGTGCCGATAATGGATGCCACCTTGCGTCATCATATGCGTTTGGACCCCTGCGAGGCTTGGGAAAAGGTTCAACCCCTGCTGAATGCCTGGGATCAATACGGTGGATTTTTCACGTTGTTATGGCATAATTCGACGATTGATGGTGAGTGTGTAAAATCCAAGGAGCCGGATGGTTGGCAGGCATTTTATCAAAAATGTTACGAAAGAGTCTTGAGCTTGGATAAGGGTGAAGTCGAATCCAGAGATCTTGATCAGCTTACCGATGGAGCGTGGGCCGTTCGAGAACTGACGGAGGCAGAGCGAAATGACTGGGATCGTTCTCTGCCCTCTTCGGTGTCGGTGTACCATTGCAGAGCGTATTTGAATCATCGTTTGGGCAGTCAGTGGGCTTTGCTAATCTCGCCAAATCAACGTTGGGCCTTGCCCATCCCGGGAGGACTGGCTCCATGGACTCGCATTCTTCGTCAGCCCTTGATGGTTCAGTATTACCAAATCCTGCGTGTTGAATTCAAGGAGGAACAAGTTCGTCCTTCATCGCAAACAGGTTTGGCCAGCGTTCAGGTTTATGCCTCCTTGCTCAAGGCCTTGGATCGTCGCTACCAATGGGTGGATTGGCAATTCGATTGCTGTGAAATTCCAACCTCGTTGGAAGCCTTGCTCCCCGGTCCACGATGGTCTTGGGAAGTCAAGCCCTCCTACATTATTCGTGTGGAATCCTCCTCAGAGGAGCAATGGAAAACGTACAGCGATCACCATCGTCGGTACCTACGGGATGCCACCGCCGTAGAGTCCTTGAATCGCTTAGGTTGGGAGCTTATGACCTGTACGTCCTGGGATCAAGCCCTCTCGCAGCCTGGTTTGGTACAGTACTTAGACCTTGGATTGCAAAGCAAAGCAGGCTGGAATCGCGCCAAAATCCATCAAGCCCAAACGCTGATTCGGAAGATCTTATCGGAAGAGAAAGGCACCCTTTTCTTGCTTCGTCGAGGGGATATATTTCTGTCGGCTTGTGTGTTATGGCATTCAGGCCATAGGTTGGTTTATCAATTTGCCTGGGATAGCCCCGAGGGTCGCACCAATCGTGCGGCTATGCACTTGGTGCATGCAATCTTGGAATGGACCCGCACACAATGCGATCTTGACGGGAAGCTAGTCTATGAGAATCTTGACATGGAAGGCTCTGAAATTCCGGGACTTCAACGTTTCTACGCAGGTTTTGGTGGAAGGCCCCGTACCTATTGGCGCATAATCAAGCGTTTGCCGTTCAACAAGGTTTAAATGATGATATCCTTGTCTTTTTCTTCTTTGAGAGAGGATTCAATATCCTTCAGCATGGCTTGGTACACTTGCGGATTGATCAGGTAGCGCAAATGCAGGTTTACATCTTCAAAGCAATGCATGGCGGAAAGGGTTGCCCTGCAGCAGTAGCCTTGTTTGTCCTTTGTAAATGGGCGAATCGGCCCCGCAAGGGTGTTGATGACCACGCGACTCCTATCGGTGTCTATAGGCATCCTGGATAGTTTGGCGTTAATTATGACTAATTGACCTCTGTAATAAATGAGTTGATGCCTTTTGGCATGGGTTGTAAGCAGGTCATTGTGGGTAAAGGCATGAACGATGTCAGGTCGAATCCCCAAAAAGGTCCTTTTAAAGGCTGAATTGGTGATATCCAATTCATAGAAGGATGATAAAATTTCCTTGAAGCGATTTTCCAAATCTGGTAATTCTTGGAGACTATTGTAGAGATTGGGGATTTTCAGCCCGTACTGGCGGATTTCATGATGATGGTAGAGGACGCTTTTGGAAAGATCAGAGGTATTGTCGGACCCAACTCGTTTGCGTGAACGTGAAGAGCGATTGTTCAGAAGGTCGCTTAATTTTTCAATCAGTCTTGCGATTTGGCTCATGCGGCAAATTTAGGTCGCTCTTGGGATTTTGAAAGATTAATTTGTCGGTGAGACTCTTCGATAAGATCCCGTAAGGCTAGCGCGTCAAACGGGTGAATGATCGGGTTCGTAGAGGAGGTTATCATCAATAGACATCAAGGAGCAATTAATACATAAAAATTCATAAATAAAATCCGTTATTGGACAAAAATTATTATCTTTTGACGACCAAAATGTGATATAAGAGACTTAATAACCCTTTAGTAAGTCAATTCCAGGGAGCTTTCGGCGCGGAACACGTCCACGATAAGTCCGTCCCGGTCCACTTTGACAAAAAGGGGCGTGGCATAGAGCACATAGGCTTCCACGGTAGGACCTTGTCGGCCCAGGGGATCTTGCAAATGGGTCCAGGCAGGCAGAGTGGCGATAGTGGAGGCCCAATCTTGGGCAGAACCCCCCACGGAGATCGTTGTTACGGCCCAATCGGGATGCTTGGAGGACCACCAACGGTAAAGTTTGGGCAATTGTTCCAAGCAATGCCCGCAATCAGCCGCCCAGAATACATAAATCCCCTCGGTCGGTTGCAAACGAACTACCTCTCCTGCTGCATTGACCAGGCTATCCAGTCGGGGCGCTTTGGCGCCTTGGCTGATGGGGGCGTAATGCCGAAGGTTGTCCCGCAATTTGCGCTCCAATTCCGGATCGGTGCATGAATTGTTTTCGGACAAGAGCTGGGAAAGCAATTGGAGGGCTTTGGGTTGTTGCATCTGCTGAAGACCAATTCGCAGGAAGTCAGCCACGGGTACCACATAACGGGGACTGCTTTTGAGGTGGTTCATCAAGGATTCCACAAAACGCATGGCTTGTATTTCCTCAGAATACACGGAATCAGGCTCAAAAAGCCTATAATATTCCACAACCATCTTGGGCAACACATTATGGTACAAATGAACGGTGTCGCTGAGGTCCATCAAGTTCAGGTAGCGCCCTGGCTTCAGCTCTTGACGTAAACGCTCCGGGCGATTACCGACGAAAGGGGCTTCCAGACCCAAGAGGCGCAGTCCCAAATCCGAATCCGGGGCTTGAATCATCCGCATGAGCAAGCCCTCCGCGGTCTCGATGTGTTGAATTTCGCTTTGGGCGCCTTCCAACATGGCCTTGGCTTGTGGAAATTCAACGGTCAATTGGTCCAGCAATTGCAGCTGATTACGTAAACGAATAAGTTCGCTGCGGGTATCTCGGTAGATCTTCCAGGAGGCGCCGTGATGGATCAGGACCGAATCCGGCCCCAAGGCCTCAAAATCCAGGCCTTTTCCGTCCCATACCACTGCATTTTGGCCTCCAGGCCAAACCAATTGGTAGAAACCATGGTAGGCCATAGTCGGCATTTCGAAACGAACCACTCCGTTGCTGTCCGTCTGAGCAACGGCTATCGTATCGGATTGATGCAGACGAACCGTGGCAAGGACCACCTTGGCGCCAGGCTCGGCAGGGATTTTGGCCTGGAGCAGGCTGGAAGACACAGTTACTTTGCCTTTATGGGCCAGTGCCGAAGGGACAACTAGACCCCAGAGTAAACCCAGTCCAAGAGTCAGAAGTAGAGGATTTCGAATGTTCAGGGTGGAATAATGTGGTAGGTAGGCCTGGTTCACGCTTTTAAAATTATTTAAGTACAAATATCGGCACGCTTAGGAGTACGATATTTGCGGCATGACAGATCGCCAAGTAATTTTTTCGATGGCCGGGGTGACCAAAACCCTCCCCACCGGCAAGACCATTCTCAAGGATATTTACCTTTCTTTCTTTTATGGGGCCAAAATCGGGGTCCTCGGATTGAACGGCGCTGGTAAATCGACCTTGCTCAAAATCATTGCCGGGCTGGATAAAAATTACCAAGGCGAAGTGGTCTTTTCCCCGGGCTACAAGGTGGGTTACCTCTCGCAGGAACCGGAACTGGACCCGACCAAGACGGTCAGGCAAATCGTCGAAGAAGGGGTGGGTGAAACCATGGCTCTTTTGGCTGAATTTGAAGCGGTATCGGCCGCCTTCGGGGAGCCAGACGCGGATTTTGACGCGTTGCTCAAACGCCAGTCCGAAATTCAGGAGGCCCTTGATGCATCGGATGCTTGGAATATTGATACCCGCCTGAACATGGCCATGGAGGCCCTGCAATGCCCGCCGGCGGATGCGTTGATTGAGCGCCTTAGCGGGGGAGAGCGCCGCCGAGTGGCTCTGTGTCGTCTGTTGTTACAGGAACCCGAAATCCTCTTATTGGACGAACCCACCAACCACTTGGATGCCGAAAGCATCGATTGGTTGGAACAGCATTTGCGTCGTTACAAAGGCACCGTCATTGCGGTTACCCACGATCGCTATTTCTTGGATAATGTGGCGGGATGGATTTTGGAATTGGATCGCGGTGAGGGTATTCCTTATCAGGGGAATTATTCGGGTTGGTTGGAACAAAAATCCAAGCGCTTAGCTCAGGAAGAAAAAAGCGAAAGCAAAAGGCAGAAAACCTTGCAGCGCGAATTAGACTGGGTGCGTATGGCCCCCAAAGCCCGTCACGCTAAGTCCAAGGCCCGTTTGACCGCGTATCATAAATTGTTGGACGAGGATATCAAGGAAAAGGAGGCCCGTTTGGAGCTCTTTATTCCGTCAGGACCGCGCTTGGGTAATACCGTGATCGAAATCGCGGGGGTGAGCAAGGCTTTCGGGGAAAGGACTTTGGTCAAGGATTTGACGTTTAGTTTGCCACCAGCTGGGGTCGTTGGCATTATTGGACCCAACGGGGTGGGCAAAACCACCTTATTTCGCATGATTGTGGGTCAGGAGAAACCGGATGCCGGAACGGTTCACATCGGGGATACGGTGCAGTTGGCGTATGTGGACCAATCGCACGATGACCTGATTCCGGACAAGACGGTAATCGACCTGATCTCCGGGGGAACCGAATACGTGATGGTGGACGGTCGCCAAGTCAATGCCCGAGCCTACCTCAGCAAATTTAACTTCACCGGGTCGGACCAAAACAAAAAACTCAAGGACCTCTCCGGTGGGGAGCGCAACCGAGCGCATTTGGCGTTGACCCTCAAGCAGGGAGCGAACGTTCTTCTCTTGGACGAACCCACCAACGATATTGATGTGAAGACGTTGAGGGCCCTCGAAGAAGCCATCGAGAATTTCCCCGGCTGTGCGGTTATCATATCGCACGATCGTTGGTTCTTGGACCGGGTATGCACGCACATGCTGGCCTACGAAGGAGACGGCACCTTTTATTGGTTCGAGGGCAATTTTGCGGATTACGAAGAGAATCTGCGGCAGCGCAAAGGCGAATCGGCCTTGCGTCGTAACAAATACCGGGACCTGAGCGGTAGAACCTCCTAAATAATGTGTAACCCATGCCTTCGACCCTCAAAACCCTGCTGCTGGACGGCGATGCGGTGGCCCGCAAGTTGACCCGTATTGCCCTGCAAATCAGGGAAGATAACTTCGACGAAACGCGAATTTTGTTGGC
>SXGR01279034.1_pt1 | contig 30217 bp, 15 predicted proteins | sample 3174711 | NCBI WGS metagenome assembly SXGR01 (sample SAMN11356860, study PRJNA531348) | freshwater metagenome | isolation source: freshwater sample F1-60 | place: China: Fuxian Lake, Yuxi | collected 2017-12-25 | reverse complement strand
TGAGTTGGTCCCCAAGGACAAGTCGCACAGTCGTCATAACAACAGTATGGGGCATTCCCGCACCCGAAATTGATCTGGACCAAACCAGCTACCCGGTGAAAGCGCGTCTGCGTGGCGTCACTCAATTCTGGGAACCGTGGAGGGAACCGGGCCTCCCGCTGGACATCACCCATATCAGGTTTCCAAGCGAGACTGACTTCCCAGGGCTGCCGGAAGCCCACGACGCATTCCCCAACCCGGATGACGGCAACGGGCTCGCGAGAGGGAGGGTCGTCTTCACCAACCGGGATCAGATCCCCTTGGGTTTCGACCCGGGGTCCTGCATCAGGGGTGACCGCCTCGTCGTGGATTTCCCGGACTGGATTTACCGCGTCCGGGTGAACCTGGGCGATACCCGCGTCTTCAGAATCTATGGACGGAACGTCATTGACCCCAATCAGACTGGCTACCGGGCGTCGGGAAGGTCATCGCCCATGCCCCCCACCACGGCATCATCCGGGGAACCGGCTACCCCGGCGATGGGTTGCCGGAATGACCCAGGCGCCGGAGAACCCCGCGGTGACCGGCGCCGTCGGCAGGATGTGTGGCCCGGATTGCAGACATCCTTGGGAACACGCAATCCAGAAAGCCGGCCACTTGGGGGAGGAGTGACCGGCCCGTCGATTCCGTTAATGCGAATGACCAGGTTGCGGGCTTCGGCGTCCGATGTACGCAACACGGCGTCCTTCAATCGCGGTCATTGTTCCCCCGGCGCCAGTCTCATCCGACCCCGCCACCGAGACCGGGCGACTGGCAAGGAACCCGACGATGTGCGTAACGCTATCCCGAGGCGGAGGCGCTCAATTGCCCTCCGTACGCGAGGTATGAGCGGGTAACGCTTGGGAAGGAAGAAGAAGGGCATCAGGTTAGGTAGTCCTCGCCGATTTCACGCTTGTACTCGGCGAGTGCCTCAGGGTTCGCACGGTCACTTGCTTCCTCCGCAACCGCTCCAACCGCATCGTACGAGTTCCACGCTGGCGCCTTTGCGCCATTGACCGGCAGCTCGGGGTCCCAGTACCGCGCGTTCTCACGGACAATGGAGGCCAGTTAATTTCTGCAGCATGGAAGGCGGCGTGTGCGGACCTGGGCACGGGTGCCTGCCGGACGGGACCGGACCAGACCCGGTCAAACGGGAACTTAGAGCTCCGGCTCCAGGCCGTCCTGCGCGAATGCCTGTGCCTCCATCCGGAGGCAATCGAAGACGAGCTTCAACAAACATTGGACGCCTTCATGGAGTATCACAACCACGACCGACCGTACCTCGGCATCAAGGGCCTCACCCCCCTCTCCCACCTCGCTTTCTTGTCAACAGCCTTGTCAGAGACAACACTTAGCCCGTACGTCAGGGGCGCCGGGCTCGAGCTCGCCCCGTGCGTCGACAGCGTTGCGGCTATACCGGACCCGTGCAACAGTGCTCAAATGCTGCAACTTGGCATATGCCGGGACGGTCACGTGCTTCGACGCCATGCCTTTCCGAGGCGATAACGCGCAGGAATCCAGCCCGTGAGCCAGTGGCGGTACGGTCGAATTCAGCCTTTGCTCCCGCTCTGACGCGGTAGTACTCGGCAGATACATCGGGGGTTGCGAGCTGGTGACCGGCGCTTGCTTTCTTTAGAGGCGTTTCTACTCAACCTACGCCTCACCTATTCCACGCTGACGCTCATGAATGGCCTCACCCTAGAATAGACATGGTTGAGCCTACCGGTTGTGTCACTCAAAGTGGACCGTGAAGGAGGCAGCTGCAACGACACTGGCAGCCTCCCGTATACAATAAGCTATGACTAATTTTGAGCGTCCAGATAACAATTCACGACATATTGGCAAAATAACCATTTCGACGACACACGGTGACGTGCAGGTTTCGACGCCATTGCTCTATCCGGTTGTCAACTTGATGACTGGAACCACGGCCAATGGTGGTGGGGTGTGGGGATATGTTTGCGATGTCTTACTGCAATCACGAGCTTCATCACATCCCTATTGGTCATCTTTGTATTCTAATACACCTTTTATCACGGAAGCTCTTCATTTTCTTGACTATAATGTCCGGCCCCAGTCATTGGAAACACGATGGCTAAGTCAGCCCCTCAGGGACAGGTACGCGAGTGAGACACGTTCAAATCATCGGACGTCCGCTCGGGGCCCCGTCAGCCACACGTCGGCGATGTTTGTCGATTCCGGCGGGTTCAGGCTGCTGAGACTGCCAAGCCTTGTTCTTCACGAGTACGGACTTCTTCTTGAGGGGCATGAAGCGGAGGGGGTTTTTTCCCTGCAGCAGCGTTACGGAGCGGACATCATCGCGAGCCTTGACTATCCGTTCCTCCCGACAATTAGTCCAGGAGAAGCGCAAGTTCGGGCTGACAGGTCGCTCATGAACGCAATCGAGGCGATGCGATTGGCACGTTCGGGGTCTTCAACAGGCTTCAATCCGTTTGTGTACGCCGCCTGCCACGGATTAACTCCGGAAATGATGTCCCAAACCGTCACTTCGCTATTCGGTCAAAGTCTCGAACTTGGGTATGACGTGCGGCGCTTGGGCGTTGCGGTCGGTTCCCTAGTTCCACTCCGCAGCTCGAAGAAGCTCGAAGCCCTCGTTGCCTTGGTCCATGCCGCGGTCGAGGCCATTCCCCGGGACGTACAGAACTTTGCCGTTTCCCCGGTCCACACTTTTGGTCTAAGCGGTGACTTAGTACCCATTTTGGTGTATCTCGGGGTGGATTCATTTGACAGCAGTACGTTTCTCCAGCAGGCACAAATCCGACGTTATTGGCATCCGTCCAAGCGGAAATACGTGCATTTAAGAGATTTGAGTGATCATAAGGAAGTTCTTGGTTCCCTATGTTCATGTCCAGTATGTAAAAATCTCTTACCTAACGACATTATTGCGTCTCTCGTTTCCGGTGAAGAACCGACCCTCTCACATGACGGGAGTCATGAATATAAGAGTTCCTGGTATGCCAAATTAGCCCTACATAATTTGTACCATGAACAAGTTCAAGTCGCTTCCGTCCGGAGTGCGGTGGGGCAAAGCGCTCTCAGTGAATTCCTGATAGATCATGCGGGCCACCAGCACCGGATTCGACAAGCTCTGATGACAAGCGCCAGGTTGAGGAATGACTGGAAGTTAATCTCTGCCTTGGAGCGGTTATCAAGCCGCTCGTATCACAACCTACCGCTGTTGCCGGCCAGTCCACTGGAGCCAGCCCCCGCTCCCACAATCACCTATCGATATACTCCCTCTTCTTTCAACATATGCGATCCAGACCTTGTCGAGCGTCCAGACCTCTCCGACCTTCTCGCCCAATACGAGCCCAGCACCCAATTTGAACTCGCCCTTATCCTTCCATGCTCATCCGTCAAACCCTATGGGAACTCGGTGTCGCAGAGGACTACACTTCGGACGCTTTCGGCAGCAGTCGGTGCCGACGTGATGGCCCGCATTCATAAAATTACCCTGTCCGGCCTCTATGGACCGGTTCCGGTGGAGTTTGAAACCGAGGAGGAGGTGCTGCGATATGACTTCCTGCTTGCAACGGTTGACAAGGCGCAAATCGCGGAAAATGCCCGGCGCGTCGCTACGTACTTAAACCGCTGGACCCGACAAGGAAGATACCGCCGCGGTGCGGTCGCCTACGTCCCATTCCGCGCGTATCGCGACGCAGCCAGCAGGGCACAGGCATTGGCCCCCGGGCTTGTCATAACCCCCTCGGTCAACGTACGATCCACCTCACGGGATGAAGACCAATTGGCGGAACTGATTGACGCCGTCCGGCAGTGCTTCGGTTATGTCAAAGGTGACGTCGTCACGGGTGCCGATGTGACAGCTCCCTATCAGGCGATGGTGCAGGCCGCGTTCGACATTAACGCGTCACCAGGTCCAAGGACTGATTGACCATGCCTCTCTTACTTGATTACCTGACGGTTTACGGTCCGATGCTCGAGATAATCGACTCGTTGATGCTCCGTCTCGACACGTGTACTCAAGGGCAGCTCTGCGAGCACGTATTCCTTCAAGAAGCCTCTATCGACTCGAGGCGCGAGGTGCTCGCATACGCCCGTCAGGTAGGAATTCTGAATGAGGTTCCATCCGCCATTCAACCTGCAAGCGTTGACCAACCCCTTCTTCGTGGGCGCGTTGACCGTACGCTCCCACTGGAACTTGTGCTTTTGCAACATTTTCATACCTGCACTGCGCCGAACCACGTGCATCGGGACCTCTACGCGTTTCTGCTTCGTGTCATGGATTTTGGTTCTTTAGTATTGCAACGTGACGAGGTTTGGCCAAGTTATAATAAATTTGCTTCCTTAGATCGTAATGTCATTAATAGTCCCAGAATGGCGTCGTGGTTACGAATATATACATTCATTGGGATGGTATCTCCAGAGCGGAGCAACACTTTTACGCTGACCCCAACCGTGAAACTGGTGCGTTTGCTTGTCCGCCACCTCCGCACGCAAGGTGCCCAGTTGGTAGTCAATGGACAAGTGCGCATGACGGACCTGGTGGCATACATTGAGGACGGCTTCTGCCCGATGACCGATAGGAGGGGACGGATTCACCGGGGGTGGGTCGACGCACTGACCGCATTGGTGGTGTTCGGAGAGATTGAACTCTCCGTCATTGGTGATGCCCCAACGATCAATATGGGGACTCAAGTGTATTCGCACATGTCCTTCTTGAACGCGCTGGAAACCCCGGAGAGGGACGTCCAGTAATGCCAAGGCACGTTTGCTGGGACATGGCGTTGGTACGTCAGTTCATGACGACCGAGGCGAGCACCAAGAAGGACCCTGACCTCTTCTTGCAATTGCACGAACCCAACTCCCGAATCAGGGTCGTTGACAGCAAGCCCCTGGTCTTTGACGAACAGGGTGTCGCGCGGGACGGCGGGGAACTATTCGTCAATGAGGAAGCACTGCTTAAAGCAATCGTGACCTCGACCCCAGAAGACCCGAACCGGGTGTTCGTCGTCGTTGGCGAGCCGGGGTCAGGGAAATCGCACCTTGCGCGATGGATTGAGTACACGCTGGTCAACAGGAGAAAGACGGATGCGTCGCTCCCACACGTGCCAATCCATATCCCGCGCCACGTCGACTCACTGGCGGCGGTCGTGAACCGCCTCGCGCAGCACTCGGGACTGACGGTAGCAGGAATCGGCACCTGGGATCCGGTGTCTGCCCCGCCTGACAAGCTGTCGGCGTACCTGGCTGCCACCGTGCAAATGCAGCTCGGTAGTGGAACCGCGTCAGCGGCCCGGGACCCTGACCTTGCGTTGATCGTGGAGTCAAATGCGTTTCGTCAGCTTCTCACGGTGCAGGTGGTGCACTATCAGGAGCAGCGGAAGCACGGTGGAGCTTCGGGAACCCGAAGAGAACTGCTTGAGTTGACCCGAGACGCCATGTCGGACCTTGCCAAATCCGTTGGCGTTTCGCCGACCGATCGCGCCCTGGCAGACTGGCATGCGGCGGTGTCTGAAAGCACTCGCGATGCGCTCATGCGTCAGATGGGACTTGACAAGCTCGATCTGAAAACGCTCTTAGCCACAATTTCGCAGCGGTTCAAGGATCAAGGCATGCGCGCGGTGCTCATCCTAGAAGACGTGACGTCCTTTGACCTCTTGCACAAGGATGTGCTGCTGTTCTTGCTTGATGAAAGCGCTGGCCACTTCGATGCTCTCATCTGCTGGACGACTGGGTTCGAGCAAGAGTATATGCAAACATACCAACGCCAGCGGTATACCGCACGCTTGTCGTTGACGGATGAAAACAACGAGACCTACTCACTGCAAGATGGGAGATGCGTCAACCTCGTTCGCAGGTATTTGAACGCCGTACGCATCCAGAATGCCGAGCCATGTCAGGAGTGTGCGCGGATTGAAGGCGAATTCGCGGGATGCTATCCATTTACGCCGGTGTTCATCCGGAATATATATGACAATCTGATCTCCACCAATTCGGAAGAGTGGAGGACACCACGGCACCTGCTCGACCGGGCGATAAAGTCCTATCTGGAACTCGCATCCCACGACGGCCCATTTCCCCCGTTGACACAGCCCGAATGTGTAAGGGATATTGTGTACGACCGCGAACTTTACGCGTTGCGGGACAGGTTTTCTGCGTTCGTTGCGCTGATGGGCTGGTATGGCCTCAAATCAGGCGAGGAGCAGCTTTCAATCTCCATTGACATTCCTATTGCGGTCGCGCTCGGCGTTGCCGTGCCCCCACAATTCCGTGGGGGGCGGTCCATCGCACTTCCCATCACCGGGGACACCGCTAGGCAGACTGGGCAGTCCGACGCGGTGCGCTCGGTCAGCCAACAAAATGCGCTCAAGGTTCTCCGTCTGGAGTTGCAAGCGTGGCTCTCAACCATGGAACCTCCGCCGCATTATGTCGAGTTTGCAAGGGCGGTTGCCAAGGGATGCCAATTTTTCCGGTTGCCACTTCCCTATGCGTTTTCGCACCCCTCCGGCGCAGCATCTGGAACACGCTCCCTTGTCTATGGGTTGGACCGAGCCGATGCAAACGTCGTCCTCGAAGATGGTCGCACTGGGCCCCAGCGAGGTTCCATGATGCGGATTACCCCAGGCGGAGGCGGTTTTCCAGCAGTTCACGAGTATGCAGTCCTTGACAACCTGCTCGCATTTCATGCATTAGGACACTTCCCCCCCGATGCCAACCTCTCTCTTGTTCGGGAATGGCTCGAGCGCTATTACGGCAAGCTTGCCACTGCAGCGGTGAGCCGGTTCCAATTGGGCTTGCTGATGCCGGTGCCAAACTTTCTGCTTCTCGCCAGAATACTGTTGCGTACCTGGTGCGGGAATAGCCGACCGCTTGCATCACCGATGGACGCTCTCGCACGCATTGAGGCGTGTCCCCGAACCGTTTCTCCGGTTCTCGAGTACGCGCCAGTCGACCTTCGTCCACTCGCCAGAATGCTTCCCCAGATTGAAGATGCTCTGCACAGTATCTTGTGCATCTCAAAAGAATTCCAGGATGCGGGCTTGATGAGCATGATCTGGGATACGTTTGACCTTGATCGGGAGCTGCGCACGGCTGCGAAAATCACCCTGAGCCAGGTTGACGAAGACTTTCGCCTCGGTGGACGTCTCCGGCTTCGGGACGTAGCGCGTGAAGTCAAGGGTGTGGCCGCTCAACTTGTGGCCATGACGACAATTGGCCCTCGTCAAGATGGAACCGCGCGATTGCTGAGGATAGCGGGTGCCACGTCGTCCCCCGTGCCAGAAACTATTGAGGCCATGGGCAATCTGTACCGGGCCATCCAGCAGCACGGTGTTTCACTCGCCACAGACGCAGGGATTGTGACGGACCCCGCACTGTGGCGTCGCTGGTTTGCCCTTTCCGATAATTTTGAGGGTGACCTCGAGACCGACTGGTCTGCCCTGCACGACTTCGCTGTGAACGCTCCAACATCCAGTGCGACAGGCATCGAGGTGCTGGCGTGGGCGGCGAGCACCCAGGCCTGGCTTGACCGCCCAATCACCCATCTCGTCGAGACGGCCATAGCAATTGTCGGAATGGCCGTCTGGTCAGGCGACCAGGCGCCGGCCCGCGACAATCGTTCAGCGCGCCTTGAAGAGAGCCATAAGCAACTTGAACAACTCCAGTCCCAATGGCTGGCACGCCGATGACGATTGCAAACCTTGCGGTCCGTTCCGCTGAAAAGATTTTTTTGGAGGCAGCGACCCTGAGTAGCACTGAGACTGCTGCCTACTGCGCTGAACTTGCAACAATCCTGACGGAACTCACTACAACGTGCGAGCGCCTGGCTGGCCACATACCCGCTGAGCCCATATCTCGAGGGATGTACGACGCCCTTCTCAAGCAAATTGATGGTATCGTGGCTGGTATCGGCAATTCGGAAATCTCCAGTCGCGACCCGGTTGTGCCAGCACGTCTGCGCGACCACGCGCGATTGGTCACGGCCTTCTCTCTGCAACTCGGGTTAGTCTCCCCACCTGAGAATGAGTGAATCTCCCAGTCTCAAGCTATCTATCCACTGCCTGACCTCGGGGGTCAGCAGCGCAACTGGAGCGCCTTGCTTCGACGTGACACCATCCAGGAATCGCCTGACTGCATCCGGAATGTGATCGTGCAGGGACAATCCCCTGAACAAGCCATTGAGCTCAGCAAGTCCGGACTGGAACTGCACGAGTGCGTCGTGGCTAGCTGGCATCGGGCGCGCTGCAAGCGACCGGCACAGCGTAGCGATTTCATCCGCCTTCTGATCACTCAGGCTCGAATTGCGCGCCAGGACCCTGATCACCACATCAGGAATGCTGCGAACTTCACCCCGCAGATACTGATCCCAATGGGATTTTAGTGGGTTCCGGACGTGTTCGTCAATCACCTGTGCAACACGTGTGAGGGATTCGGCATCACGAGCCTGGTCACCTGGGAGGTCCTCTCCGCCTCGAAGGAATGCCTCCGGACTGGCCCAGAATGATGCGCGGGCCGCCCGAGCACACTGAGCCGCGCGACCACCGACAAGATCACGGAACAGCTCGACATTGGGAATCGTGCTGGCAAGCACATCCCTCGTGGCCTTGAGCGCGCGTACGTCGTCAAGGATGTGCTCAATGTGCCGAATTACCGTTGGGCACGATTCAGGAGCGAGCCGTGCGAACGGGAACTCGGCAAGCAGCGCCTCAATGGCATTGACTTCCTCGAGGACGTCGGAGAGCGTCACAAGTTCCTTGTGAAGCAAGTTCGCGCCTATCGCTGGCACAAGCCACGGTTCGGTCGGCGTGGGCACGGTTCCGGGGTCCGACATGGCCCCGATGAGCTCCCCCAGTGCTGTGTCCACCCGGCTAAGGGCGGCTAATCCCAGAGCGGGCACAGCACCGGCGAGCCAATCTGCAGTTCTCCCATGCATGCTTATCGGGGAACTTGCGATGTCTTGGAGTTGCGTCACGCGTTGCCCAAACGCCCTCCACAGTTCGGGCGTCGTGGGTACTTGGTGTGCCATGACCGTGGACACGAGTTTCTGGACTTCGGGTATGCGGTCTTCAAGCTCCGACCCGGCAAGCAGCTTGACGGCCCTCAGGTCGACAACCTGCGATTCACGCAGGGCATGTTCAGACCAGACCGAACGCTGTCGTTGGCTGAAATTGTTGCAGTCTTGCTTGAAGTCGTCCCAGAATGGCCTTCGCCGATCATTCAATGCTGGTTGCGCGATTGACTGAAAGTCGGCCATGAATTTGCGTCTGAGGTCCCGCAACTGGACCACGTGGTCCCTAATTAGGCTGGTTTCTGGCACGCTATCAGACATGAACGGAACACTGCGACGGACCGCAGCTGCGCCGCTGAGAATGTCAGCCACCTCCTTGATGACAGGAGCCCGACTGCTAAGTTGTTCGAATGCAGCTTGTTTTTCAGTTAGCTTCCGCCGGGTCTCGAGTTGACCTCGCAAACGCTTCAGCTGGCCAGCGAGGTGGGTTTTTCCCAAGGGTTTGTCGACCAACGGCTCGGTTGAACGATCTTCGAATTGCACCCTACTAGGCATGCGCGGGTTCGGCTCACCGAGAATTTTCGCGCAGGCCACCTCTGCCTCAAGTAGGTATCCGTCGATGGACCGAACCAAGGATTCATACTCGGCTTCAGCCCCGGACAGCGGTCCGGCATCGAGCATGTAGGCCAGCTGGTTAGCGAAACCCTGTGTAGTGGCGAGAAAGTGCAGGACCTCTTCCCGTACCGTCATGTCCGTGCGCGACAGGAGGAGCGCCTGTCCCATGACATTCGGATTTCTAGCCCTCCCCTGTGAATCGACGACCTTGCGCGCTGCATCAATCTCGGCTTGCGCCGGGGTTTGAAGCCGGTCTTCGAATTTCGTCAACAGCGACGAGAGCGGTGCCTGGTTGGGCCCGGCTACCCAACCCATGCTCTGAACAAGGTTCAGTAACGAACGACCCTCTCGCACCAAGGACTGGATTGGTGTTCCACGGGGCAGCGCAGGAGCTACTTTCTCCTCCCAAGCGACGACGCTCTTTTTAAGCACTTCAAAGAGCGCTTCAAGGTCGGGTACCCCCTTATGCGCGGAAGCAGTTTTGGCGACAATTGAGCTCGGAGGTGACCGCGGCTCGTCGCCAACGGATGACTTCATCCACGTGTTTTCGCGCAGGGCAATGAGGTGCCGGCTCACGACACTGATGTCGGAGTAGTTCGAATCCCCACCCTTGGTCGCAGCTGAAACCGCGTTGACGGCGTTTCGCAGGGACTCAGCTGAGGTATTCAGTTGCCGAACCGCATTCCCGAAAGCAGCTCCGAGCCGTCGACCGACAATCGCCTCCGTGACCGGCTGTAGTGACATCACGTCCTTCACCAAATCAATGGCTTGAGGCGAGTCACTGATGGCTCCCGAGAGAAGGGCGCGGATGCCAAGTGCCTCGGTTGCCGCCTTGGCAACATCCCATTTTCCATCCGCAAGTTTGGCTCTGATACGGCTGACAACTGTCGATTCCCACTCGTCTAGAAACTGAATGAGCACTGGCAGAAAGACGTCAGCTTCCGGTGGCGCCAATCCGTCGCCCTTGGCAATCCCGTGCAATGCAGACAGAGCAAGCCCGACTTGGCGCCGTGCAGCCGGGGTATCTCCCGTCTCAATGGCGGGAAGGTCGAGACGGACACCACTGTCGGTGCCAGGCGTCCGCGCAGTCTCATCTGCCACGCAGATGTACTCTGTCCGGAACAAGTGGTGCGCCCCGCTGCCGGCCACCTGGGTTCTGACAATGCCGAAGGCGTCCCATTGAATGCTTCGTGCAAGCGCATCGAAAACCAGCAGCCGTGTCTCATTGAACCAGCCGTCGTATCCAACTCCCTGCTTGTTCATCCATCGGTTAAGACCCTTTACCCATTTATCTTCTACTGATGGTTGACCATGAACATCACAGAACGCGCTGGCGGGACGTGATGCCTGCGTACACCCGTTAGCACCACACACCTGCTCCGGCTGATGCTCGTTACAGTACGCTTGTTCTCCAATTGCCGCGTTGTTGCATCCAACCAACGCACAGTTGGAGGTTTGCAAGGCAGGCGGCCTTAAGCCGAACGCATCCCAGACTCCCGGCGGAATGGAATGCGCGAGTGTCGCCACCCCAGTCCCGGACGGCGAAGACCACCATTGAAGGATTACATTCGCGCGGTCAAAGTCGGGCCCATATGTTTGGCGCATCTGCTGATCATCAACGACCCCAATCCGGGGCGCCTGTCTAGTGAGAAGACTGACCAGACTTGGACCCGGGAACTCCCCACCCGTGATTGAATGGGTTCCCGGCTGTCTTGCCGCTTCATCCTTGAAAACCATCCCAAGGACATCACGTATGAAACTGCGCGGATTGAATGCCATCGTGAGGTCAGACGCCACCGCTCGTCGTATATTCGCGATTGCCTGGGTGGTAAATGGGTAGAGGCCAATGCCGTCTATTTCACCGAAATCTGCATGGCATCCATCGCGCAGCGGGCAACGGTCACAGGCGTTCGGTGGGGGAGGCAAGGCGCCGACTTCATCCTCGTCCGCCCACGCTTCCAACTCCGTGCGCGGTAGCCGGAGCGCATTCGCGTACCGGGCGGCAAACCTTGCCAAAAACATGTCATCGACCGGGTTCGGCGCATTCCCTGCCAAAGAAGCGCCACCAGTGGTTTGCCAATCGAGATTAAAGACAAATGACATCCTGGCTTGGATATTCACAGGGATTTGCGGGTAGAAACCGGTCGTTGCTGCAAGTGCCCATCGAAGCGGGCACAGGTCACTCTGGGACGCATGGGTCACCACAAGGGCGTCAAGTAGCGGGCGGTCAATACCGCGAACCCTCGCGAAGTCTTCGATTAGGAGAACCAATTCCTTGTTCTGCCTACGTAGCTCCCGGCGAATCTCGAGAATGATGGTCACCAGCTCATCGCCCGAGATATCCAGCATGCGCCGGATGGCAATGCTTGCAAACTGGTTGACAATCCGGGTTGCCATCGCACGATAAGCGGGTATAGACAACAGCCTAAGCGCATCACGTGCCGGTCTCGAAACTTCGTTGACTAATTCGCCAATGCGCAGGGGCCAGTCCGTGTCGAGGAACTGTCTCGGCACATCTTCCGGAACGTAGGTGCCCTCGGGAACCTCAACATGCCGCACTCTCTCGGAAATGAAGCCGTCTTGCTTGGACCACCAATGAGTACACAGCGGTACATCATTGAACACGTTGGAAAGCGTGACATAGGTCTCGCGGGCATTCTCCGCGCTGTCGTCGTCGTGTTCGCCATCGCCAAATTCTGGATTGAGAAACTGGAGTGCATGGCCAATCTCCCGTGCCATGCGGGTTCGCCGAGCGGCATCGGACTGTGCTTGGTCGCGTGACCCCGCGAGACGCTGCTCGTACTTCTCACGTTCGAGCACTGGCAGTTCCCGCAGGAGCAACTCCAGCACTTCGCGAAGGCTGACCTTTGTCCGCGGGACCACAACCACCGTTCGATGATCATCCGAAACCACCCGATACTTGAGCCATTGGATGAAATGGCTCTTTCCGGTTCCCTGGTCCCCAATGCACGCCATGGCAACGTGCGTCTCATTCGGGTCGAGAAATGCCCGCAAGATACTTTCGGGTGCCATCGAACCCGACGGCAAATGGGGAGGCGTTGGCCCAACGCGCCTCAGTTCATGGCTTGAGGTGACGGCAAGGAACGCTTCGCGCGCGAGGCCTTCCGCCTCAACGGCGAGAATCTCCGTAACCCGGTCCCGTGACCAACAGGCGTAGTTGATGAGCGACTGCGGAATCGAAGCCACGACAGACCGGCTCATGTGAACCTCCTGTGAACATTCCCACGGCCTACTTGTAATGGACCCAAGCCATTACCGAGGCTCAGGGCTACCAATTGCATTACTAATTCAGTCGTTCAATATGTGAAAATCTTTTTGGTTGGGCGCCAATTTGAAGGGTCACGCTGTCCGCATCCGCGTCATCGTGCAAGGCGAACTCTGTAGTCTGCATGAGGTGAAGGAGCGCGAGACTCGTTGTCGGAGAGAACCGGACGCCGTCACGCGTAGCTGGCTGTTGGCGTAGGCTGCCTCCGTCGAGCACGGGGAAATCAGTCGCCCACAAGTCCGGGAGCAATCGAAGCCGTTTCCGCTCTCCTATTATGAGCTTTGCCCGAAGGGCGCGCCGGACCAAATGACTGGGGTCTGGAAGGAGGAACCCGGCAGAACCTCCACGAAGTCCTATCCACTTGGCTACACCAATATACTGTGCCCAATAGGCAAACTGCTGGAGTCTGGTTGCATTCGGCATGCTCACTGCGCCGTCCGTCACTCCAGTGTTCAACGGCAACGGCTGCCTCGGTTGCTGTTCGAGAAGCCACGCAACTGCCTTGGGCACCTCCGACTGCTGATGACGATCTGCAGTGGCTGGCACCAGAAGACGAGGAACCAGCCAGTCCAACAGTGCCTCAGGTGATGTATCTTCAAGAGCAGTGTTCAACGTGCGCCCACCCTCATGCTCGGCGACCACCCCCAAGTCAATAGCCACGTTCAAAGCCGTTTCGAGGCCGGCTCTGCCATGTTCCGCGGTCTGAGCAGCAGGTGATCCATCCTGACCATAATCATTGCCGTCAGCTGTCCCAGGTGGCAAGCCGTTTCGGTTCGTCGAACCCCGGGTAAACAGCATCAGGTTTATGAGGTCATCCCTGCTAATCCCGGGATGCTGCTCAACACTCCGTGCCAGGGCAGCGATGCGGCTAGGAGTTGCCGCTTGTTGCGTGAGTACTGACATTGTGTCCCCTTCCTGCACGTCCTATGATCATTATCCGGGTGTTTGCCATATCAATAACTAAAAGAGCGCTTCAAACGAAGCGTACTCCATCAGGAAACCCAAGGGGGCGCGATCAGTCAGTGGGCTGCCGGGGTACTGGCTAATTTCGACTTTTGATCCTATTAATAGAAGTGTGTAATATACTGACGTATTCAGAACATCCATAATATCATGATCCAGAGAACCGTCGTGGACGCGAAACCAAATGGTGTTCCCCGGTGGCAGGAGGTCAGGCAAACGGTCCACAAATGCGCGCGTCTGGGCTAACCGACCGAGGTCCGGCGTAATTCTCGAACCCTCATCGACAAGGATGTTCGTGAACCCAGACTCAATGAGGCGTGCGATGCGTCGGTGAAACCCATGCTCCTGGAACACATCAAGGACATCGGGCATTTCGACCGCTACGTGCTTACGAGGCAGCAGGGCCGTGATATCAGTCCGGACTTTGGAGCCTCGCCAGGCGTACGAACTCACCCGTGGACGGTTCGCAACTACTCCCGAGCCGGTTCGGCGACAATCCGGACACCCACCACAGGACTTCGCGGGCAGGACTACCCCTCTTCGCTGGAGAAGCGGCGCATCATCCCCGGGCAACCGGTATGCCTCAGACAATACGGTGGCAAGGCACGGCAAGGCAGTTGCGTCGGCAACGCGGCGCATTGCTCGAAAGCTTTCTAGCGCGTCCTTTTCGGCCACCGCGCGTTCGGGCTCGACGCTCGTCCGCCACGTTTGTTCATCCAAGTGCCCTGCCTGGTTAATGGTGACGAGTTGCCAATCATCCCGTTCGGCAGCGGGTTGGCGAGATGGGTACCACGGCCCCCCCAAATTTATGAGGCCAGCGCGCTCCATCAAGATGAGCGTCCGGATATTCCACGCCTTATTCGCGGGGTTCACCATGTCGAGGTCTGCGCTCGTCGCTGCCGGAGGCACGTCGACGCGCATCGGATACGTTTCAGGACCATCTTCGGTCAGTCGAGAACCTTTCCGGCGAAACATCGCTTTCCAGCGATCAAGGCCTCGCTCGACGGTTAGGAGTTTCGGCGCCGAAATGCCTAATGCAATCTGTGCGTCGTCGGATGGTGCTCTCCCCGCTTGCATGTCTCCTCCAAGGGCGTCAGATTGGGACTGACCATCCAGGCCCGGACCGTGCGCGGCTCCCAGGCGTGCGGGCCTGCTGATCCACGGCACCAGCAAAACTGCTGTTGACTTGCCGTCACGCCCGCCTCGACCAACTTCCTGATAGTAGCGATCAATGCCCTCTGGCAGGCACGCGTGAACAATTGCTCTGACATGGCGGTAGTCAATTCCCAAGCCAAAAGCAGCCGTGCCGACCGCGATGTCAAGCTGCTGATCTCTCCACTTGTCGAGCAGTTCCCGGCGTTCGCGTTCTTTCGAGTTGGAACTCATGCCTAGGACACGCCGGTAGCCACGTTCTCGCAGGCGGTTCACCCACTGGTTTACATGGGCAACCTGGGTCACGTATAGGATGAGCGGTCTGGGAAGGTGGTCGACGGCCTCCAAGACCCTGTGGGTCTGTTCATCGTTGGTGTGTGCCCTAGCAATCCAGTACTCTGGCTCAGGCCGCAAGCTTGGTCCTCCGATGATGGCGAATGGACACGCCGTGCCGTCCGGGCCAACCCCAAAGAAGGACTTGATGGTGTCAAGGACACGCGCAGTTACAGTGGCCGACAGGACAATCGTGCGCAACGCCCGATCATCCGGAGCACACGCCAGCCACTCACGCCGATAGCCGGCAAGCTGCTGAAACTCCGGACGGAAATTTGCACCCCAGGTGTCGATCAGATGACCTTCGTCCATGACCAGGGCCTTGAAAAGTCCTGCCCTCGCGGCTTCGGTAAGCACCGGCACGAGGCCGGTGCAAGCTTGTTCAGGTGAGGTGAAAACCAGGCCTTGGGTGCCGGCGCGGATTTTGTCCCTGATCTGCTTACGAACCTGTTCGTTGCCCTGGCCACCGACGTAAGCACGCGGATGGCTCCCTAGGGCCTCTTTGAACAAGCGTGCGATTTGGCTTTCCTGGTCCATTGCCAAGGCAGTCGTCGGCACAATCACGACAGTCAACGCGTTTGACGAGTGGGCGTCTAACGGAAGCCTGGACACCAACTGCCCAACGAGGCTCTTGCCTTCCCCAGTGGCGAGCAACACGACCGATGTTGACCCTGGTGGTGCCATGAGGCAAGACCGAACGGCACGCTTTTGCGCCTCAGACTGATATTCGCTGTAGGTCCCGACTTGGGACAAGAATGGGTCGCCAGGCACCGACCTGATGCGTCGGCGTTCTTGGGTTCCGGCGGCGGCCCCGTCGACGCCAATCTCCGGAATATCTACTAGCCAATCTGGTTTCCACGGAAATGCAGACACCACTGCCCCGTTTGCGTCGTCGCGTCGTGCCAATCCAAACCGGGCCTGGAAGCTGGGATCACGGGCGAACGCGATTCGTTCTCCAATAGGAACGCTGACCGCGTCAGGCATCAGACCCCTTTGGACCGACTCTTGCCTGAGGACGTTGCGGACGAGCACGGCCAAGTCAACATCTGTGGCGGCCCTCCTGAACCGGGCCAATTCACGGCTCTTTAGGAGTTCGAGAAACCGGCGGTGGACGGGGCTTGCGAACCGCCCGGCCTCAGGTAGGTCGTCCTGATCGGTGCAAGCTAACCGGAGCAGTGCAAACGCTTCAGGCCCTTCAATATCCATCAACATCAGAGTCCTGTGGCCCGACCAACGTCATCGCCTGTTCACGTTGCTCAACGGTGCTTATGACGTGGAAGCCAATCGAGTCAACCCGGATGACCGGGGAGGAAACGGCGCGACGAACGTCCTCGACAAGCTGAAGTTCACGGTCGAAGTGCGTCAAATCGGCGTCTGGCTGATCGGCCCGGTTTACCCCAGCCCGTCGATCGATCCGTGCCTTGGCGACGGACAGTTGCTGCTGAGCATCTCGCTTGGCGCGTTCAAGACGGCTGACAAATTCAGGTGAGGTGCGCAGGAGTGTCTCGGCTCCGGTGCGCGCTCGTTCACACGCAGTCTGCAGGGGCTGATCATCTATCACAAGCCGGAATAGGTCAGGTTTACTGCCAAGGTTGAGCGCATCTGACTTGAAATAACGACTTTGCAAGATAGAAATAGTTAATTCCTCTTCCACAATGGTAAAATCACTGTTAAAATAAAGGGTTTCAAACGAGGGAGGGAAGAGAGCGTCGGCGCGTCGGCGAACCGCCGAGGCACGGACGGGGTCAACGTCGTCCAGACCAGCACCGGCTTCAACGACGAAGTCCAGCCGGAAAAACGTGGTAATTTCGCGTCCCTCCCAGTCAGGTCTCACTCTCCATGTCGCGTACGACGTTCCGGCATCGTCGGAACGCATGATGCGTCCCACAAAATCAAACAGCGGGTGCCCAGGCCTCAGCAACTGAGCGTCATGCGGTATTTTGCGCGAACGCAAGCGCCCATAAGATGCCCGGCTCGGGGTAAGCCATTGTCTACCAAGGCTCCGGACCGGATACGAAGCGCGCTCCCAGATTTCCAGGGGAAGGAGGGTATGCTGACTCCAGGAGAGCGTGAACACATTCGGTGGCAGATGTCCCGAATCACGGTCGAAATGGAAGCTGCGTGATTTTTGCGCGTAGGCCTCGAAAGCGTCAGCAAGCTCCCCGTCCGCTGCGTCAAATGCCCGCAGCTCATCGGACAGCCTTGAAGCCTCCTCCAATTGGTCATCCGCCCGCTCAAGCAGGTCGAACAAGTCGATGCGACTTCGCTGCTCCCTTACTTGGCCGGTGAAACTGGCTGCCAGAAACTGTGCAATGTCAGGACGTGGCCTCCAAAACAGTCCTTGCTTGGCTTGCTGCTGAAAATCTTCCATGAAATACCAGACATCGGATATTGATTTATCAAATATGCCAATGCCATCATCGTCGAGCATTTGCCACCAATCACGCCATGGATTCTCTTCATCAGCCTCGGGCCACAGCATGATAATTTGATCAATCGCTCTACTTGATCTTCCGTATCGATCCAATCGACCAATGCGTTGTTCCACGCGATTGATATCAAGTGGCAAGTCACAATGAATGATTGCATCAGCACTTTGAAGATTGAAGCCAACCTCTCCCGTGGCATCACACAAGAGTTGGGCAACCGCACGACCCCCGTTTCGAGGAGCGCAGGTGGAGAAACGATGTATTGACTGTGCAATAGTAGAAGCACCCTCGCTTGCACGTACTGATATCGCTACTCCGTCTGCGAGCCATCCGGGAAGGCCAAGTCCGTTCGCCATCCTGACCATTTCCAACACGAGAAGCGGATCAGTGCTGAACACCACAACCCGGTAGCATCTCGGTGCCTCGCCTGCTTGTTGCTGTCGGCACCATCGGTCATACAGGCCGTGTATCGCATGGTGGATGGAACGGACACGAGACACGCGGTCGTCCCGCTGCTCGGCTTCATTGAACCGCATGTCCTGCAGTTCGCGCACCTCGTCTCGGTAGTGTGCGGGAGCTCCTGACGCAATTGTGGCAAGCCGGTCCGCAACTCGAACATCAAAGTTTGCCAACGATTGCCCGAAGGCTTCCAGAAAGCCAGAATAGACAGCAGCAGCAGCATCGCACCGCTGGCGGTGCCCTTCATCCCCTGGAAGATTGCCGTGCCCAAGCGCCTCCACCACTTGCCTGCGCCACCCTGCAATACACCTTGCCGCATGCGACATCCGGGAGTGCACCATTGGTTTCTCGGTATGAAGGCCTGCCGAGCGTGCCTCCCGGTGTACACCGCGCGCGAATGACCGGCGTGTCCTGATCATCCTCGGAAACGGCCGGTACGCGTCCCCGATAACAGTCCGCGCCAGTCCAACCCGCGCTTCCCGTTCCTGTCTCGTCACCCCGCGCTCACAAACCATCTCGAGCTTGGCGTGACGGGCAACGTCGGCTGTGATGTGCGATGCGATTTCGGCCACTGCCCCAGCGAGAAGCGCCTCAGGCATCTGCGCATTGAGCGCCGCGAGCATCTCCGCGAGTTTCTCCCGCGAATGCACTCTAAGGCGAAATGCCTCGAACCCAGAGGACGGATGGGCGATTGGGTCAAGGAGCCGTAGAAGCGAATAGGCGCGTTGCTCGTCGCCCACGACTGGGGTCGCAGAAATAAGGAGGACACGTTGGCACGCCTCGTGAGCCCCAATCCGCATTGAAGCGGTGTAACGTGGCCCGTCGCCAGCGCCATCAGACTGATTGAGGAGGAGATGGGCCTCGTCGATCACCATGGCATCCCAGTCCCCGGGTTCCTGGGCGAGCAAGCCATCGTGGGAGACGAGTGTCACGAATTGGCACCATGGGGCCTTGGCGGTGTGGATGGCAAAATGCTCCACGAGCTCCTGCTTCCACTGGACGAGGAGAGCTTCCGGCACGCTCACCAGCACCCGCAGGGATGGATCGTCCGCTAGCCAGTGCTTGATGATGAGCCCAGCCTCGATAGTCTTGCCCAGGCCAACCTCATCGGCAAGCAAATAGCGCGGAACTGGATCTTCCAGTACCCGGCGAGTGGCGGCAAGCTGGTACGGAACATAATCAATGAACGACGAGAGGGCACTGGACAATCCATCGGACAGCGCACGTGCCCTGACTGAGAGACGCGCCAGGGGGAGTCGCATCTCGTACAGGAATTCCGACTCTGCACTCCGGCTCGCCAAAACATCTGTGGGGTCCTGAACCGGCCGAACTACCCTGATATGTAGGTCATTGACAGACACGGTTCTCTCGCGCTTGTTTGGTAAACGAATGACGTAGGAACCGTCGGCGTATTCACTGATGCGGCCAATGCACCATCGCCCTGCGTCCGCGTCAATGAAGTAGGCGCGTGCCTGGGTCGGTAGCCGGATGATCCTCTGTATGGATGATGCTGGAAGCCGTACCGTATCCCTTGCAACCACTGAGTGAAACCGCTCAACAAGACAGTCCGTTCCTTCTTCTCCTAGGCACTTGCCTATGACATATAAGTCATTGGTCCAGACGAAATACGGCTCGAATTGATTGGCACTCATTTTGTCAACAATCTCAGGCCTGAGGACCGGTGGTAGAAGACAAAGGCAAACGCGCTACGACTAGAAAGGCTGCATTACACAGCAACCATGGAAAACTCGCGAAGCGCCTCTGCAGCCAATCTGACTGCACACGCCGCTCCTCGCGCTGGTGGCCTTACGAGGAAGGGCTTGTCTGCACGCGCGCGCACTATTGCTTCAGTGGCAGGGTGCGATGCTGCCTGCCAGTACATGATCATCACATCGGCCCTGCGGGCCAGGCCTTCGAGGCGCGGATTGGCAACGACACTGTCGTCGATTTCTACGGTGATCCTTGGGAAGAGTCTTTCCAACGTGGCTCGAATGCGCTTGTTGACGTCTAAGTCACGCCCGTAAATGCCGACGTGCGCCTGAATCCTCTTCTCAGGTCCAGTCTCGACAGGAGGGGACTCTTCGCCATTGCCCGGGCTAGACAGAAGCGCGTCATGGGCTCCGAGAACCCCAATCTCGTCTGCCAATTGCCTCATCAGAGCCTTTGAAGCCATCGGGATATGCGCGGACAGGCGCAACAGTGCACCTACGCTCTTGTTCCAGAAGGCGTCACGGACGGCGCTGCCGAAGGTAGGCACGACAACCACCTGTTCGGTGAGCTCAACCGCCCATTCCACGTTGGCGCGAGTGAGGTTTGCAATGCAAAGGTCCCCGATATCGCCCACAAACTGCCGAAATGTGTTTTCATCAACGCATGTGTTGAGACACCCATCAACGATGGTGATAAGCGCCTGACGAGAAGCCCTGTCCGTCGGGGCAACGATGAGCAAGTAGGTGAGGAGTGACGCATAAATCGCGTGGTGCTCGCGTCGCGGAGCGCCACGGGCGCATTGAAGTTGATCAACTAGTGCGGGCAATCCAGCGAGGAATTGGGAGCTCGAGTGCCCAGCAGTAGTTTCAATGGCCTCAGCGAGCTCGTCTGCCTGGTCGTACATGTCGTCGTCGCTATCAAGCGCCCACGCGCTCCGCCCCTCAAGGGCGGCGGCTCGTGCCTGGCTGGGCGATAGCCTTGACAACGCGTGGACCCAATCTATCCATGACCCCGGGGATACCCCAGCGACTGCGCGCCCCCGCAAATTCCCGAGCTCTCGCGCCGTCGTCTGGTCGTCCTCAAGAGTTTCCTGTTCCTCATCCGAGAGAATCCCAACCGCCGCAAGGGTTGCTGATGCGTCTTTGACCGTCCCCGACTGATTGGCTCCAGCGATGATTGCCTGCACAATCGGAACAGTGGCTTCAACGGTGCCCTGGGCTATGGATTTTGCAAGGTCAACCGTCCGCGACGTGCTGGTGACCGGTTCTCTCAAACCCGGTTCATCAGGACCCGGAAGCGACTGAGTCTCTCCGGAATGCGAGCTGGTGCCAACGGGCTGGTTCACCGCGGTCGGCGAAACAACCACCCCAGGCCCATCATCACTGGTCGCAGGGAGCACGAGGCCTAGAGCTTCTGCACGGTCGGCGTGATCCGAGGAGCCCTGGTTGGGAGACGTTGGGTCCACTTGTCGCGCATCATCGAGAGGCTGCGGAACATACGTTTCTTCAGCTCTCTGGTCGCCCTCATGACCAACATCACCAGGGGTGTTGATCGGTGGCGTTTCAGAGCTGGCGACTGTGGGGATGGGGCGCTCAGATGGCCTCGAGCGGAGCTGGTCTTCTGATCCATCATCCAGAAGCCGTTCGGTGCGACGCATCAGCTCTGCCAGGACTTGTCGTTCCTCATCGGTCCAGGAACGCGAGAGTGCAGCGAATCGTTCAGCGGTCCCCGGCCCTAAGAACCCCGAAACGCCCACGCGGGATTGTGCGTCGAGGAGCGACAACAGGCACGCCCCAGAAGACCGAAACGACACAGTTCCACTGGCAAAAAGCGTTCCGGCTTGGGAGCCGATGTCACGCCGATACCGGTCGAGCGCGTCCGGGCTCAGGATTGCTCCAGGCCACGGGTCAAATGAACTGCGCGCCAAAGCGTCCGCAAGCGCGTCCGTCACGTTCGCAGGACGGCGGGCGTTCACAAGGTCGGGGAACGTGGGGAGTTCGACGATGGTGCGCCATTGGTGAAGCACCGCAAGAAGATGCACCCGAAGAAACGCGGCATTCAGCGTGTCTATCCGGTAATTGTCCACCAAGTGCGCAAGGATGGCGTTCGCGCCTGCCTCGTTGCGGTGCGTGACCTCCATGTAAAACTGGTCGAGCAGGGAATCCGTCGAAGTTGAGAGCGGAGACACCTGTGAGGGCGCGTCGCGCAGCGATGCACGCATTCGCGTGATTGAACCGCGAACCAAGTCGGTTAGGTAAACTCCACGTATTTGCCTGTGGGATACTTCAAAGTTACCCGTACGGTCAAACCCCCAACCCATGAGCCAGTTCTCGAAGGGATCGGAGGCGTCAAGGTCATGCTGGGTTCCCGAGAATGTCGAGAGCGTCACGCCAACTGCAGCGGTCAACAGGGGCACCATCCGCTGCCAGTCTTGGACGTCACCAAGCACATAGACGCGCAGGATTCCCGAGCCATCACCGTGCACCCGGAGAGGCAGGAGGGCACCCGGGAAATGCACGTCCTCAACCGTGCCGACGATGGCGTCAATGGTTTCCTGTCGAAGCGCGAGCTGGGTCTCATACTGGCTTCGCCACTCAGTCAGGAACCGGCCGGTTTCGTCAGCGTTACCCTTGAACAGCATGCGGCTCCCCCCACTGTCCAGCCAAAGTCACTCTCCGAAGCGCGATATCTTCGACATGGGTCCGGTAGATTACGTGTTCTTTATTAATGAATATTCCGTTGTACGTGAAATTCATCGAGCCATCGATCAGGCACTTGCCTGTCACGATGCCTTTCTCATGTTCCCCTTCGACTTCTTCGTAACGAAATTTGTATCGGTTCCCCCGATTTATCTGTTCCATAGCGCGTCGAAAGGGCTTGTTGTGCTCACTCGTGTTCGTGATGACCGTGATGGCGCACCCCGACTGAAGCAATGTCGCGAGCACGGAGCTCAATCGAACCCATGAATGCGCCCAATCCGGGGCTACCCCACTGAATTGGCCCGACCGGTTGTCGAGAATATCAATATCCGAGATCCACGCTGAGATCATCCAGATTGATCTGCTCGGAACCAGGCATTCCGTGACAAAGACCGATTGGATGAGGTTGCGCAACGCCTCAGAATTCCCACGGCTGTAAATGTCCCTAGGGTGGTCTAGGAACGTTGCGGTTGTGGTCATCACTGTTCTTCCCGGATGGCAAGCGAAAACCAGACGCCACCGGAAGTCCGGCCAGCACCATCGACGTACGGAAACAGGGAGTGGAACCCGAAGTCAATCGGATGCGAAAGCAACTTGGCGATTGTGCGCGCCAGCTCGGCGGCGTCGCTGCTCGAGGCAGCAATCCGGACGCGTCGCGTCTCGCGCAGTTCCTGGATAGCTGTCGCCTCCCACGGATGACCAGGGGAGGCAGTCACCTCCGTCGCGGTTCGTCTGCCCAGCAATTCGCGCACCAGGGCAGGGTCAGTGAACCCGGGTGTTCGGTACGTGCGCGGTGAGTAGAGCGCTTGTGCACGCACCTCCTCCGCTGGCACCCAGAGCAACCCCACCAGAACGGACGCAAGCATTTCGGGTTTAGGGTCAGCTCCCGTGAAGCGGGCCACGAGTTCCCTCATCCGAGGCGCAAGCGGCTCGCTTGATGCTGCAATGTACGCATACACGCGGAGCGGGAGCCGGATGCCAATGCGCTTGTTGGTTGACACCCATCCGTCCGCGACGGCGAGTAACAGCTCGTCAGATACCGCATCTGTTCCTGCCCGCAACATCCGATGGTTGAGCGCCGAGAGAAGTGACGGGCTCAGAGGCACTCCACGTGTTGCAAGCAACTCACCTAGACGCTGGCGGGCACGCTCGAATTCTTCATGACCGCGTGCCATCCGCAAGTCCGAAACCGCCGCCCGTATTTCGCCATCGCCAACCGCTAGCCTGAGAAACAGGTGCAAGTCTGTTGCAACGACTTCCAAATCACTCGGCGCACACGCAGCATCAAGCGCAGACGGTAACGCGCTTGGATAGCGACTCGCCTGGCGAGCCACGGCCGCAAGCACATCCATTCCACCAAGCGAGCCTTCACTTATGACCACCGGCACCAACTGGTCGGGGGATGATGCATGCGCTGCACTGTCTGCAATTGGCACTTCGGAACCAGCGCGCTCTGCATTGCCGGGCCGCAAAGCCAGGTCAAGAAGGAGGGAATCGCGACCGGCTTCATTGGTGGCGAGACTGACACAGCCGGCAAGGAGGACCTCTCCAAGGGTCTCATGGAGGCGTTCTCGCAGCCACGTCCCAAGCGCCTCGTCAGGCTCGCTCCACAGGCGCTGCGCATTCGACGCCAACCCGGCAAGCACCTCGTCCCGTGTGAGGAGTTTCTCGAGAAATGTTGCGTTCCCGTTCTCCGTCGGACCATGCACCGTCACATCCGGCGCCCCATCCATGTCCTGGGCAATGTCGCCAATGCTGAAAATTGCCCTGATTACTTCATTGAAAGTCGCCGATTCACTCCCCGTGGACAGTAGTCCACTCGCCTGCTCGATTGTCACGTTATTACGTGCGGAAACCCGCACGAGCGCTCCCAGATATACCTGCTCCAACCAACCGCGCTGGAACTTATTTGCGTGTGGCATCAATCGGGTGTCGTGCTGGACACCATCGCGCCAGTAGGCGACGCGCCACGCACCAAGCTCGTCAGTCGCCTTGGCACGTTCGACAAGCTCCACTGGGGATGGAAGCGCCAACCACGCGGTGACCGCATCCACCTCCATCTCAAACCCGAGCGCCGCTTGCCTCTTGTCAGCACCGGTGCCAGCAACGAACCGGGTCACGAACGGGAGTTCCTCACGCGAGGCAGTCCAGACAGTGGTTTCCGATTGATGGACATACCTGCGGACGAGCATCGGTGAGCCGAGGGTGTGTAGCGCATATTCCATCGACGTGATGAAGCGTGCCCATCGTCGCTCGAATGGCGCTATGGCTATCGAGGTTGTGCCTAATGACGGTTCGAACACGGAATTCCAGGTGTTGAACCCCCTCGAGCTGATGTCGATGTCCGGCGGCACCAACCTTGGAGCGATTGAGATGGGACGGAAACACTGTGCCATCACGAAGTCGTCGCCAACATTGATTGGTACATCCGCGATGAATTCCCTGCCGGATGTTGCCTGCGTCACGTCAAACTCATACGCCCGTCCGTCAAGCTGGCGTACTGCGTCACAATCCACTTCAATCCAGTGACTGATATTTCCGCTCTGCTCGCCGAATCGCCGGGTGACTGACCCCGGTATCCATGTGTTAATCGCGAACGCCGCCGCCATTCCCTCGGCCCGCACGTCAGTATCCACACTGTCCGCATCCGTTCTACGGTTCGGTCTGCCCGGTAGCTCCACCCTCACCTCAGGGAGTTGTAGTTCGGAAAAGAGGGTTCTTGGTATGAACTCCGGCAGGGCCTGACGGAAATTCCGGTTCGGGTTGGGGTCGTGGTCGAACGTTGCGGCTCCGTCAACGGGCGTACCCGCAGAATGAACCTGCCATCCGGTCAGAAGTCGCCTGCTCAAGGTTGGAAGTACCTCGAGCAGGATTGAGCGCGGTGCGGTGTAGAGGAGTTCCTCAACATCCTTTTCACCAATGCAAAGTGCCTGCTGGAGGTACAACACATATCTGCGCCGCTCAGCCCCGTCATTGTCAAGGACCTTCGAAATCAGCCCTGCTAGTGATTCCTGGGCACGCTGCTCACCCGCATCCGTGCTGGGCCCTTTCAGCACCCGCAACCACCACTTGGGATGGTCGGGCATTTCCTCAATTAACCAATCTACGAACGCATGTGCAGCCTGAGCTTTCAGGGTGTACCGGTTCCTGATTGGCAGTTTGATCGGGTCTATGACCGGGTCGAACAATCGTTCATACGACTGGAAAGCCAAGCGGTCGAGGCCGTAGTCGGACAGGACTGTCACCATCCACGGGCGCATCGTGCGCTGCCTCCCTGCACGGCCTCGCCGTTGGATGAATGCGGAGTAGCTCTTCGGTGCCTTGTGCTGGATGATTGCACCGACCCGGGGGTCGTTAAACCCTACTTCAAGGGAGGCCGTCGCAACGACTACGTGACTTGACGCATCGACTCCTGTGTCATACGACGAGGTTCGGGTTATCCGCAACGGGGTATGAAGGTTCCACCCGAGACGCTCCGGCAACCACCAGTGCTGGCCTGCATCATTCCTGGCGCCTGAAGGTGGCGAATGACTGTGATTTGTTTCACGGAGTGACGCTAGCGTTGGCCGGGGTGTACGGCGACCACGCGCGTCATATCCTTCAGCATCACGCGTGTAATCCAACAATCTATTAGTGACATCGAGATCATCGGTGAAGACGAACACCCGTGATCCAAAGTCCTTTGGCGCGAATGTCAAAGGTGGCGGGTCAAGCAACCTTGGGAGCAAGAATGAAACCTGGATGGTGGTTGAAAGGAGCGACGTCCGGGTCCCGGCATCACCGCGCAAAACAAGCTGGTACTGGGAGAACCCTTCCTCAAAGTCACCGTCAGCTGGCGCGATTTCCTCGATTTCGGCCGAATTGAGGCCTGTGAAGTCCCCAAAGAACTCGGTTGCCTTCCTGAGGGTTGCGGACAGGCCGACAACCGTGACCGTTCCCACGCGAGCCGCACGCTTCCAGCGCCTGAAAAACAACGCGGTGTTCGCGCCGGTCGTTCCTTCATACGTGTGAATTTCGTCAAAGAGCACAAACCTTGCACTTCGCTCAGCATCTGTGTGGATGCCGATGATGCTGCGCATGCCTGGGTCGGAAATGCGCTGGTTCATCAATTCGGTCGTCGTGAAAACCACATCCGGGCTTCTTAGCTGCATCGACGTCCGCGTCAGCGCAATCGTTCCCATCGGCGTCTTGCCAGGACAGCCGGCACCGCCCGTTCCATTATGTTCACACTCCAGCACTTCATTTCCCCGGTGAATGTCTGCGTGGCGCCAGATCATCCTCCCATTGCACTCGCGTTCAGGGCATAACAGGAACGGGCACACGGAACCCCCCACCCCGGCTTCCCACTGCTGCACGACGTAGCGGGCTTCCAGAGGTGTATCGCCGTAGAGCGCGCCCATCAGGATTGGCTTGATACCCCGCATTTCGCACTCGCCATCAAGGTTCCGTGCCAACCGATACGCTTCCGTAAATTGGTCCTTGAGCAGCTCAACCCTCGGATAGACACAGAGTGCGAAGACGCTAGGCTTTATCTGGGCCTGATAATCTGATTCCTTGCGCCGAAGGAGTGAAACAAATGCTGGAATGTAGAACGCCAACGTCTTTCCAGTGCCGGTTCCAGCGGAGATCATGAAACCGCGCGCGCCAGATGCACCGGGTTTGGCAATCCGCCCAATAGCATCCAACTGGAACTTCGCAATGGCCTTGCCGTCGCCGTCGCCAGGTATCAAACTCCTGACGGCACGTACATCAGGCTCGCAAGCAGCGCCCCAGGCTACGCGCAGTTCGCGTTCAACCGCCGCGACACTTACATCGCGGCGGGGATACAGGCGGGGTCGGACATCAATACGGAAATCGTTCACCAACCTCGACGCGACTGTCCAATGTTTCCAGTGAAACTGCTGGGTGAGTGAAGACAGCAACCGGACACCCTCTGCAAACCGGGTCCGAAACCGTCCTGGGCCCTGTCGTGGTGAGCTGACCACTTCGACCACAGCCATTTGGTCCAAAAGCTCTTTGACTATTTGAATTCGCTCTTGGTTCGTCGTGTGATGCAGTGCTGATTCAGCAATGTTCAGAATATCTTGACTGGATAAACTTCCATTAATGAAACCCCATTGCAATGATCGGGTCTCGATACGCTCAATTTCCGTCAACAGCTTTCGGCCAGTATCGCTTAGAGGCATGTAGTCATGTTACTATGCCGCCTGCAGGGCGTCACCCCATAGGATAATGACACCCCTTGGAGCAGTATTTGTTTTTGATTAGACATTATTTGATTATAACATCTATTAATTATATCTACTAAGTTTTTCTAGTTCTGTTAGAAGTGTCCATCAGAGTAATGGAGTGCAGATATTTTAGAGTATGTGGATTCAATATCGGGTTCGGACATGAACCCGTAGTAACGAGAGTCGCTTAGTCGCGCCCCAAAGTACTATACCCGCAAATGAGAGGAGGCAATTCGGCACGCGCGAAACCGTTAGAGTGTCAATTCCGGCGCGGTAGCGTTTCAGGCGTCGAAACCATCACCCAGCAAAGGCCTGCGGGAGACAACGTCCTCAATTGCAGTGCGGGCGATTCCGCCGAGGATTGCCATCATGGCCTTGGACGCATCCTCGTCCATCGGCTTGCTGATTTCGATCCGTTCGCTGAAAGATTGGTAGTGCTTGTCTGTTACGCCACTTAGACTGTACATGTCATGGAATGAGTACCAGAAAACGGCGACGTGACGCTTTGCACTCAATCTATCTAAAAATATTCCTAATTCTTCCAGATTCATTGCCTCAGTATTGTCAAGAGTAGATTGGATGAGTTTGTTCTTGTCCACGTCATTTTCCACGGGTATGCCTCTTTGAAAGAAAGGTACCCTCTAGGGGCCGAGGGACCTGCGGTAACCGTTCATGGTGGCAAGGTGACGGATGGGATTTATTGCACGTTCTGGAGAGTGGTGCCATCCGTGGTCGCCGCCCTGCAGACACTGGGTGTTGATCTACGGGCGACAGTGGCGGACCAGCGGGCAACGATCACGCGGCTGTAGGCACGTGTCCGATATCTCGAAACCCGGGTGGGGCAGCATTCAGGGAACTCGTCCCGGCCTCCGTCGTCCAATTTGCCGGGCACGCCCGAGTGCCCGGGTTCCCGACCACTTCGCCCACCGACGAGCCATGCCTGCACCCACATTGGGAAACGTCGCGTGGTGTGCGCGACGACCACCTTGATTGGGATTGAGCCTTCCATGCGTCGTTGATCCCGACACACGCGTTACCGGACCACCGGCCAGATTGTCCCGACCTCGTGTAGTCCGGCCCGGACATGGGCGCCGTTCACGGGCGCCAGACCCGTGCCGTCTACGAGCAACTGTTCGGGTCGGCCCGCGAACGCCTCTGGGTATCCACGTTCGTGATCCACAAACCGGCCGGAAACTTCGGCACGCTCGCAAGGCGGATGGACGCGATGCCCCGGCTGGCCGTCACGCTGCTGCTGAATATCGAGCGCAGGCACGATACGTCGGCAGCTGACGCGAACGTCAGCCGCTTCGCCACGGACTTCAAGCGGACGTGGCCCGGCGCGCAGATGTCTAATACGACCCATGTTCCGTCGACACGGATGACGGCCCCGGGGCGGTGGTCCACGCCAAGGCGGTCGTCCACGACAACGAGCAGGTCTTCGTCACCTCCGCGAACTTCACCCCGAATGCACTCGACCGGAACATCGAGGCAGGCGTCCTCGTCCGCGACCGGCCCCTCGCCCAGGCCCTCGCGTCGCACTTCCAACGGCTCATCGATACGTCGCTGGTCGTGCCGTTGCCTTCGGTGCCGTAGGCAACCGTCCCGCCCGCAGAAGGACTACACCCCACCGCAACAACGCCCGCAACAAGCGCTCCACATTCTGTCACGCTGCCCCTACACTGCAAGCCGGAATGTTCCAGATATCCCCTACCTTGCGCCACCGAGGCACGCAGTGACCGAGCGATTCTCCGCAACCGATCCAACCGGGGAATGGGTGACCGTCACGGAAGCGGCGCGTCGGCTGGGCATCTCGAGGCAAGCGGTGCAACAACGCTACGAGCGCGGTGTCCTGCCTCGGCGTGGCGGCATCAACGCCCCGGCCGGCGAACCATCGATCATCGAGGTGTTCATCCGCGACCCGCACACCGCGTCGGTCCAGGCACGTGTAACCCCCGTGGATGCTGACGACGAACCAGTCACTGAACCCGCAAATCCGTCACCGGTCTACGACGGCGACCTCGGTTCGACCATCGCTGCTTCATTGGCGTCAGGCATCGACCACGGGTTCCAGAAGCTCACGGACGCATTTGCGAACAAGGACGTGATCGAGAAAGCGCTCGACCAGGCAGCCGAGCGCATTGCCGGCCACCTCCGGGGACAGATTGACGCTCAGTCAGCATGATAAACGGGCGACGGGGTGGGGTGTTCGGGTACCGTGTCCCATAACCATGACCGTTAGACACCGCTTCTTGATACTGCACGGCCCCAATCTCAATCTTCTTGGAACCCGGGAGCCAGAAATCTACGGGTCCCTCACCATGCACGACATCAAT
>SXGR01423906.1_pt1 | contig 30227 bp, 30 predicted proteins | sample 3174711 | NCBI WGS metagenome assembly SXGR01 (sample SAMN11356860, study PRJNA531348) | freshwater metagenome | isolation source: freshwater sample F1-60 | place: China: Fuxian Lake, Yuxi | collected 2017-12-25 | reverse complement strand
GATGAATTCATGGATCTCCGCTTTGATCCAATGCACTGCAAAAGATACCAGCCTCACGCCGACGTCCGGGTTGAACCGTTTGACCGCCTTCATCAGCCCTACGTTACCTTCCTGACTCAAATCCGCCTGGGAGAGCCCATAACCCTGGTAGCCGCGGGCGATATGAACCACGAATCGGAGGTGAGAGATAACCAATTGCCGAGCGGCGTCCAGATCCCCTCCATCGAAAAATCGTCGCGCCAGTGCCGTTTCTTCTTCGGCGCTAAGCAGCGGAAATGCACTAATCGTATGCAGGTAAGCATCGACATCCTTGCCGGGACTGAGACTGGCCAAGGGAACTATGTGGCTCGACATGTGATACCTCCGGTAACACTCTTACGACGATATTAGCACTCGACTTTGGGGAGTGCTAACGGCGGATCGAAAAAAACGTTAGGCAATTCCCGAAATCAGTGGATATCGATCTCATGGACTCTACGACCGGCGGAGACGATAGCCCCGCAGACACCGAGCCCTGCACCCAATAACAACATCATCACCAGGAACGTAGGCGAGAAGCCGATCAGGGTCAGCTCGGCACCGTAGCTGCTGAATAGCGAGGTCAGCGGGCGCTCAATCACTGTTAACGCAATCGCGATCAGCATCAATGCTACCAAGGCCCCCCCTGCTCCATAGATCGCGCCAAAATAGAGAAAAGGTCGCCGGATTTGACCATTGGTGGCACCAACGAGTTTCTGCACCTTCAGCTCATCAAGCCTTGCCTCTATCGCTAGCCGAATGGAGCTCGCGGTCACCAGTACTGCGGCGACGCCAAAAAGGATGGCGAGGACCAGAGATAACCGACTCACAACGACCGTGATGTCCTGGATGCGGGCCAGCCAAGTCTTTTCAACCACGACTTCCGCCACAATCGGCTCTCCAGACAATCCTGTGGCGACCACGTCCAGGTCCGCTGTGCTGACGCCGCTGTCGAGCAACACCCGAATCGACGCCGGTAGCGGGTTGCCGGCCAGCATGTCGAGGGCATCTCCAAGCCCCGTATGTGCTTGAAACTCCGTAAGCGCTTCCTCTGGAAGTGTAGTGATCACGCTCGCCACTCCACGCTGCTGCTCCAGCCTAGCCGCAAGATCTCGCACTGCCGCCTCAGAAGCATCGAGCTTCATATACACCGACAGTCCCGGACGACCATCCCAAGCCGCACTGACATCGTCGAGATTTCGCTCAAGCAGGTACAACCCTGCAGGCAATGCGAGCGCAATACCTACCAAGAGCCAGACCAGCAGACTCGTTCCCGGTCGACGGCTGACGAAATCAATAGCCTCTTTGAAGACACGAACATGATCCCTGAGCCAGATCGTAGGGCTGCCTGCTTCGAGGCCTTCAAATGGATCCTTAGCCTTCCGAAGCACGCTGCTCCTCCCTACGCTCGTCTAAGGAGTCGCCGTCAAACCCGCCATCCTCAACAAAAACGCGGGGAGTCGAAGGCCTATCGCCGGTATCAGAGTTCACTCTGCCCGCTACCAGTTCAATGATCCGTCGCCCGCTGGCGTGAATCAGTTCCCGATCGTGACTCGCCACGATGACGGTTGTTCCGACCTGATTGAACTGTTCAAACAGAGACATGATGTCTCGAGAAAGGTCCGGATCGAGATTTCCGGTCGGCTCATCGGCGAGCAGAATCCTCGGCCGATTGGCTACAGCACGTGCAATACCGACTCGCTGTTGTTCGCCCGTCGACAGATGGTGGGGCAACAATCGTTCTTTTTCCAAGAGACCAACGCGGGTGAGTGCCGCTCGAACACGCCGCCCAAGATCCTTTTCCGGCATACCGAGCACACGTAACGGGATAGCCACGTTCTCGAAAACAGAACGTCCCGCCAACAGATGATGGTCTTGAAACACCGCGCCGATGTGACGGCGGTAGTAAGGCAGCCGAGTCTCCGGAAGCTGCGTGATGTTCACGCCGTTCACGTGTATCTGACCACGAGTCGCTTGTTCCATACGTAACAACAAGCGCAGGAAGGTGCTCTTGCCTGCACCAGAGTGGCCGGTGAGAAATGTCATGCTCCCTTCTTCGAACTCGACTTCGACATCTCGAAGCGCTTCGAATCCGTTTGCATGCCGTTTAGTGACGCCGCGCAGCTCTATAAATCCCAAACTCTGCGTCCCGAGTAATTGATGAAGCGTGCGTACATAGTCTCGACCGTGGAGCTATCCATTGATCCCAGCGTCGCGCTGGCAGTCGGGAGGGTAGCTGCTCCGCTGCCGCTGCGCATCATGCCGTTGTGAGCGCTGGTAATAACGCGTCCACGAACTTGTCAGCCGTGAATGGCTCAAGATCATCGACACTCTCACCGACGCCGACGAAGTAGATCGGCTTGCCGGAGGCTTGCGTCACCGCAAAGAGAACACCTGCCTTTGCTGTGCCGTCGAGTTTGGTCACGACAAGCCCGGTGAGCGGAACCGCGTTGTCAAACTCCCGGACCTGGCTCAATGCGTTCTGCCCAACACCACCGTCCATTACCAACAGAGTTTCATGGGGTGCATCTGGCAACATCCTCGCGACAACCCTCCGGATTTTGGCGAGCTCTTCCATCAGATTCTGTTTGGCCTGCAAACGACCAGCGGTATCGGCAATCACCACATCCGCACCTCGCGCAGTTGCCGCCTGAACCGCATCGAAGATAACAGATGCAGAATCTGCACCTTGGGCTTGCGCGATTACCGGGATCTCATTGCGTGTACCCCACGCCTGAAGCTGCTCTACCGCTGCAGCACGAAAGGTATCACCTGCAGCTAACATCACGTTCAATCCTTGTGACTTCAGAAGCCCTGCCAGCTTGCCGATCGTGGTGGTCTTTCCGGCGCCGTTAACACCAACCACAAAAACTACAAAGGGCTTCCGCGAGCGATCCACCTCGAAGGGCCGCTCGAAAGGCAACAGTCGTTGGCGGAGGAGTTCCCGTAAGGCTTGATGTAGCGCAATAGTATCGTTGAGCTCCTTTCTCTTCACCCGGGAAGTCAGTTCCTCCATGACACTCTGAACCGTCTCCATCCCGACGTCCGTAGACAGCAAGGCCATCTCAAGTTCGTCAAGAACTTCTGCATCTATGGCTTTCGCGCCGAGGAGCAGATTACCAATGCCGGTGGAGAGCTGTTCCCGAGTACGGGCGAGTCCTGCCTTGAGGCGCCTCCACAGACCGCCGCTTTTTTCTTCAGCGGCCATCGGTGACATGCCTTCGGGTCATCACGAACTCAAAACAACGATAAAAGCAGGCCCGATCGAGCACAGAGCCGCTGCCGGCGGACCGTCCAACCGGCAGAATGCAGTAAGCCTGAGGCATGGGGTGTGGATCTGAACAACGAGGTGCGCATTATCAGCGGGAAGTGGAAGGGTAGAAAGCTCCGCTTTCCGGGAGACCGGTCCGTCCGACCCACGCTCGACCGAGCGAGGGTGACTTTGTTCAACTGGTTAGCTGGTGAAATCGAAGGCCGGAGATGTTTGGATCTATTCGCGGGTAGCGGCGCTTTGGGGTTTGAGGCGTGTTCGCGAGGGGCCGCACAGACAACTCTGGTTGAGAACGATCCGCCGACCGTCAAAGCCTTGCGCGAAAATCTGATCCGCTTCGGGGATGACTCGATCCACATCCTGCAGATGGACTCGCAAACCTTTCTCCACACGCATAAGGCGCCATGGGATCTCGTCTTTCTCGATCCGCCTTATGACTCGGACTTTTTGGAGACCTCCCTCACCGCACTCCGCGCCTGTTTACCGGTCGGCGCCTCAGTGTATTGCGAGACTCGCGAACCACTGATCGCTCCGTTGGGTTATCTCATGCGAAAACAGAAACAACTGAGCGAAACGTGCATGAGTCTGCTCGCGCGGGATTAGCACCGCACGCAACCGACGCCGCCTTTCTGATTACTTCTTAATCCGCGATGGTTTGGCTTCAGGCATCGTGCTGCTACCATCCGCCGAGCCGAGAACCGCAGACGCCGGAGACATGTGTTGCGTAAAGTGATTTACCCTGGGTCGTTCAACCCCATCACCAATGGACACACGGATCTCGTCCGTCGTGCCCTACGGCTTTTTGATCATGTCGTAGTCGCGATCGGCACATCTGCACAGAAAAACCCGAAGGTCGACCTTGCTGATCGAGTTGCGCTTTGCGAGGAAGTGCTCCAGGTGTTCGGGGATCGGGTGTCCGTTGAAGGCTTTAACACGTTGCTCGTGGATTACGTCCGTAGCTGCGATACACGATTCATTCTGCGTGGATTACGCAACATGATGGACTTCGACTACGAGTTTCAGATGGCAGAGATGAATCAGTCGCTCGATCCAGAGATCGAATACGTCTTTCTGCCCACATCGACGGAGACGGGTTTCATCTCCAGTTCTCTAGTGCGGGAAATTGCAGCGCTCGGCGGGGATGTCGCCAAATTCGTTCACCCGGCAGTGGTGGAATCCCTCAAGGCGCAGAGAGCGAAGTCCTGACGTCGACCGAGCAGCGACGGGGATGTACCCCCGCTCACTTTTCCGTTTTGGCCTCGCGTTTATACCCTGAAGTCGTACAGCCAAGACATCGAACAAATGTCGTTTTTGCCGGCTTGAGTACGAGGTGCTCGGCAGCCTGACCTACATTCCCACCCGCAGCGCTAAAGGCAGGCTGACAACAAACGCTACAGAACCCAACGCCGTAAGTACTACTCCAGCCGGGCGAGCGATAAGTAGATCTCCTGCCATCGCCATCGCTGTGGGCTGATCCAGTTCACCGGCATTTGCCGTAGGCGACAACGACAAGGTCAATGTAGCGAGCACTGCAACAGTCAGTGGCCACCGCGCCATTCGCTGAGGGAGTGTTTGTACCTTCTTGTGCATGCGTGCCTCCTGCAAACGCATAGATGAACTGTACCAATCAGTCGATCAAGACTTTACACGATACCGGTCCAAAACCGCGCGAGGGCTGGCAGGAAGGGCAGTAGTAAGTGCTGCGCCCACCAAGTACGACTGACTCGATGCCCGCACCACAGCGAACACACGGTTGGTCCGCGCGATCATAAACCCTGAGGCTCTGCCGGAAGTAACCCGGTTTTCCTTCTGGATTGATGAAATCACGCAGCGTGGTACCACCAACACGGATGGAGTCATCGAGCACCATTCGAATGGCACGAGCAACATCTTCAAACCGACCTCGAGGAATTCGACCTGCGGCACGGGTTGGGCGCACGCCAGCTAGGAACAAAGCCTCATTGGCGTAGATGTTGCCTACGCCTACAACGATGTGTGAATTCATCACGAAGAGCTTCACGGCTACTTTGCGGGCACGTGCCTTTTCAAAGAGCCCCTGACCTGAGAATTCATTTTCGAGCGGCTCAGGTCCGAGCGACGCCAACAACGGATGCGTCTCGCCGCCGCCCGGTTGCCAAAGCACACATCCAAAACGGCGCGGGTCATTGAGTCGAACCAGATGTACCCCGCCGAAGTCGAGCTCAACGTGGTCGTGCAACAATCGAGGTGTCTCTCGCTCAACAAACCGAAGGCTTCCGGACATGCCGAGGTGAACAATCAAACTGCCGTGTTCAAAGTCGAACAGCAGGTATTTTCCGCGTCGTCTTAACCGTTGTACGACATGTCCTGGAAGTTCGTTCGGAATGGAAACCGGCCACCGTAGCATGGGTTGGTGAACCGCGAACTGGCGGAGCGCTTGACCTTCGATAAGAGGCGCCAAACCACGTCGGGTGGTTTCTACCTCTGGCAACTCAGGCATCGGTGCTGCGATGCGTCGGCGCGCTAGCGCGGGGTATCACTTCGAGGTGGTACACCCGGCCCAACTCGGAAGTTACTTAATCTTCGCTTCGGTATAGAGAACGTGCTTACGGACCACCGGGTCGTACTTCTTCATCTGAAGCTTGTCCGGGGTGGTGCGCTTGTTCTTGTCGGTGGTGTAGTAGTGACCGGTACCGGCACTCGACACGAGCTTAATTTTGTCACGCATCAATGGACTCCTTCAGTCGATCCGCTTACCGGTTGCGTCACCATCTTCAAGGAAGTGATGGATGCTCTGCCGGATCTTGACGGATCAGATAAATCGGGCTTGTTAAACCTTCTGACCAGCGGCTCGAAGTTCGCCGAGTACAACTTCGATGCCTCGCTTGTCGATGATTCGCATGCCTTTCGTAGACACACGCAGGCGCACGAATCGTTGTTCGGATTCGACCCAAAATCGCTTGCTCTGCAGATTGGGCAGAAAGCGCCGCCTCGTTTTGTTCTGGGCGTGGCTGATCTTGTTTCCGCTCTGCGGGTGTTTTCCGGTGACCTGACAAACTTGGGACATGGTGCATCCGGGCGGCAAAAAATGGAGCGACTTTATACACCAGCCCTATCTTCAGGTCAAAAGCCCCGAGGACAAAAGCCCCGAGGTTCAAACACACGCACAAGGTCCGCGCTCATAACACGCCTCTCTCCGCCATGGAGACGGCCCTTCCTCCGCCCACGATGACATGGTCAAGCAGTCGAACCCCAACCTCAAACAACAATGGCCTGAGTCTCTCAGTCAGGGCGATGTCTGCAAGACTGGGCTCTGCCAACCCGGAAGGGTGATTGTGTGCAAGGACAATCGCGGCCGCATTGAGCGCTAAGCACCTGCGAAGAATTTCTCTTGGGTAGACATTTGCACTATCAATGGTTCCGCTGAATAGAACCTCATGGGTGAGAAGACGGTGCCGGCTATCAAGGAAGAGCGCCGCAAACAATTCGCGATCCTGTCCGTCCAGTCGAAGGATCAACAGTCTTTTCACCGCCTCAGCGCTTGCAAGCAACGGTCCCGACTCAATCTGCTCGAGCGTGGCGCGTTCAGCAAGCGCCAGGAGCCAGCGTCCCTCAAAGCGTCGGGACCTGCAGCCAACAAGCGCTCCCGAGGACGCTCACCGTCCTGCACCGACCGCTTTCGTTTCGTAGAACTTGCGTTGCTCTGTAGTTGGCAGTTTTTACGGGTGTTATCTTCTAGGCAACTTCGCGCTGCAGAGCTCGCATCCAGCATCGGTGAATCACTCTGCTCGACTGTCATTCGGGAAACATCCATGGGCTTGGCCGGAAAAAAGATCGTATTGGGAGTTACGGGTGGCATCGCAGCCTACAAAGCGCCAACCCTTGTGCGACGTTTGCGTCAGGCTGGTGCTGACGTCCAGGTAGTTATGACACGTGCTGCGATGGAGTTCGTTGCGCCAACCGCCTTGGCAGCCGTAGCCGGGCGCCCGCCTCGAGAATCACTGTTCGATCTGCACGCCGAAGCGGCCATGGGACACAACGAGCTCGCCCGCAGGTCAGATTTCGTCCTCATAGCCCCGGCAACGGCTCACTCCATGGCGCAGATTGCCAATGGGCTGGCATCGGATCTTCTGACGACCCTCTGCTTGGCGAGCAGGGCACCTCTCGTCCTCGTGCCTGCGATGAACAACGCGATGTGGGAAGCAGCGGCAACCCAAGCGAACCTCGGCCGACTTTCTGCTCTCGGCCATACCGTGATGCCGCCGGAGTCCGGAGAGCAGGCTTGCGGGGAAGTTGGTCCAGGCCGCATGCCCGAGCCAGAGGCCATTGTGCAGTTTCTCAACAGAAGGCTGTCGAGCACCCTGCCGCTCAAGGGGTTAAAGGTTCTTGTGACGGCCGGTCCGACACGTGAAGCAATCGATCCCGTGCGATTTATCTCGAACCACAGCTCAGGAAAACAAGGCTACGCCTTGGCGACAGAAGCCAGGGAGCTGGGCGCGTTCGTGACGTTGGTCACCGGGCCGACGGCACTAATACCGCCTGCTAACGTCCGCACGGTACAAGTCATCAGCGCCAGGCAGATGCTGGACGCTGTAATCGCAGAGCTTCCAGGCACAGACCTCTTCATCGGTGTCGCCGCAGTCGCGGACTACCGCGCTCGAGAGGTGCTTGAGCAGAAAATCAAACGGATCGAAAAAGGTATCGACGCCATCGAACTCGTACCCAATCCGGACATCATCGCAACGGTCGCGGCATCCGCCCATCGGCCAAGAATGGTCGTTGGCTTCGCTGCCGAAACAGAGGACGTGTTGAACAATGCCCGAGCGAAACTTCTGAGGAAAAAACTGGATGCCATTATCGTCAACGACGTCTCCAACCCAACCATCGGCTTCAACAGCGACAACAATGCCGCGACGCTCGTCCTGGCTGACGAAGAGGTGTTCATGGACGCCCGTCCAAAGGCTGTGCTTGCCCGTGACGTACTGCTTAAATTGCGCGATAAATTGACAGGTGGGTTAGCGCCCACCAACCCTGAAGCCCTTTAAACACTGGCACTCCGTTCGAGCCACCGATACCATAGACCGCAGATAAGCAGCCGGGAGCAGAGGTGTCCGACACGGGAGCTGAGACAAAGTCCGGAAATTCAGTTTCGGATACTCGCACGGATACCTGGACAAACGCTTTTCCGGCGATCGCCATTTCTGTAGCAGGCATTCTGGTGGCATTTGCGGTCATTTGGTGGCTGTTGTTAGCCAACGCTCAACAGGCAGCTGAAGAGGCCAGAATTCAGCAGAGTCTGAACGAGGCAAATGGCATTCTCAGCGCACGCCTCAATGAATTTGAAACTCAGGTCCGCTCGATTGCGACCTCTGAGTGGGCTCGGACTCAGAGTCTGCCGGCCCTGGGGGTGGATCCAGGCTCCAACACCGCGCTCCCTTGGGAATCCTTACTGCCGTTTTACCGCAGGATCTCGGTCTTTCCTCGTGGCTCGGCAGAAGTCGACTTGCAGGCCGCGATTCCGATTAACTTCGCCGCGCTCGATCTGATCAAACGGGCCGAAAGCGAGCCCTTCTCAGGTCCAGAAGTTTCGCTCAACCATCGTGATCTTGTTTACGCCGCAGCCCCAGTTACCGTTGATGGAAAGATCGCTGGCACAAAATTCGTCGCCATTGAAACCCGCTGGTTCGCGCTACCGTTCTCACAAATCGCTGAACCTGAGGGAAGTTTTGAAGTCGTTCAGTCATTCCAGGCGACGGAGCCCACGACGGTCATGCAGTGGGGGAGTGGTGGCGATGGATCGTCGGCCGAGGAAGCGGCGACGACGAATGCCAACTGGACGCTTCGCTTCCTGCCGAGAGCGGCACCGGTTGATGTACCTGGCTTCACATCCCTGCTTCCGACACTCGCGTTGTGTTTGGCATTCGTGCTCGGGGGGATCTTTCTTGGGTTTTCGCGTCTAGCCCGAAAGCTCGCGGTTGATCTCGGAACGCTGCAGGGAGCATTGACCAGATTTATCAAGGACGGGAGCCTGCCGACCCAGCGTTATTCGATGAGTGCGATCCGGAATCTATCCAGTCAACTCATGTCGGACGACACGCTCCGAAATAGTCGAGCATCACAACTCCCAACGACAGCTTCCCCATTCGCCGGCCAATCGACAGCACATAAGGCACCCATAGACGGTCGACCTGCCAGAGCGACATCACCAACCAAAGTTGGCGCACGGATCAATGAACTACTCGCAGAAAACCGAGATGAAGCATCGGAAGAAGACTTCCTGAAAGTCGCCGGGAAATCTGACCCCAAACTCCCGACCAGTAGGATGCAAGTCGAAGAAAATCCCGGAGCCGCCGATTTCGGTATCAAGCTCGATCCGACGATTTTTCGCGCTTACGACATCCGCGGGCTAAGCGCCTCAAACCTTTCGGCTGATGTCGTCTATTGGCTTGGCCGCTCATTCGCTGGCGAGGCGATTGCGGAGAATCATCATCGGGTGGTGGTCGCACAGGACGGTCGTCTCTCCAGCGGGGAGTTGCGCGAAGCACTGGTAAACGGACTCACCGAAGGCGGCATGGAAGTCACCGATATCGGACTCGTCCCAACACCTGTTCTCTACTACGCAACCCACGAGCTGGGAACGGGTACCGGAGTGATGATCACCGGGAGCCATAATCCACCTGAGTTCAATGGCCTTAAATTGGTGCTCGGCGGTATGACGTTGGCAGAAGACCGGATTCTTCGCCTCAAGGATCGTATCGAGCGGAACGATCTCCCCAGAGGCGAAGGTAGCGTACAAAGCCTGGCCCTGCTGGATCGTTACATCGCTCGTATCGTCGGCGACGTCGCCATCGCCGATGCCCTTAAGGTCGTCGTTGACTGTGGCAACGGCGTTGCCGGGCTCGTCGCGCCGCGCCTTCTCGAAGAGATGGGTTGCGAAGTTGTGCCGTTGTACTGCGAAGTTGATGGCAACTTCCCGAACCACCACCCTGATCCCGCAGAACCCACAAACCTCGAGGATCTCATTACCGTTGTTCAGGCCGAAGGTGCTGATCTGGGTATCGCGTTCGACGGTGATGGCGACAGATTAGGCCTCGTCACCAATCGCGGCGAGATCATCTGGCCGGACAAACTCATGATGTTGTTCAGCCAGGATATCGTCGGGCGCAATCCCGGTGCTGACATCATTTACGACGTGAAATGTTCACGCCACCTCAGCGCCCTGATTAGCGAGTATGGCGGCCGCCCCATCATGTGGAAGACGGGACACTCACACATCAAAGCCAAGCTCCACGAAACCGGAGCGCTGCTCGCAGGCGAGTTCAGCGGACACATCTGCTTTGGTGAACGATGGTACGGATTTGACGATGCGATCTACGCCGCAGCTCGCCTTCTCGAAATCGTTAGCGCCGAAGGTCGCAGCGTCGCCGACCTGTTTGCTCAGTTTCCGGTGACTTACTCGACGCCCGAGCTCAAGGTTCGCACCACCGATTCCGCGAAATTCGTCATCATGGACAAGCTTCGCGCCAAAGCGAATTTCGGCGATGGCACGGTGACCACCATCGACGGCCTGCGCGTCGATTTCGCAGACGGCTGGGGGCTCGTCCGCCCATCAAATACAGGACCAGTCCTTTCGTTGCGTTTTGAGGCGGATGGGCAGGCCGCCCTACAACGAATCCGCAGTCTCTTTCAGGCGCAACTTTCTGCCATCGACCCCGCACTCAAGATCAGATAATCCATGGATCACAATCAAACCAACACCACCACTCGAGTACTGATCGAGGCCCTGCCTTACATTCGTCGATTTCAAGGCGCCACCGTTGTGGTGAAGTACGGCGGTAATGCGATGGTGGAAGATAAACTCACTATCGAGTTTGCTCAGGATGTGGTCCTCCTGAAGCTGGTGGGTCTGAACCCAGTGGTTGTCCATGGTGGTGGCCCACAAATCGCTGACCTCTTAAAACGTCTCAACATCGAATCCAAGTTCATTGATGGCCTTCGAGTCACCGACGCACCGACGATGGAAGTCGTGCAAATGGTGTTGGGTGGTCTTGTCAACCAACAAATCGTCTCCCTGCTTAACCATCAGGGCGGTCGTGCTGTCGGTGTGACAGGTAAGGACGGCAACCTCATTCAAGCCAGACAACTGAAGCTCAGTCGTCCCTCTGCAGATTCAACGGAGCCCGAGCTGGTCGACATTGGGCACGTTGGTGAAGTTGTTAACGTCCAAACCGACGTCCTCACTACACTGATCAAGTCAGGTTTCATCCCGGTGATCGCGCCGATCGGTGTGGGCGAACAGGGAGAGTCCTACAACATCAACGCGGATACCGTCGCCGGCAAAGTCGCGGCGTATCTGCGGGCTGAAAAGCTTGTGCTCCTCACAAACACTCCGGGTGTTCTCGACGCCAACAAAAAAACCATCAGCGAACTCACGCGCACCAAAGTAAAGGCGCTCATTGCCGACGGGACAATTGGCTCAGGAATGTTGCCTAAGGTGGACTGTGCGATGGATGCCCTTGAAGAAGGCGTCGGTAGTGTGCAGATCATCGACGGCACGGTTTCCCATGCCTTGTTGTTAGAAATCTTCACTGACTCCGGTGTCGGCACGAAAATCAGCTGAGGAATCAAACGTGCTCAAGAATCGATCAAACCGCAAACAGCAGATATTGGAATGCTTAGCCTTGATGCTGCGAAACAATCCTGGCGGCCGCATTACAACCGCAAGTCTTGCACGGGAGGTAGGCGTTTCAGAGGCAGCGCTATATCGACACTTTCCCAGCAAGGCGAAGATGTTCGAGGGTTTGATCGAGTTTATCGAGGATAGCTTGTTTACCCGCATCAACCGTATCCAACATCCCGCGGGGGATAGTACGGAGAAACTCGATCCCGTCGGTCAATGTGGCGCGATACTTTGGCTGCTGCTTTCGTTTGCTGAAAAAAACCCTGGCTTTGCGAGGCTCCTCGTCGGTGACGCTCTTCAAGGAGAAACCGAACGACTGCGCTCCCGGATGCGTCAGGTTTTCGATCGACTCGAGACACATTTGCGCCAAGCAGTTAAAAACTGCCAGACGACGTCATCCACCTTGCCGGAAACACCAGCAGCAACCGCTGCAAACTTACTTTTGGCCAGCGCCGAGGGCCGAATCAATCAGTTCGTGAGGAGTGAGTTCCGCTCGCTCCCGACGACAGGATGGCAGGAGCAGTGGAGATTGTTGTCTCAATCGATCTTCAGCACTTACCCCGCCTGAACGCTGCCCGTTCCTGGTTGAAGCGTCGGGCTATCTTTTTTCGCTCTTTTTCCCGCTTCAGGATCGACTGTTCGAGCAACTTGATCTGGTTTGCCGCACGCTCAACGTTTTGGATCAGCACGTTGGAGAGCGTGCCACCGGATCGTTCGGTGCGAGCAGCTTGCGCAAGAAGGTCCGTGTGCTGGTCGTTCAAGACGAGGAGGTTCGCCCGATCATTGGCCACAGCCGTTTCCAACGCTTCAATTTCCTCTGCTTCAAATCGAGCGATGTCGGCCTCTGTTTGATACATCGTCGAGACGCGCTGCCAAGTGGCCTTGCACTCAGCGAGTTCTGCATCTCGTTTGTGTTTCGCCTGGAGTTCGACGCCGGTCAGTTCCGCCGCAACCCGACGAACAACCCGACCTGAGGTGTCGAGTACGTCATATCCGTACTTGACGCGATTGTTTGAGATGGAGTGCGCGATCTCCACCTTTCCTTGGGCATTAGTAAAACGGTAGAGCTGCGCAGCCTGCTGAGCGACACTGCTGCTCGTGGAAAACCCTATGCTGACAGCCGCCACTAAGGCCATCAGTTGTAGTGTCGGTCTGGTGTCAACGCTATTCTTCATAGCGCGCAGTGTTTTCTCTGGTACTCAATCATAGTCCCGCGCAAGTGGGCTGCGCCTTCGACGCCGGTGTCCGGTGCGCCAAGGTACTCGATTACCTCTTGTAGATTCACGATGCTCGTCACAGGCAACCCGTGATCCAACCCAAGTGCTTCTGCGGCGGTCACACGCCTACCCTCCAGATACTCTTGACGGTCCAAAGCGATAAGTACACCAGTAGCCTCGGCTTTGTGGGCTTCGATGATCGCCTTTGACTCGAGTTTGGCTGCCCCATCCGTCACGACGTCATCGACAATGAGCACTTTACCGTGCAACGTCGCGCCAACGAGAACACCGCCTTCGCCATGGCTCTTGGCTTCTTTGCGGTTGAAAGAAACGGGCAAACTCTGCGGCTTCACTTCTGCTGCCAACGCGATGGCCATTGCGGTCGCGATTTGAATCCCCTTATAAGCGGGACCAAAGAGCACGTCACACGTCAATGCGTGAGCGCGAAAGGCCTCTGCATAGGCTTGGCCCATCTCAAGCAGTGCCGTGCCATTCGAAACAACGCCGAGATTAAAGAAGAATGGACTGCGACGACCACTCTTCAACGTAAAGTCCCCGAAGCGGAGCACGTTTTCGCGAATCATCAACGCGATAAATTTCTGTTTCCAATCAGGCAAACTCATCGTAGCGGTCTCGCGATAGCTGCGCGCTGTAAGCGGAGAAGCTCGCTAATGCCGATGTGTGCGAGATCAAGCAAACAATCCAACTCTGCGCGCGAGAAAGTCGCGCCTTCAGCCGTACCCTGAACCTCAACCAATCCTCCGGACTCGAGCATCACAATGTTCATATCCGAGTCCGCTGCACTGTCTTCCACATATTCAAGGTCCAGCACGGGCTGTCCTTTGACGATACCCACGGAGACAGAAGCCACAAATTGATTGAATGAACTCTGAAGTCCGTGCGCCTGCAAGGCATCCCATACTGCCAGTGCTGCCCCGGTTATTGACGCTGTGCGTGTACCGCCATCTGCCTGCAAGACATCACAGTCGATTTTCACAGTACGCTCCCCGAGCTTCTCCAGATCAACAGCTGCCCTAAGGCTTCGGCCAATTAACCGCTGTATTTCGAGCGTTCGACCACCTTGTTTCCCTTTTGTCGCTTCACGGTCAACCCGTTGGTGCGTGGATCCAGGCAACATGCCGTACTCGGCCGTCATCCAGCCCTTACCCGACCCTCGAAGAAAGGAGGGAACGCCGTTTTCGACAACTGCCGTGCACAAGACTCTGGTGTCCCCGAAGGAAGCGAGCACGGATCCTCCAGCATGTTTAGTGAAGCCGCGCTCGAGCGTAATCGGACGAAGCTGCGCGGCTTGTCGGCCGCACGGGCGAGTAACATCCATCATGATTTTTTAAGCATCTAATTGGCCGCGCAGTATAACCTCCACCGATCGTGTGGCTGCCAAGGTCGCCGTTCATCACTTCGTCGTTCTTCCGGGACCTATCTCGCCGCCTCGCGAGATCAAAAGTCTCGGCAGGACTTTTCCGGCAACCTGCTAGAATCCTGACCCTATGCAAAGCATGACCGCATTCGCACGAACACAAGGGGACCACGCTCGCTTTCATCTTGTATGGGAGCTCCGTAGCGTCAACCACCGCTATCTCGAAACGCAGTTTCGATTGCCCGATGCTTTTCGCAATCTAGAGCAGAGCCTTCGCGACACCGCCCGGCATCACCTTCGACGCGGAAAGCTCGATGCAACGCTTCGTTATGATCGCGCACTTCGGGAGGGTGCATTCGAAATCAACAGGCCTTTGCTTCTGCAACTCCTCGCGTCTCTCGAACAAGTACGCCGAGATGCGCCTGACATCGGCAGCGTCAGCCCGGTTGAGTTGATGAAATGGCCCGGCGTATTGCAAGACGCCAATGCCGAAGACGAAGCACTACTACGCAAGGCCTCCGAGCTCTTTGAACAAGCGCTCGGCGAGCTCTTCCAGTCACGACAACGCGAAGGCGCAGCCATCCGCTCCACGGTGGAAGATCGTCTGCGGGCCATCGACCAGCACCTTGTGTCACTTCGAGTGCTGACGGAACACGCGAGTCGGGATCTATTGCAGAAAATTCGTGATCGGGTAGCCGAACTAGCTGTCGACGTTGAGCCCGCTCGTCTTGACCAGGAGATCGCCTTACTCGCACAACGCGGCGATGTCGCTGAAGAGCTCGATCGACTGGGAATCCACGTCGAAGAATGTCGCAGGGCGTTACGTAGTAATGAGCCCCTGGGGCGACGCCTGGATTTCCTCACGCAGGAGATGAACCGCGAGACCAATACACTCGGTGCGAAATCGAACCATGCCGAGGTTTCGCAACGGGTCGTTGATCTGAAGGTGATCGTCGAGCAGATTCGAGAACAGGTACAGAACATCGAATGAGCAGCGGTTCGCCGGCGCCAAGGTCTGGGTTGCTGTTCGTGGTTTCGGCGCCGTCCGGCGCAGGCAAGACTTCGTTGGTGGCGAACCTTCGCTCCCGACTAGAAGGGTTATCCGTCTCGGTATCCCACACCACTCGGCCTCGCCGTCCCAGGGAGGAAAATGGGATCAGCTATCACTTCGTCAATCTGGTCGCGTTTGAAGCGATGGTCGCCGAAGGCGCTTTTCTCGAACATGCCAACGTGTTTGGTAATCGCTACGGAACCGCCATCGAAAGTGTCCGCGCACCCCTTGCCCGTGGAACCGACCTGATTCTGGAGATCGATTGGCAAGGCGCCGCACAGATCAGAACGCTTCTGCCCGACGCGATTTCGATCTTCATTCTCCCGCCAAGCCTGGAGGAGTTGGAGGATCGGCTTCGCTCGCGGGGCCAGGACGATGATGCCGTGATCGGCAAGCGCCTCTCCAAAGCACGGGAAGAGATGTCGCACTGTGGCGAATACGACTACCTGGTCGTCAACGACGAGTTTGCTCGTGCCGCTGACGATCTTGTCGCCATCGTTCGAGCCGAGCGTCTTCGGCGCCTGCCTCAACAGAAAAACCTTGCCCCAATGCTCAAACGCCTGCTGGACACCCCGACGGACGCTTGAGTAGACTCGCGCGCCTTCCGACAAAGACCCTCAGGTTATGGCCAGAATCACCGTCGAGGATTGCCTCGAACACGTCGAAAATCGTTTCCAGCTCGTCATGCTGGCTACGCGTCGCGCGCGCCAACTCCGGGCCTTCGGAGCGCATCCGCTCGTCCCCGAAGAGAACGACAAGCCTACGGTCATCGCGCTGCGTGAGATCGCGGCCGGACTCATTTCTGAGGAAAGACTTGACGATCTCGAGGTCCACGTCGAGGATGAACCGGTAATCGTCTCTTTCGGTTCACCTGATGAGGGCTTCGGAGACCTCTGACACTCCCGGCGCTGTCCGTTGAGCGCCTTTCCAATAGCCAGCGGGTCAATGACCAGCGGGTCGTACTTCGTCGCACGCCTGGCTGAACGCGCCCGCTCTCCCCTGATCGCAGCCCCCGTGGATTTTGCCGGGCTTCGAGATCGCTACCTCTCCAACTATCTAGACCCCAATCAGGTTGAGCTGGTCTGCCAGGCATTTTTGTACGCCGAGGAAAAACACGCGGGGCAGATGCGCCGCACCGGGCATCCCTATATTTCCCATCCGCTCGCGGTCTCAGAAATCCTTGCCTCCATGCGTATGGATCATCAATCGTTGATGGCCGCACTGCTACACGACGTCATCGAAGACACCAACACCAGCAAACAAGCCATCATCGATCGATTCGGCCAACCGGTTGCGGACCTGGTTGAAGGGGTGTCGAAGCTCTCGCGGATTTTCAAGAGTCGTGCCGAAGCCCAGGCCGAGACCTTCCAACGTCTTGCCTTAGCCATGGCCAAAGACCTGCGGGTGATCATGGTCAAGATGGCCGACCGCCTCCACAACATGCGCACTATCGGCGTGATGAGCGACGAGCAGCGGAAACGTGTTGCCCGGGAAACTCTCGACTTTTATGCCCCGATCGCCAATCGATTGGGCATACATCACATGAAGATCGAGTTCGAAGAACTCGGCTTCGAAGCCCTCTATCCCTTGCGCGCAGATCGCATCAGCAGAGCTGTCTCGTCTGCGAAGGGTCGACGCAAGGAGTTGATGGAGGAGGTGCGAACCGCGATCTCAAGCGCATTGATGCGGGAAGGCATCCAAGCCTCAGTGCACGCTCGCGAAAAGCACCTATATTCCATCTATCGGAAGATGCGAGCACAGCACAAGTCCTTCAGCGAAATCACCGATGTTTTCGGCTTCCGCATCGTGGTCTCTCAGGTGGACGAGTGTTACCGAGCGTTGGGTGTCATGCACAACCTCTATAAACCCGTCGCCGGACGGTTCAAGGACTACATCGCCATTCCCAAAAAGAATGGCTACCAATCCCTCCACACGACACTCTTCAGCATGCACGGCGTCCCGATTGAGGTCCAGATTCGGACCAAACACATGGAGTCCGTGGCACTGCATGGCATCGCTGGGCATTGGCTCTACAAAAGCTCGGGCACAAGCGAGTTTGCGTTCAGTCAACAGCGGGCACGTCAATGGGTGAGGGATTTGCTTGAGTTGCAGCAACGAGCGGGCAACCCACTGGAGTTCATTGACAGCCTCAAGAACGACCTCTTCCCTGACGAGGTCTACGTATTCACGCCCAAAGGGGACATCAAGGAGCTACCGCGCGGCGCATGTGTGGTGGATTTCGCCTATTCAATCCACACCGACATCGGCAATAACTGCGCTTCGTGCCTGGTCGACAACAATCCTGCGCCCCTCTCGCAACAACTCCAGAGTGGTCAGGTCGTGCAGATCGCTACGGTTAGTGGTGGACTACCTAACCCGGAGTGGTTGACGTTCGTTGTGACCGGCAAAGCCCGCTCCTCCATTCGCGATGCACTGAAGACACAAGAGCTCAGTCAATCCATCGCGCTTGGAGAAAGACTGCTCAATCGATCTCTCGCCAGCGTCAACCGGAGTATCCGAGACTTTGACTTCCGTCGCCTGCGCCGACTGCTGAAGGCCTTCGGCGTGCGTAAGTTGGATGAACTTCTCGCCGCAATCGGGAACGGCGATCAAATGGCGTACGTCGTCGCCCAACGACTCGTTTCTGCGGACGACCCCGCCTCGGAAACGGTATTCGTTGAACACGACGGCCCTGTGAACATTCGCGGCGGCGAAGGTCTCGTCGTCAAATATGCCCGTTGTTGCGGTCCCGTACCTGGTGATGCGATCGTGGGCCACATGACTCCCGGCAAAGGTTTCGTTGTCCACATCGAAACCTGTGCCAATATCGCTGAAATTCGCCGCCGCAAGTCCAGCGACATCATTCCCGCTCGCTGGTCCGGCAGCACACGTGGAGAATTTCTCACAGCGCTGCGCATTGACGTCAATCAGCGCAAGGGTGTCATCGCCGAAATCGCAACCACGCTCACGGATACCGATGCAAGCATCGATACCTTGAACGTGGAAGAACGAAACGCCAACGTCACCAGCGTGATCGTCAGCATCGGTGTGAAAAACCGAACTCACCTGGCCCGGGTGATGCGTCGCATCAGGGCAATTGGAGCCATCCTCAGCATCGCCCGCTGCAGCCAATAAACGCGGGTCCATCCCAGAGTCCATTGGAGGTCATCCTGAGTCGGCAGATCATTGCAACACCGAACGCGCCTGCTGCCATCGGCACGTACTCGCAAGCCGTCCTTGCCGGTAGCACGCTCTATATTTCAGGGCAGATTCCTTTGAATCCTGAGACCGGCGCGCTGATCGAAGGCTCTTTTGAAGCACGTGTCGAGCAGGTTTTTCACAATCTCGCTGCGATCGCCGAGGCTGCCAACTTCGCCCTTGCTGACGCAGTCAAAGTCACGGTGTTTCTCACCGACCTCGGTCGTTTCGGAGAGTTAAACAGCGTAATGGCACGTCACTTTCCCGAACCTTGGCCGGCGCGCGCGGCGGTCCAGGTCGCTGCTCTGCCCCGTGGCACCGATGTGGAAGTCGACGCTATTCTGGTCAAACGTTGACAGAGACGCTCGCTGACAAGGCGGTCGACACACTGCGTGGTGTCGGTCCGGGTACTCGCACCTCCTTGAAGCGCCTCGGTATCAGCACGCTTCGCGATTTGTTGTTCCATCTGCCCTTTCGTTACGAAGATCGAACGCACCTGACGCCGCTTGCCGATCTGAATCAAACCGGTGACTACCTCGTTGAGGGGCAAATTCTCTCCGCTCACCCGGTCTACTCGAAGACACCAGCGCTGTTGGTCACGATCTCAGATGGCTCTGCAGAACTCTCCCTCCGTTTTTTCCGCCTTCGCGCACAACAGGCAAAGGTATTCGCAACGGGACGTTACATCCGTGCATTCGGCGCGGTGCACCAACTCGGTCGATCTATCGAGATGACGCACCCCGACTATCAGATCACCTTCGACCCGCTCGGTCCTCCAGCTCAAACGCTGACGCCAATTTACCCGGCAACAACAGGTATTTCCCAGACACGTCTGCGCAACCTCGTGAACCAGGCTTGTGCCTTACCCTGGCCCCAACTGGAAGGACAGCCATGGCTTGCGCTTCGTGCGCTACATGCACCCATTGCAGGCAATACAAACGCTGTCATTGAAGCCCGACGCACGTTGGCTTTGGATGAACTCACCGCCTACCAACTGGTGATGAACGAACTGATCCGCGCACGCAGCGCTGCGCGCGCCCAGCCATTGCCACGAGGTCCGGCCCTCGGCAGACAGCTTCTTGAGTCGTTGGGGTTTGAGTTGACCCGGGCTCAACGAAGGGTACTCACTGAGATCCTGGCTGATCTTGAAAAACCACTCCCGATGCTGCGATTACTCCAGGGAGATGTGGGCTCAGGCAAGACGATCGTCGCGGCTTTCGCGGCGATTCGTGCCGCTGAATGTGATTGTCAGACGGCAATTATGGCGCCAACAGAGTTGTTGGCCGGCCAGCTGCATAACAACTTCTCTCGCTGGCTCGGCGGGTTTGGTATCCAATCAGCACTGTTGACCTCTGCAATGCCCGCAGTAGAGAAGCGCCGCGTACTGAAGATGATTTCTACCGGGGAAGCCAAGGTGGTCACAGGAACTCACGCGCTGATTCAGAATCAAGTGGCGTTCTCTAAGCTTGCCTTGGTGGTGATCGATGAACAGCATCGTTTTGGCGTTCACCAGCGTATGTTGCTTCAAGAAAAAGGGCTTACTCCCCATCAGCTTGTGATGACAGCGACGCCCATTCCGCGGACGCTGAGTCTGTCCATGTACTCCGATATGGACGTTTCAGTCATTGACGAGCTACCTAAGGGGCGTGCACCTATTGCCACGCGGATCATGAATCAACGTCACCGCCCAGAACTGCTCGCCTGGCTAGCCGCCCTGATCCGAAGCGGAGAACAATCGTTCTGGGTGTGTACGTTGATTGAGGCGAACAACGACATCCCGGCACGAGCTGCAGAAGAGAGCTTTGAGTTGCTGCAAAAAGAACTACCGGGCATTCGTATTGGATTGATGCACGGCCGTTTAAAGGCCGAAGAAAAAGCCTCGGTTTTCGAACGATTCCGCCAAGCTGAGATCGATCTGCTCGTCGCGACCACGGTGATAGAGGTCGGCGTAGATGTCCTGAATGCGACGGCGATCGTCATAGAAAATCCCGAACGGCTGGGATTAGCACAACTTCATCAGCTGCGCGGACGTGTGGGACGAGGTCAACGCCCAGGTCACTGCATCTTGTTACACGATGGTCATCTGTCGGAAAACGCCAGAGAGCGACTACGCGCTTTACGGGATTGTCAGGACGGGTTCACGTTGGCTGAGAAAGACCTTGAGCTCCGAGGGCCAGGTGAAGTGCTGGGTACGCGACAAACCGGCGAGGACGCATTTCAATTCGCAGACCCAGCAGGCGATGTGATGTTGTTGGAACAGGCCAAAGTAAGGGCCGCCAGAATCTTGTCGGACAATCCTGAGCTTGCGCGCCAACTTCTGGACACCTGGTCAACGGGTGGTCACCGGTCCCTTATCGTTTGACATCGATTGATCGCCCCTTTGCGGGGCCGTTCGCAATTCAGCTATCCCCTTCTGACGAAGATCAATCCGCGCCTTAGAATTTTGCTCCTACTCTGAAGGATGTTGCGCCATGCCGGACTTGTTAGATGCAGCACCGGTGCGAGCAACTGCGCTGGTTGACGCCGGCCCAGGTAACACCGTGATCGTGCTCCACCGCGAGGACCAGATTTTCGACCTCGGTCGATTCAATCTGCAGAACGTGCATAGATTTCGCGCCGTGCCTACCGAGCACCTCAGAGGGTTGGCGTGGCCTGAGATCCTCGAAAGCGAGGACGTTCGACTAGATCGTGGCGTCGTTGAGTGTCGCCAGGTACGGCTGTTTGGTGGCGTCGAGGAAGACCCCGTCCTCTCGCCTGGTCTGATTCGTCACACCAGCACGGTCGACTGTTTCTTTGATCCTTGTCCTAACGCCGCATCTGAGTCATTTGTCGACGTTGACGCGCGTATCAACAACACCATCAGTACCTTCATCGGAAGACGCTTGTTGGCTCGCCTCGATCAAACGCTCGAAATACCTCCGCTTCCCGCAGCGGCACAACGAATCCTCGCACTGAAGACAAACCCGGATTATTCGTTGAAAGAGTTGGTGAAAGTGGTCGAGACCGATCCGTCCATCGCGGCTCGAGTGATGTCATGGGCCTGCTCAGCGTTTTACGCCGCGAGTCCACCACCCAAATCACTTTCCGATTCGATCATGCGGGTACTTGGGTTTGACCTGGTAATGAACATGGCGCTTGGTCTTGCCCTTGCGGGTAGCCTGCGGCTACCGGCGGAGCACGTCAGAGGCGCTCCGCCGTTTTGGACAGAAGCTGTCTACACGGCAGCCGCGATGGAAGCACTCGCTCGACGTGGCGATTCCGAAGCACGTGCCGCGACCGGTATGTCCTATCTCACTGGGTTATTGGCGAACTACGGAACACTGGTGATTGGCCATGTTTTTCCGCCACAGTACGCCCTGATCTGCCAGCTCCAGGAAGCTAACCCGCATCTGCCGACGTGGGTGTTGGATGAACACGTACTCAAGTTATCCAGAGAAGTGTTGGCGGCCCGATTGCTCGACCAGTGGGACTTGCCAGAGTCAAGCACCCTCGCCATACGCCATCAGCACACAGTGGACTATCAGGGCGAAGCGGAGCGGGAGGTACGACTGCTTCAAACCGCTCGAAGCCTGCTGGGATACACAAGCGCAGGCCTCGAGTCGGCGCAAGATGCCAGGCTAAAACCAATGGGGCTAGCCACGGAAGACCTAGAAGCCGTGGGTTCTCTATTGGTAGAGTCGCGAGACGCGTTAGATGGTCTGGTTCGCGCGGTAGCCTGACCGAAAGCGACCTGTGGCCTGTTAACCGACCTCGATCATTTCGAAGTCTTCTTTGCTCACCCCACACTCAGGGCATACGAAGTCTTCAGGTACGCCTTCCCATGGAGTTCCGGGAGCAATGCCCTCTTCTTCGCAGCCTTCGGCTTCGTCATAGATCCAGCCACAGACGATACATTGCCACTTGCGCATGAGCGGACATCAACCCTGTTTTTGAAGGCGCGCTAACTTAAAGGCCGCTCCGGCAAATTGCAAACCGCTCCGCTTCAGTCAGAGGGAATGGTAAATTGCCGCTCGAAACGCGTCTTGACGTGATTCTCTTGCAACTCACAGCGCCTTCAAACTATTGGTTTGCCTTCCTGCGGCTCGCGCGCCTTGACCGACCGGTCGGGACGCTTCTGCTGTTATGGCCCACCCTTGCCTCGCTGTTTCTTGCCGCAGAAGGTATTCCTGAGCTTCGTCTGCTCGCCATTTTCGCGCTAGGAACGGTGCTGATGCGCAGTGCCGGCTGTGTAATCAACGATATTTTGGACCGGAACCACGATGGGCTCGTGGAGCGGACACGCTCCCGCCCGCTTCCTGCGGGTGAGATCCAACTGCTTGAGGCACTCCTATTTTTTGGATTGCTTCTGGTTGGCGCCTTGTTCATCGCCCTCATGCTTTCCTGGAACACGTTGTTACTTGCCGCTGCAGGACTCACGGTCGCATGTGTGTACCCCTTGATGAAGCGCTACACCTATCTGCCACAGGTCGTCCTGGGTGCAGCATTCAGTTGGGGTTTGCTCATGGCCTGGATGGAGGTTACGGGAGCGGTTTCACCGGAAGGATGGCTTTTCTTCACCGGCAGCTTGATATGGATCGTCGCCTACGACACGTGGTATGCCATGGTCGATCGGGACGATGACATTAGAGCCGGGATCCGATCCACCGCGATTTTGTTCGGTGAGCTCGATCGCGATGTCATCGCCGCACTACAGCTATTGGCCGTGGGCATCTTCGTGTTATTTGGTTGGCAAACCGACTCGGGTTTCTTCTGGTACCTCGGTGTTGCTGCGATGACTGCGACTTTCATCTACCAGCGCCAGTTAACGAAGCGCCGAGACAAGGTGTCTTGCTTCAAGGCATTCGCCAACAACGTTTGGTCTGGTTTTGCCGTGTTTATCGGTGCCTTGTTTGATCACGCACTTTGGCCGTGGATGAGTAATGGTGTTTGACTGGATCGACCGCATGAATGAGGCCATTGGGCGAATTCTCGCCTGGTTCATGGTGGTGATGGCGCTGCTCATGGTGAGTGTTGTTCTGCTCCGCTATGTCTTCGGGATCGGGACACTCATCCTTCAAGAGAGCATCCTCTACCTCCACGGCACCTCATTCATGCTGACTATCGCCTGGGCCCTCAAGCGTGGCGGCCACGTTCGCGTCGATGTTTTTTATGGCCGAATGACGTTGAGGCAACGCAACCTCGTTGATCTCACAGGTCATCTTCTCCTGTTGTTGCCCGTGTGTGTGCTGGTGTTCTGGACGAGCATCCCATACGTCCAGGCATCCTGGCGCATTCTTGAAGGTTCCGCCGATGTGGGTGGTATACCCGGAGTGTTTATCCTCAAAACACTCATTCCCATCTTCGCGATCCTGCTGTTTCTGCAGGGGCTTTGCGAAATCGCCCGTGCTGTCAAAGGAATCCCTCCCAATGTTTGAGCTGATTCCCCTGTTGTTATTTGTTGGTGTCTTTTTGGTGCTGATGACGGGCTATCCGGTGGCCATCGCCCTTGCCGGTGTCTCACTGCTGTTTGCGCTCGGCGGCATCGCCTTTGGTGTCTTCAATCCCCACGATCTCGGATTCATGCCTGGTCGTATCTTCGGGATCATCGGCAACCAAACGCTTATCGCGGTACCACTCTTTGTGTTTATGGGCGTGGTGCTGGAAAAAACCGACATCGCTCGAAACCTGCTCACCAGTCTATCTTCGCGACTGCGAGGTGTGCCGGGTGGCCTTGGCATTACCGTCGTCATCGTGGGTGCGCTGCTTGCGGCGAGCACCGGGATCGTCGGTGCAACGGTGGTGGCGATGGGACTGATGTCGCTGCCCAGCATGTTGGAAGATCGCTACGACCCGAAGCTCGCAACGGGACTCATCTGCGCGACTGGAACGCTGGGCCAGATTATTCCACCTTCCATTTCACTGGTCTTGTTAGGCGATGTGCTGGGCAACGCCTACCAACAAGCCCAACTTTCGCAAGGCGTTTATGCGCCGAAAACGGTTTCTGTGGGCGATCTTTTCGCGGGTGCGTTAGTACCTGGGCTAGCACTTGTCGTGCTCTACCTGATGTGGGTGATCTTCGTCGCGGTAGCGCAACCTGACCGAGTGGGTCGAGGCCATTCGGCGGCAGAGCGGCAAGGTACAAACTTTGAAGCACCTCCCCTTCTGCAATCACTCGTTGCGCCGATCGTTTTGATTCTTCTTGTCTTAGGCTCCATTGTCGCGGGCGTCGCAACGCCAACAGAGGCTGCCGGCGTGGGTGCCGTCGGCGCCCTGCTGCTCGCCATGCTGAGTGGCAAGATGAACATCGAAACGCTGCGGTCAGTCGGTGAGAGCACGCTGCAAACCACCGCGATGGTGTTTTTTATACTGATCGGTGCATCAGTGTTCTCGTTAGTTTTCCGCGGCTTCGGTGGTGATGAAGTGGTCGCCCACATGTTCGATCAGATGCCGGGGGGCGTCTGGGGCGCGTTGGCTATCGTCATGCTGGTGGTGTTTCTCCTCGGCTTCATTCTCGACTTCATTGAGATCATCTTCGTCGTCGTCCCGATTGTCGGGCCGGTGTTGCTTGCGATGGGCCTCGACCCTATTTGGCTCGGGGTCATGTTGGCCTTAAATCTGCAAACGTCCTTCCTGACACCGCCATTCGGATTTGCGTTGTTTTACTTGCGAGGTGTGGCCCCTGCCAGCGTAACAACGCTGGACATGTACCGAGGCGTTGTACCTTTCGTGGGTTTGCAGGTGTTGTTGTTAGGCGTTCTTTGCCTCTGGCCGGAGTTGGCTACGTCGCTGCCGACCTATTTACGTGGTGGTTGAACGCTGGTTTTGCGCAGTCTTCACGACTTACCCCATTGCGGACCGCGCTTTTCCAAAAAAGCGGTGACGCCTTCTCGGTAGTCGGGTTCTTTCATCATCGTCTTGATCAGTTGTTCGGACTCGACCACAGATGTGGCCACATCACGATGCAAGTCCCGGAAGAGCTGCCATCGTGTTTGTCGCAATGAGTTTGGACTGACCGTATCCAGCATCTTCCGAACGTAGGCTCGTGTTGTCGCAAGCAACTGTTCCGGCTCGACCAAGTGATGGATCATGCCAAGCGCGTAGGCTTCATCGGTGGTGAATACACGACTGGATAACAGAAGTTCTATCGCCCTGGGCAACCCCACCATCCTCGGCAACAACCAGGACAACCCGTACTCCGCGGGGAGATTGAGCTTGCCGTGGGCTGTCGTCAGTTTGGCGCCAGGCACCGCAAACCGGATATCACAGAAACAAGCCAACGCAAGCCCCACCCCTGCAGCCGGTCCGTTGATGGTACCGATGACGGGTTTTTGCAGACCGAAGTGGCAGGCGAAGACCGCGTCAAATTCGGGCGCTACGCCAAATCCGGGCTTCGCCAGATTTTCGGGTGTTCCCGGGTCATAACCTCCCTTTTTTACGTGCCCCGCGAGCGCTTCCGAATCACCCCCTACACAGAAGGCGCGTCCACTTCCGGTGACGATGATCGCACCGACATCGGCATCCTGATCTGCCTTGTCGAGAAGCCATCGATATTCCGCGTGCATCCGCCCAGTCCATGCGTTGTTACGATGCGGGCGCGACAACGTGATGGTGGCGATGCGTTCAACAACGTCGTAGGTCGTAGACTTGAGCTCCATGTGAAGATCAGTCCCTGATCTCGAGATAGGCCTGTTCAGACAGCGCGTGATATTCACGCGCCGATTTTGCAAACGCCGTGTATGACTCGTAGACACGCGTCGTTAGCGGATCGACCTTGCCCGTTTCCGCAAGAACTTCTGCTGAAACTTCGCGCAAACGCTCGATCACGTCGTCTGGTAACCGTCTGACTTGCACACCATGATCATAAATCAAGGTCTTCAGTGCAGACGCGTTGCGCACGGTGAATTCCGCCAACATGTCGTCATTCACCGTTCGTGCCGCAGCTTTGACCATCGCCTGCAAGTCCGGTGGCAAGGACTCCCAAGCGTCTTTGTTTATGATCGCTTCCAGCGTCGGACCGGGTTCATGCCAACCGGGATAGTAGTAATACTTGGCGACGGTATGCAGCCCCAGAGCCAGGTCGTTGTAAGGACCCACCCACTCCGTGGCATCGATGACGCCGGTTTGTAGCGCCGTGAAAATCTCTCCACCTGGCAGTGTCACGGGCTCTCCACCGGCTCGCTTGAGCACTTCTCCGCCTAAACCTGGGATACGCATCTTCAACCCTTTGAGGTCTTCAAGGGAGTTGATCTCCTTGTTAAACCAACCCGCCATCTGTACACCGGAATTGCCAGCGGCGAGCGGAATGAGATTAAAGGGCGCGTAGGCTTCCTGCCAAAGCTCGAGCCCACCCCCGTAGTGCAACCAGCCATTCATTTCCTGGGCATTCATCCCGAAGGGCACCGTCGCAAAGAACTCGGCGGAAGCTAACTTGCCGCGCCAATAATAGGCCGCGCCATGCCCCATCTCGGCATTGCCTTGGCTCACCGCATCGAAGACTTCCATGGCAGGAACCAGTTCACCTGCCCCAAAAACCCTGATCTTCAGGCGACCATTACTCATCAACTCGACTTCTTTGGCGAGTCGTTCTGGCGCAGTGCCGAGCGCCGGAAGGTTCTTCGGCCAGGTTGTCACCAGCTTCCACTGATAGACCTTATCCGGCAGAACCGTCGCGTCTGGCGCCGTCGCAGATTCCCGACCACATGCCCCGAGCGCTAACACAACCAACAAGGCAACACACACACGCATCGTTCTCTCCTTCAGTTCGCCAGAGGCACTGTAGACGGACTAGTCAATCGCCTGCAGATTCGCCAAGCCGAGAATAAGCCACTTTGATCCCGAACCGGCAAAGTTCACCTGCACGCGGGCGCGATCGCCGCTGCCCTCACACTGCAGAACAACACCTTCGCCAAACTTCGAATGCCCGACCCGTTGCCCGACATGCAGCGCCGAGCCATTCACAGGCGCTGCCGTGTATTTCGACTGTCCAGACGTCCACATCGGTTGCACCAGATTGCCGCCGAGCCGCACCTCTTCCAAAACGTCAGCCGGAAGCTCGCGCAAAAAACGCGATGGTCGATTGTAGTTGTCCATGCCATTTAACCGACGCGATTCGGCGTAGGTGATGTACAACTCTTTCATAGCGCGGGTGATGCCGACATAGGCCAACCGCCGCTCTTCTTCGAGTCGGCTCGGATCATCCGCAGACATCCGATGCGGGAACAACCCTTCTTCAACACCGGCCATAAACACGAGTGGAAACTCGAGCCCTTTCGCAGAATGGAGCGTCATCATCTGCACGGCTGGCCCATCTGATGCTTGAGCGTCGCCTGCATTCAACGCGACCTGATCGAGGAATTCCTGCACGATGCTCGGACGATTCTCGGCAGCGTTTTCGACCGGAGAGATCCACTCGCTGGAGAAGAGGCGGCACGCTCGAACGAACTCCTCCAGGTTTTCTTTCCGTGCGAGACCTCGCTCACCACGTTCTGCGGTGTGAAAAGCCATGAGGCCCGACACTTCAACCACATGCTCCGCCATTCCTGCGAGGCTCGCGTCGTGTGTCGCATCTCGCAGTGAGGCCAGGAGCTGAAGAAAGCCAGCCACCGCAGATGCCGCTCGTGCCGGCAATCCGCCTTGGGTCAGCAACGCAACCGCGGCTCGATGTAGAGAAATCCCTTCAATTCTCGCACTCATCCGAATCGTGTCGACCGTCTTGTCACCGATGCCGCGAGTCGGCGTGTTGATCACGCGCTCAAATGCAGGGTCAGAATCCGGGTCGAGTAACAACCGCAGATACGCGAGGGCATTCTTGACTTCGACACGTTCGAAGAACCGTTGCCCACCATGAATGCGGTAGGGAATGCCTTCACGAAGTAGCGCCTCTTCAAGCACGCGGGACTGTGCGTTAGATCGATACAACACCGCCGTTTCTTCGGGACTGCCGCCATCATCCAACCATTGGCGGATCCGACTGGTGATAAATCGTGCTTCGTCCGCATCGTTGTACGCCGAGAACAAACGAATCGGTGCACCTTCACCGTCTGCTGTCCACAACTCCTTGCCCAGTCGATCAGTGTTCTTGGCAATCAGCGCGTTCGCCGCTCTGAGAATGTTGCCGGTGGAGCGATAGTTCTGTTCAAGCCGAATCGTCCGCACATCATCGAAATGTCGCGAAAAATCCTGCATGTTTTCGATCTTGGCACCGCGCCAGCCATAGATGGACTGGTCATCATCACCCACGGCCATCATGCGAGCGCGGGTTTCGGCTAACACCCGGAGCCACGCGTACTGGATCGTATTCGTATCCTGAAACTCGTCGACCAGGATGTGCGTGAACCGTTGTTGGTAATGTTCCAGAAGCAGTGAATCTTCGAGCCAAAGTTCATGACTGCGCAACAGCAACTCGGTGAAGTCCACCAGTCCACTCTGCTGGCAAAGCGCTTCGTAGGATGCGTAGATCTTGCGGTGAGTGATTTGGAAGAGGTCATCGCCCATCGGCACATCCTTCGCCCTACGCCCCTCTTCTTTCTGCTCGTTGATAAACCAAGCTGCTTGTCGTGCCGGCCATTTCTGTTCATCAATGTCGAGTGATCGCATCACGCGTTTCACCACCCGAAGTTGATCATCCGCATCAAGAATCTCGAAGTTCTCAGGCAACCCGGCTTCTTTCCAATGTCGTCGCAACAAGCGGTGCGCAATGCCGTGGAAAGTACCCACCCAGAGTCCCTGCACGGAGACACCGAGCAGACGCTCAATCCGTATGCGCATTTCTGACGAGGCTTTGTTGGTGAACGTCACCGCGAGCACGCTGTGTGGCGAAATGTCTTCCGTTTCCACCAACCAGGCAATGCGATGCACAAGCACACGCGTCTTGCCGCTGCCGGCTCCAGCAATCACGAGACAATTCCCGGGCGGCGCAGTTACCGCTTCACGTTGCCGATCATTGAGACCGTCGATGAGATGGGAGATATCCAAGAGGTACGAACAAGGCCGAAGTGGTCGGCATTGTAACCGGCCATCTCAAACGCAGTGACAGGAAATGCCGGCGTCTGGCGCCGGCAAGACGCTATTCGACGGTGACTGACTTCGCCAGATTGCGGGGTTGGTCCACATCTGTACCTTTGAGAACGGCGACGTGATAGGCCAATAACTGCAGCGGAACGACAAAGACGATCGGTGCGAGCAATCGATGCGTTCTGGGCACTTTCATCACCTTCACGCCTGCTTCCGGCTTGAAGTGGCTATCGCTGTCCGTGAACACGTACAACTGACCACCGCGAGCACGAACTTCCTGGAGATTGGACTGCACTTTTTCGAGTAGCTCATCTTCAGGTGCAACGGCAATCACCGGCATATCTTCATCAACCAAAGCCAGAGGACCATGTTTGAGTTCGCCTGCTGGATACCCTTCAGCGTGGATGTAGGAAATCTCTTTGAGTTTAAGTGCGCCTTCGAGT
>SXGR01103996.1_pt1 | contig 30231 bp, 23 predicted proteins | sample 3174711 | NCBI WGS metagenome assembly SXGR01 (sample SAMN11356860, study PRJNA531348) | freshwater metagenome | isolation source: freshwater sample F1-60 | place: China: Fuxian Lake, Yuxi | collected 2017-12-25 | reverse complement strand
AGCGCGGGCTGGGCGGCCATGGTCGAGCGCTGGAGGAAGTTCTTGGCGTTGTTCAGCCAGCGCATCCCGTCGTTGGCGTAGGCGGTGCCGGCGGCGTTGAGGCGCACGCGGTTGTTTGACATCTCGAGGCCCATGATCGCGGGATCGAGGCCGGTGATGCCGAACTTGGTGACGTTGGGATTCTCCATGACGAGCGTCATGCGGCCCGAGGCCTGGCTGATCACATTGCCATTGATGCCGAAGGTGGCCGTGAGCGGCTGGATGTTGGGATCGGTCGGCGGCGTGCCGAGATAGCGGCCGATGCCCGAAGTCGGGTTATAGACGGGCTTGCCGAGCGCCCACCACCACGAGAACTGGTCGGATGGCGGGGTGTTGAAGGCCTTGCTCGAAAACTGCTTCGCGTGCTCGGAGCTGACGCGCAGCGTCCCCGTTTTCCAAGGACGCCACGTCGCGGTGGCAAAGGCGCGCTCGTCGCGCACGTAGGCGGGCTTGATCTGGAATTTCTTCTCGCCGTAAAGTGTCGCGATCCGTAGCGCCAGCCGGTCTTTGACGAGCACTTGGTTGTGGTCGAACACAATGCGGCCGGTGTCGTGTTGGCCATATTGTCCCTCCACCTTGGTCTTGGTCCGGTTGGGCATCGCGCGGATGAGGCCGGAGTTGATGATGCCAGACGGGCTGCCCAGGCCGAAGAGCATGGCGTTCGGACCGCGATTAATTTCCACGCGATCCGTGTTATAGCCGTCCATCGGCAGGCTCGAGAGGAAGTAGTCGCGGGTGTTGTCCGCGCCACCGAGGCCGCGGACGCGATTGTTGCCCGTCGGGCTGCGCACCGTGGCAATAGAGTCGGTGAAATTGGCATCCGACCCGGCGCTGCTGTAATTGCCGCTCAGTCCGGAGACCTCGGTGCCGACGGTGTAGGTCAGCAGGCCCTCGAGGGTGGTGGCCCCGATGTCGTTCATGAACTCCCTGGTAACCACCGTAATCGAGGCGGCGACATCGCGGAGATCGGTCCGGAGACGCGTGCCGGCGAGCGTGCCGTTGGCCTTGTAGCCATTATCAGTTTCCGACACGACTTCGAAGGGCGACAACTGGACGGTCTCCTCTTTCGAGGGTGCGGGAGCACGCGCGGGTGTGGGGGTGGTTTGGGCGACAGCGGCGGCCGTAGTGGCGAGCCACCCGGCGAAGGCGACGAGGAGGGTGCGGGGATGGGTTTTCATGTTCTAGTTCGGGGCTGGGGTTTACGGGGGTGGAAAAAATCTAACTTGAGACGAGGCCGGGCGTCAGAAGGTGCCTTTGACGCCGAAGGTGACCAGCGCGCCGACTTCCTCGCGGCTGCGGAAAGTCGCGTGGCTCGGCGTGTTGGGGCCGAAGATCTTGTTGTCGGTCGGGGCGGAATCGCCGAAATTTCGGATGGCCGCGAAGAGGGTCAGCTTCCGCGTGAAGGTGTATTCCGCCTGGAGGTCCACGTTGAGCTGCTTGGAATTCCAGTTATACGTGCCGGCCTCGATACTGCGGCCGGTGACCGCGTTGCCGCGCTGGCGGCCACGGTAGTTCCAATTGGCGCGGAGGGTGTATTTAGGACGGGAGAGACTCACGCCCCAGTTGTAGGTGCGCGGGGTGAAGCCGTTGAACTCCGCCGCGCCGTCGCCCTGCGTGCGCAGGGCGCTCACGTTGGCGAAGACCTGCACACCGCGCGCCCAGTGCGGGAGAAAGGTGAGCGCCTGCTTGTATTCGAGGTCGAGGCCGGTCATCTGCACGGTGGTCTGGACATTGTGCTGCGTGGCCACCGGGTAGGGGCCGTAGGTGGCGGGATCGAGATCGTAGAGCGCGAGAAACTCGGGCGTCGCGGGAAAAGTGACGTTGCCGAAGAAATTCTCGAAATCGCGGCGGAAGGCTCCGACCGAGATATTGCCGACACGCTCGAAGTAATACTCGAGCCGGACCTTGGTCGTTTTCGCGCTCCACGCCTTGATGGCGGCGTTGTTCACGCCGATCCGGCTGTTGGCATTGCTGGCATTGGGCGCGTTTTCGGTGTCGGGCAGCGTGAGGGCGCCGGCGTATTGGTTGAAGTTGGGCCGGCCCACCGAGGTGTAGAAAGCGGTGCGCAGGATCAGGTTTTCGCGGAGGTTGTAGCTCGCGTTCAGGCTCGGGAAGAGCCGCAGGTATTCCTTTTTGGCGCGCAGGCCACGATCAATGAAGGTGAGCTGGGAATAGGCGAGGCCGGCGTTGGTCGGCACAATGAGGTTCGGAGCGCCGGCGGCGTTGCGCAAAATGCGGCCGCTGGCGTCGCGCTGGAAGGCGCGCGTGGGATCGGTGAGCGGGCCCTCGCCTTGGACGTTGGTCTGCTCGGCGCGAACGCCGCCGACGAGCTTCAGCCGCCGGTCGAAAAACGCGACGTCACCGCGAAAATAGCCGGACGAGATCACCTCGGAGGCGCGCTGTGATCCGCTCACCTCGTTGCGATACCGGTTGTTGGGATCGACCGTAAAATGATCCGGGTTCGACTTGTAGAGGCTGTAATAGCGGGAGGCGTTGAGCCACTGATACTGGCCAAAGCCGAAGGGCGCGGTGTTCTGCGAGTTGAAAACGTCCAGGGCTGCGCCGGCGCGGTCGTCGCTGCTGCGCGGATCGAGGGGTGTGGTGGTGGGGATTTTGTCGGCCCCGACAAAGGAAAAATTGGGCTGACTGCGCCGGAGTTCACGGACCTGCTCGCGGACGTCGAGCCCGGCCTTGAGGGTGATGGGCACATCGCGCACCACGAAATCGCGGCGAAGATTGGCATAGGCGCTGCGCTTCAGGTCGGACGAGGGGCGTTGGTTGCTGGTGGCGGTGGTGAGGGAGTAATTGTCGAGCACGGCGGGATTGACCGGCGCGCCATTGAGATCGGTCACGGTGATGTTGCGTGGGCGCAGATAAAAAATGTCGTCGAACGCCACGGTCACCCCGGTGCGCGCGGCGAGGGCGGTGGCGAAGAAGCCCTTGTCGATATCGCTGAAGATATTGGTCGAGTGCGAATAGCCGGCGCCGGCCTCGGATTTCCACACCGGGCCGTCGTGCCGCCAGACGAGCGTCGGCATCCAGGTGGTGCCGACCTTGCCGTCTCCTTCGTTTTCCATCCGGATCTGGGCCTGACCCGGCGCGCTGCGGGTGGACGTCGGGGTGAAATCGCCGGGGCGCACCTGGCTGATTTGATAGAGAATGGTACGATTGCTCCGCCGCTTGTCGGAAAATGCATATTGAAACGCAAACGACACCGTGTCGTTGCGCGTGACCTTGAAGTCCATCGTCGTGCCGGCGGAGGAGCGGCGGCTGATCTTGCCACCGTTACGCACGGAGTAATCGGTGAGGTAGGGCCGGTCGGGCGTGGTGTCCGGGAAAGCCTGGGCACCGGTGGTGGCGTTTGGCGTGGACGTGGCCGCGCCGACGCCGCGCCAAACGGTCTGCACGAAATCGAGCGGCGTGAATTGCGTGCTGTTGCCGGCCGACACGGTGAAGCCAAAGCGCTTGTTCACGGGCACGACGCAGGACATTTCCCAGCCGGGATTGGTCTTGTAGTAATTTCCGTGCAGCGGGCCGGGCGTCTTTTTGAAGTCGCGGTGGTTGTCCCGCATCAGGAGGTAGACGCTGTAGTTGAAGACCGGCTTCGAACGTTCGAACGCGCTGCGCGGAACCATGTTGACCGAGCCGGCCAGCGCCATGCCGGGCGACTCTGGCGTCGGCGTGTGGAGCACCTCGATGCGGGCGATGTTATTGAGCGAAATTTGGTCAAGCAGGACGTTGCGGTTGGTGCTCGATCCGGAGGCCCCGGCGAGATCGAAGCCACCGACGGAGATCGGCACGTAGCCGTTGGGGACGCCGTTCATCGTGAACTGGCGCGCCTCGCCGCCGGCGACGTTAATATTCATGCCCGGAAGGTATTTGAAGAACTCGCCCACATTGCCGTCGCCGTTGGCGCCGAACTCTTCGGCGGAGACGACGTTCTTGATGCTCGGAGCGAACCGCTGCTCGTTGATCGCGATCGCGGCGCCGCTCATTTCCTTCGAGGTGGCGACGACGAACTCGCCGAGTTTCACGACGTCGCCCGCCGGCCCGGTCCCGGTCCGGCGCTCACCAGCCTCAAGGTTGAAGTCGCGCTGCGCCGTTGCGCCGCCGGAGACGAGCACCGACTCCGTCTGCGCATCGAGTCCGGTAAAAAACACCCGCACGCGCGCCGCGCCGGCGGGGACGTTGGTGAGGCGGTATTGCCCGCCGGCGTCAGTGAAGGTCTCCAAGCCGGTGCCCTCGACCGTAACGCGGGCGCGCTCGACATATTCGCCGTTGCGCACGTTGAGCACGCGGCCTTCGACGGTGCCGGTGGCGACGGACTGGGCGGAGGCAACAGCGGCGGCGAACGCCGCGAGCGCGAACGCGAAGGTCGCGCGCAGGATCAACGGGAGGTACGGAGATGAGTTCATAGGGGTCGGGTTGGAATTTTTCGGCCCTTGGCGGCGGGGTCAAAAGGAGAATCATCTGTGTCCGTATTGCGGACAGATTTTTTCGTCTGCGGAAGATCGGGAGCGACCAAGCCGTAGAAACTCAGCTGAGGAGGAGAGCCGAGGGCTGAGAGCAAAACCAAACGGTGAACTTCATTCGTGGTTCAAGTGCATCGGTCCGTAGCCGAACCGAGGTGCCGTCGGATCGCTGCGGGCGCCTGCGGGCCTTGGCTGCGGTAAAGCGGTTCCCGGGGGTTAACCCGCTGGCTGCTGCTCGCCCGTGCCGTCCTTCGTTTTCACGCCGCCCACTTCTCCACGGTTTTGCGCACTTTCGCCCCGCGCTTACGCTCGAACTCCTCCAGGTCATACGCCCGCTGCAAATTGAGCCAGTTCCGCGCGTCCACACCAAAGAACACGCCCAGCCGAACGGCCGTCTCCACGGTGATTGCCCGCGTGCCCGCACAGATGCGCAAGACCTGGGCCTGCGGGATGCCCGTCGCCTTCGCCAGTCGGTACCGTGTGATGCCCATCGGCTCCAGGAAGTCGCGCAGCAGGATTTCGCCCGGGTGAATGTTCGGCAGTCGGTTCGTTTTCATGGAGGGAATTGGTTTAATGGTAATCGATAATCTCGACGGCGTGCGCGTGCTCGCCGTCCCAGACAAAACAGAGGCGATATTGGTCGTTGACCCGAATCGAATGCTGCCCGGCCCGGGTTCCTTTCAGCGCTTCCAGCCGGTTGCCCGATGGGACCCGCAGAAAGTCCAGGCCGGTCGCAGCGTCCAACTGCCGCAACTTCCGCCGCGCCACCTGCTGCATCGCCTGCGGCAGACGGCGCGAAACTTCACCCGCGTGAATCCGCGCCGTTTCCTCACAGGCGAAGTCCTACTGCTACCCCCCGTCTTTCTTGATGCCCAGGTGGGTCAGGATCTGTCTGGACCTCCCGGGCGCGGTCGAGGCAGACATCCTGGACCTGCCCGGTTTCAACCGGCCGGGCGCCCGGTGTATTCTCGGGTTTCAGGATGTTAAACGCACAGCCGTCGAAGCGCGTCCAGAACTCCGGTTGGACACTGACGGCAAGATCGCGCGGCGATTCGATCTCGATATGATAGACCGGACGGTGGGCATCCGCCCAAATGCGCAGCCCGACGCCGTCCGCCTCGATGCGAATGGATCCGCTCGGCAAATCGAGGGTCTGGCGAAAGGGCTTCCCGGAAAGGAAAGGATTCGGGCTGAGTGACACGCGCACCCGGCCGGTTTTGAAGATGTCGCCCATGTAGGTGTAGGCGTCGTTCTTGGCCAGCAGCAGGTAAAGGTCGCCGTTCTCGATCGCGTATACCCCGGCGGCGATGTCGCCGTTGCCGAGGGGCATCACGCCGGTGGCGTCGCGCGAAGGCGTGTGCCAGACGACGTTGTACCGGCTCATGTCGGCGGCGGTCAGCGGCGTCAGCAGTGCCGTGAGCAGGAAAGTGGTGAGGGTGATGATGATTGGTTTCACGGCAGCGGCTCTTCAGGGAGGCCCGGGCAGGGCGACCCGTTGACGGTGGTTTTAGAGTGGTGGCGCCGGCCGCAATTTCGTTTACGCGAAAAGAAACGACTTTTCGAAGAGACCGCCGATCTCTGCCCACGAGGCCAACCCGCAGGCCCTCCTGCCCACGGATGCGCCGATGGCGCACAGGTTGCCGGGCTTGCCCGCCGCAGGCGTGGCTCGTCCGCTTTTCGCGAGATGGTTTCGGATGGAAGATCCCGATTTTACCAAACCACCTGGCGGCGGGAATGATGGGCCGGGGTAACCCTCAGCGCGTTGCTTAACGGCCAGCGCTTGGGCCGCGCAGTCTCTCGGAAAGTTGTTCCCGAATCCATGAGGGACTGCGTCGCGCATGAAAGATCCCGACCACAAGCCAGAGCGAATCGAGCTCCTTGTAGTACAATAGGTAGGTTCCGGAATCGAAGGGGTACACTCTCCATCCGCCTTCTCGCTCGTGGAAAAGCAATGGGTTGACCTCAAGCAAAGCCACCACCCGGTCATACTCCGCAACGATCCTCTCAGCCTTGGCGAGGGAAAGCTGCCGATGATAATCGTAGATCGCTTGAAGGTCTTCCGGAACGACCCACGGCGCGATCTTCAGTGACTTGATCATTGCTTGAGCAACGCCCGCGCTTGCGCGGGCGAAAGCGCGATTGACGGATCGGCATTCACCGCCGCAACCCGCACCTCCAGTTCGGCGAGGTGATCGCGTCGAATCTCAATGACTCCCGAGCGCCGGACGGACTCCCAGAGTTCATCGATCAGCTCGAGTTTCTCGTCGAGGGAGGCTTCGGCCAGGCCGGGTATTCTCATCGAAAGGCTGCTCATAACCCCAACTTGGTTCGGTCGTCCGTCAAGTCAACTGGCCAGCTCGTCGGTGGAAGCGTCACGGTTGAACGCCGTTGGCGGATCGAGAATATCAGCCCGGCCTACCGGTTCGGACGAATCCCGTTTGACCGCGGTGCGAAAAGCGCGGGCCGCGGGCTACGGCTTGCGCAAGACGATCCGGTCGGGGCCTTCGTGCACGATCTTGAGGTCCAGCGTCGACTCGATCAGCTCGGCAAATTGCGCCGGATTTTCGGCCCAGTAAATGCCGCTGATGCGGCGCGTCTTCAGCTCCGCATCGCCGATGGCGAATTGCACCCGCCCCCGGCGATTATTGAGCGCCACCGCTTCATCCAGCGTTGCGTTGGTAAGCTCGAAGCGGAGATGCCGCCAGGCGAGTTCGCGCTGGATTTCGTCGGGCGACACCGCGGCGACCGCCGGCGCTGGCGCCGTCTGCGGTCCCAGCGGAACCACGGTTCGGTGTCCGGCCGTGAGCAGGAGCGGCACGCGTGCTGCCGGGGACGAAGAGGACGGCGCGTCCGCGAGGGAGGTCGGCGCAGATCGGACATCGAGCGTCGAAGGAGCGGGCGCGGCGGCACGCGATGGCTTGGCCGCTGGCACCGAATCCGCCACGGAACGTCCCGGCTCTTGGTTCAACTGGGGTGCATCCACCGCCACCTGGCCCTCAGTAACCAACACCTGCACGGCGGCGGGCTCGAAGCGCACGTTGAACGCCGTGCCCACGGCCCGGACCTTGACCGAGCCGACGGACACAACGAACGGCCGCGCGGCATCCTTCGCCACCGCGAAATGCGCCTCCCCGCGGACCAGGCGGACGCCGCGCACCTCCGGGGTGAATTCAATCGCGACTTCAGCGCTCGCGTTCAGATCGATGACGGTGCCGTCGGGCAGTTGCTGCACGAGCGGCCGCACGGCCATGGTGGCGACGCCAGGCGCGGCGGCAGGTGCGGGTTTCCGGTCCCAATCCGGCAGTCGGACGACCAACGCCAGCGCCGCCGCCGCGGCGAGCCCGACGGCTGCGAACGCGAACCACTTTTGCCGCTGGCGTCGGAGTCGCCGCCGCTCCTCCCAGGCGGCGAGTTCCCGCCGGAGCGAGTTCCGATCACGCGCGGCACGCGGCGGGCTCAGCACGCTCAATGCGAGATCGGCCTCGGCAAACGCGGCGTAATGGCGCGGATCCGCTTCCAGCCAGCGTTCGAACTCGGCGCGCTCCTGCGGCCCGAGCCCGGCAGCGTGGCGCACCGCCCATTGGGCCGCGAGCTCCTCCAAGTCATCCGGTGGCGGTTTCGCCGTCTTCATATCCCTTCACATTCCACTTCGCCGCGCTCGCGCAGGAAGGCGATAACTTCTTCACGGCGCGGGCCATTTACACGCGCACGGTCACTTCGGCCAGACCCAGCCTGTCCGCAATCTGCCGATACGACAGGTCCTCCACCGTGTGCAAGGTGACGATCTCCCGGCAGCGATCCGGCAGTTGCCTGATCGCCTCGGCGGTGAGCGCGAGTTCCTGGTTGTGCGTGACCATGGCGACTACATTCCCATTTGATTCGATGGTGTCGGCTTCGGGCAATTCGTTTACCGGCGTGAAGCTGATTTTGCGCTTCTCGCGGTGGATCCCCAGGGCCACATGGCGCGCGATGCCGAACAAATAGGTTCTCGGGCAATGGATCGGCCCCGCCGACCTCGCCCGCAGCAACCGGAGGTAGGACTCCTGCACGATGTCAGCCAGTTCCTCCTGCAGAGCGGGATGATGTCGCCCCAGCCAGGCGCGCAACGCGGGCTCATGAGGCACGCCCTCGCGGGCGAACCACTGCGTCTGGTCGGAGGGGGGCGAATCCACGGGGTGACGTTTTGCGCAGCGGCGACGGTCGCAAGCTCGGAAATGTTTTGCGCGGGAAATTCGGGGCGCGCTCGGTGGTTTCACGAGTTGACCCGCACCAGTGCGACCTTAGCATTCAGCCCATGCGTTTGCCCCTGCTGCGATTTCTTTGTTTTGCCGGCCTTGTCATGAGCCCGGCGGTGGCCCGCGCGGCGGAGTCGACCGACAAACTCGCCGCAGCGATGTCGCGGGGTCAGTCGCTCTTCGCGGCGAATTGCGCGATTTGCCATGGGGCGATGGGCGATGGCGTGACGACAATTTATCCGCCGCTCGCGAAATCCGACTGGTTGGCGGCGAACCGCTCCGCTGCGATCCGGGCAATTGTGGCCGGGCTCGGAGAGGAGATCACGGTCAACGGACGCGTGTTTCGCAGCCAGATGCCGCCGATCATCCTTGATGACGCGCAGGTGGCCGACGTGCTTACCTATGTCGTCAACTCGTGGGACAACACCGGCGGGCGCGTGACGGCTGATAATGTCGCGGCGGTGCGCGCGACGGCGGGCTTCAAGACTTTCGAGGCCCTGAAGACGGCGGCGGATTTTCGTCCGCTGCCGACGGCACCGGAGGGGTTCGCGCTGCGGGAAATGGTGCGGCTGCCGGATTTCGCCGTGCGACTGGCGAGCGACGGCAAGGGCGGCAAATTCTACATTCTCGGGCGCGACGGCGGCGTGTGGCGCTTCGAACCGGTCAGCGGAAATCTGAAGCAGATCATCTGGCCCCAAGATTATGTCGGGTTGAAGTCGGACGATTTGAAGACGCTCGGTTTCGTGCGCGACGACACGGGACGGCTCTGGATTACGGTCAACCAGCGGGTGGTGGCCAAGCCGGTGGTGTTGAACGAATGCGGGATCTACCGCACGACGGGCTTCGATGCCGAGGGCGATCCGATCGCGCCGCAGCCGTGGTTGCAGACGAGTTATCCGTGGGGGATCGGGCCCTACAACCACGGGGTGTCGGACATTCGCTTTGGCCGGGATGGTTTGCTCTACGTGAGCAGCGGTTCGCGCACGGACGCAGGCGAGACCGGAGTGTTTTCTCATCTCGGAAAAATGGGCGAAGTGGAAACAACCGGCGCGATGTGGCGGCTGGACCCGATGTCGGCGGCGCCGAAAATTGAAATCATCGCGCGCGGAATCCGGAATGCGTTCAGCTTTAATTGGGACGGAGCGGGTAACCTCTTTACGGTTTCGAACGGACCGGATGCGCACGCGCCCGAGGAGATGGATCATATTGTGCCGCCGAAGCCCGGTGAGGCGCCGCGGCATCATGGTTTCCCCTACCAAATGGGGGCCGCGCCGGCCGCGCACCGGTGGTATGAGCACACGATGGTGCCGCCGCCGCCGCCGAATCCGGACTACGTGTGGCCGGTTCTGAACCTCGGGCCTGCCGGGATAATGGACGGGAAGCCGACGAGCACGTTCAACGCGCACACCTCGCCGACGGGGCTCACGTGGCTCGGGGCGGATTGGCCGGCGAGCGTGCGCAACGGATTTCTCGTCGCACGGATCGGGAGTTTTCTCGCGGGCCCGGCCGAGGGCGAAGAGCACGGCTTCGATGTGTTGCACCTGCGCTTGGAGCGGCGCGGCGATGGCCGGTGGACGGCGCGCACGACGAGTGTCCTCGCGCCGCTGGGCCGTCCGGTCGACGTGCACATCGCGGGGCCGGGTAAACTTTATGTGCTCGAATACACGCGGCAGACGGAATTACGAAGCCGCATCGGGTGGCTGCCGGGGCGGATTTTGGAGCTGACGGTGAAGCCGTGAACTCGGTGCGAGGGCGTGGTGCGAATGTGAATCGCCTGCGAGCACGCTCCTGCTTCGGGGCTTCGTCGCGGGCGTAAGCGACCGATTATTTGTCGGCCTGCTTTGTCTTCTTCGCGTGGTCGGCGGCGAGCACGGTGCCGCCGTTGGGGGCTGAGGCGGCGCGACCAGTCGGGCCTTTCGGCGTCGCTGGCGGCGTGGTGCCTTAACCGACGCGCATCGCGAGCTTAGCATGGGGGCCATGTTCGCCGAGGTCGCCCTAGCCGAGTTCGTCGGCGAGGAATAAAACCAAGTGGGGTGTGGCAGCGGCCGTTCGCGGCAACGCCCGCTGTAGTGAAAAGAGCAGGACAAAAAGGCGCGGTCGCTTTATGGCATGGTCGCGCTTATTTCCCTTTTTGCTTTTTGTTCTTTTTCGTGGCGCCGCCGCCGGCGTCGGGGGTGCTGGCGCGGGCTTGCTCGGCGCTCCATTTATCCCAGAGGACTTGCAGCTCTTTCACTTTCGCGGGCTGGGCGGACGCGAGGTCCTTTGATTCACCGATATCGATGGCGAGGTCGTAGAGTTCCGGTTGGCCGCTGCCGCCTTTGGAGACGACGAGTTTCAGGTCGCCGTGGCGGATGGCCCATTGTGGGCCGTAGCGCCAATAGAGCGTTTGATGGGGGCGCGAGGTTTGTTTGCCCGTGAGGTAGGGCATCAGGTCGACTCCATCGAGTTGCCAGGACGGATCGGTCTTGCCGCCGGCGGCGATGATGGCGGTGGGCAGCACATCAAGATTCATGACCGGGAGGTCGTAGGTTTTGCCGGCGGGGATTTTACCTTTCCACTGGGCGATGAAGGGGACGCGCGGGCCGCCCTCGAAAGTGGTCATCTTGAAGCCGCGGAGCGGGCCGTTGCCGGAGGTCGTGCTCGCGGTGGGGCCGCCGTTGTCGGCGATAAAAAACACCAGCGTGTTTTCCTCTTGGCCGAGCGCGCGGATTTTCCCCATGACGCGGCCGATCGCATCGTCCATGCTGGCCAGCATCGCGGCGAACAGCTGGCGTTTTTCGTCGGTGATTTTCGGGAAGCGCTCGAGATATTTTTTCGGTGCCTGCAGCGGCGCGTGCTGAGCGTTAAAGGGCAGGTAGAGGAACCACGGCTTGTTTTTGTTTTTCTCCAGCCAGTCGAGCGAGCGGTCGGCAAAGGCGTCGGTGGTGTAAAACGTGTCGTCGGTGACTTCGCGCACGTCGTTGGAAATGCGCGAGTCGATGAAGTTGGTCGGGTGGAAAAATGGCGTGTTGTTGAGCGTGCCGTAGAATTCGTCGAAGCCGCGCTTGGTGGGGCGATTTTCGGGTTGGTTGCCGAGATGCCACTTGCCGACGGCGATCGTGGCGTAGCCGAGCGTTTTCAGTCGCGTCGCGATCGTGGTCTGGTCGGCACGCAGGCCTACGGTGTTGGCGACGGTGTTGAACTCGTGGCCGAAGCGCGTGGGGTAGCGGCCCGTCATGAGGCCGGCCCGCGACGGGCTGCAATACGTCGCGGCGACGTAGCCGTTGGTGAAGCGAAGGCCGTTTTTTGCGAGCGAATCGATGTGCGGGGTCGGGATGTCTTTGGTGAAGCCCTGGCAGCCGAGTTCGCCCCAGCCGAGGTCGTCGGCGTAGAAAATGACGATGTTCGGTTGGGCAGCGGTCGACGACAGGAACGGGGTAAGTAACGCGAAGACGAAGGCGAGGCGGAGGAAAAGGCAGGGTTTCATGGCGCGGGGGGAGGTGGTTGACGGGACGGGAGAATGACAAAGGCGAGGCGCAGCGGTTTCAAGCGGCAAGGGGGGAAGGTCCCGATCGACAAAAGATCGCGCTATTTATTCTGCCAAAAAAATGCTCATTTTGAGAGGGAGTGTCACGTCATGCGTGACACTTTTCTGAGGGGTTTTTTCGCGAGATGGGGTCGCGTGATCCTGCGTTGGCGGAGATTAGAGGGCGGTGAGCTTTACGGTCAGCGCGTCATAGCCGAGCGTGCGGTCGAAGGTGGCTTCGCGTTCGACGTGATGGGTCGCTTGGAGGATCGTGATGGCTTTTACGCGTTCGCAGCAGAGGCGAAGGAGGGTGCGGAGAATGAGGCGTGCGTGCGGGGCGCCGAGGCAGAGGTGGGTGCCGAAGCCGAAGGAGAGGTGGGGATTGGGTTTTCGATCAAGGCGCACTTTGTGGGGCGCGGGGAAGATGGCGGCGTCGAAATTGGCAGAGGCCCACGCGAGCGAGATGCGTTCGCCGGCTTTGACGGGGATGCCGTGGACGTCGGTGTCGACCGGACATACGCGGCCGATATGATTGAGCGGCATGAACACGCGGAAAAATTCTTCGCTGGCGAGGGTGGTGCGCTTGGGGTCGGCGCGGAGATACTCGAGGTCCTCGGGGTGTTCGGCGAGATGGCCGAGGGCGCAGGAGATGGTGTGGATGATGGTGTCGCGGCCGCCGGCGAAGGCGAGGTTGGCGAAGCCCATCATTTCTTCGCGGGTGAGGCTGCGGTCGCGATAAGTGGCTTGCGTGAGCGCGCTGAAAAAATCTGCGCCGGGGTTGGCCTGGGCGGCGTCGAATTTCCGGTGGAGGTAGTCTTCGAGGACGTTGCCGGTTTTGAATTCACCGCCGGTGACCTTGAACACGTGGATGCCCCAGCCGATCCAGAGTTCTCCCTCGGAGGCGGGCACGTTGAGCAGATAGGTCAGGGCGCGGGACTGCACGGGCAGGGCGAACTCGTTGACGATCTCGATGGACTCACGGGCGAGAGCTGAGGTGAGGAGGCCGTCGATCAACGCCTCAACCTGCGCGATCACGGCGGGGTCTTTGGCGCGAGCGAAGAACGGTTCGACGATGGCGCGGTAGTCGCCGTGTTCGGGCGGGTTGGTCTCGATGGGCAGCTGGCGCATGGAGCGCACTTTTTCCTCGGAAGGAATCGGCACGCGGAAGGGCGCATCGGAGCTGAAGGTCTGCCAATCCTTGGCGGCCTCGCGCACATTTTCGTGGCGGAGGATCATGGTGATGTCCTCGCCGTGGAACGGGCACTTGAGAACACCGGATTTTTCGCGGGCATCGCGGAGCGGATCGGAGAAGGCGGACATGGGGAGGAGAAGCGCTTGGAGGATGGGTAAAGGGACGTGTGGTTGAATGGTGGCGCGGGTCGAACTATGTGGTTCGCAAGCCGGCGGCGCGGGCGAGCGCGCGCTGGCGCGTGTCCAACGTGAGAAAGCGAGTCGCTTTGAGCTGAAGCGCGGCGGCGACGTGGAAAATGTCGAAGGCCCGGGTGCCGACGAGGGCCGTATGGCGCGCGGTCAGCTGACGGGCGATCGGCAGGACGGACGCCACGGGCAGAGCAACGACGGCGACCATGCCGGCAGAAATATCATGGATAAGATGGGTCTCGGCACTGGCAAGGTCGGCGCGGGTGGATTCGCGGCGAAACAGGCGAAGTTGGAATGCGTTTTCCAATTCGAACTGCTGCCACGAGGTCAACAGGAGCGGCGCGCCGGCGGCGGAGACGGCCGCCAGCGCCGCCGGGGTATTGGCATCGGCCAGGTAGAGCGAGGCCAGCAGGCTGGTGCCGGCGTAGGCCGTCGCACTCATACCGGACCGCGACTGTCAGCGACGAGTTCGTCGTGCGTGACGGTCGATTGCACGGCGGGCGGGAGCGGACGGCGGCGCCAATAGCTGCGGATGGCGGCGGGAGAACCGGCCGCTGCGGGCGAGCCGTTGTCCGGGGCAACCGGAGACAGACGGGCCACCGGGCGACCGTGCCGCGTGATCACAATTTCGCCGCGCGTTTCGACCTCGGCGATCATCGCGGCGAGTTGATGCTGCACGGTGCGGATGCTGGCGCTCTTCATGTCTAACATCGTGTTAGACAAAAAAATCGCGTCAAGCCGTGAAGCCGGTGCGGGCAGGGCCGCCAAAGATCACTGCGGGAGCAAGGCGTCGGACGGGGAACGCGGATACGTTCATCGCCGCGTGGGTGCGGGAGCGGAAGCCGGGGCTGGGGCCGCGCCCGACTGCGACTGCGCCCAGGCGGGGGTGCCGAACCAGTCGTGCATTTCTTTCGTGAACGGGGCGACGATATCGCGGGGCTCGGGGAGGTGGCCGCGATCGCCGGTTTCGACCATCCACGTGTCGAGGGCGGCGCGCAGGCGGATGAGCGCTTCGCGATGCTCGGGCTGAGTGGACGCGGCGAGGTTCTTGATTTCGTGCGGGTCGGAGCGGAGGTCATAGAGTTCTTCGCCCGGGCCAGTGCGCTGCATGAGCTCCAGGGGCGCGCCGGTGAGTTTTCCCTCGGCTAAAAGCTGGCGCATGAGCGGATAGATCGGGAAACATTTTTCCTTGTAGCGGTTGAGCGAGGAGAACGTCGGGCCGGTGCTGAGCGTACGGATGTAGTGGAAGCGCGGATCGTGCACGGAACGGATGCGCTGCTCGGTTTCGTCGATGCGGTCGCGCGCGGCAAATGCGTAGTTGCGCGGCGGAGTGGTCCGCTCGCCGATGAGGCTGTGGCTCTGCATCAACAGCGGGCGCGGGACGTTCGCGGCGGCGAGGGTGGTGGCGGTGAGGTCGAGGAGGCTGACCATTTCGTCGTTCACGGTGCCGGGCGCGTAGCGGGCGGGAGCGGGAAAATTCTTCGGCCAGCGTATGATGAGCGGCACGCGCAGCCCGCTGTCGTAACACCAGTGGATCCCGCGGGGCTCGAGGCGGCCGTTGTCGCCGAAGAAGATGATCACGGTGTCGTCCTCGCGGCCCGCGGCGCGGAGTTTTTCGAGCACAAGGCCGAAGCGTTTGTCCATGCCCGAAACAGAATTGAGGTAGCGCGCCCATTCTTCGCGCACGACGGGGTGAGCGGGGTAATAGGGCGGCGGCGTGACGTTGGCGGGGGTGGCGATCTTCTCGTGCTCCCGCTCGCCGACCCATTCTGCGCGCGCGTGTTTCCACGTCTGGCGGTCGTAGATGTCGTATTCGGACTCCATGGCATTGACGACGGCGAAGAACGGGCGGTCTTTCGGCAGCGCGGACCAGTCGCTGGAGCCCTCGTGGTAGATGGGGCCTTCGTTGACGAAGTTCAGATCGAGTTTGCCGGTGCCGATTTCTTTTCCGTCGAGGGTTTTGAGGTTGGCGGTGAAATACCCGGCGTCGCGGAGGCGGTGGGTCACAGGCCGCACGCCTTCGGGCAGTCGGTAAGCGTCGGTGCGATGCGAGCGCATGGGGTGTGTATCGGTGGTCGTCTGATACATACCGGTGAAAAACGCGGAGCGGCTGGGTGCGCAGGTGGGATTGGTCGCGATGACGTTGGTGTAACGCACGCCTTCAGCCGCGAGCCGGTCAAGGTGGGGCGTGCGAACGTCCCTCTCCCCGTAGCAACCGAGGTCGTGCGCGAGATTTTCTCCGGCGAGCCAGAGGATGTTGGGGCGGCGCGGGGCGAGATCGGCGGCCGAGGCGGTGACGAGGCAGGCGAGCGCCAGGCAGGTCAGTGGGTGGAGAACGCTCATGAGAGAGGGGTAAGGGCGACGCTCGGAAAGGCGCGCCGCTACGACGCGACGCGGTCCCGTGTCGATGCCGGTAATTAGGGTTTTGGCAAGGGTACTCGTGCGGGGGTGGGAAGGTAGGCGAAGAGGTCGCGGACCTCGTCGTTCGTGAGCGATTTGAGGATGCCTTCGGGCGTGATCGAAAGCGGTGATTTCTGGCGGGAGATGAGATCTGCTTTTGCGATGACGGTGTCCGGAGAGATGAGACGGAGTGTGAGTTGCCGGGCCTCTTCGGCGGCGGCGTTGCCGGCGAGCGTGCGGCCGTCGCGCGTGGTGACGGGGCTGATGATGGGTCGTCGAGTGCTGGATACGAAAAACATGGGGGAGTGAGTTTGCGCGGATTGGTTCAAATCCGGGCGCGGCCGATCGACAAACCCTGCCTTGTCGGCGGCGAAATTTACCGACCGCCGGCGCGCGCCCTTTGCGAAGCTCGGTCGGTCGGTCGATTGCGCTGACTTTCGGGTGATTCAGGCCTGCACGCGCGGAATTCCGCCGTTGCGTCTGCGATTGTCCTGGTGGCGATGGCAGACTGAGACTTCATCCAGTTTAGTTGCGAGCTCGCGCCGCGCCGTCCCCTAACGGCGGCGAGGCATGAGCTGATTTGACGGCGGCTCGCGGGCGGCGCGGCGCGAAAAAATATGTCGCGCGCACGGGCGACATCGCACCCACGTTGGTCGGCGGGTCTAAAAAGCACGGCGGTGCGGATCTCGGTCGAACCCGAGCCAAGAAACAAGGGGCGACTCTCCGTTGCCTGCGGCGCTCGCGAATCGGTTTCGTCGACCGCGGCTCAGTCAACGGACTCAGCCAAACGCTGCGGTCGAGTGTCGGGCCATGGCGTACGGCTGTGCCGCGCCGCGACGGAAAAACGCGGCATGGCGGTAAGCGCCAGCCCGACTTTGATCCATTTCTGTGATCACGCCAACCGCCGGAGGACGCGCACGCGCTCGCGGCCTTCGCGGCCGGTGAAGGACACGTCCGGCACGTAGTCGTCCACGATTGCGTAGCCATCTGCAAAGAGCGCGGTCAGGGCGATGACGCTGAAAGGGAAGGGTGGACCCTCCTCTCCTGGATCAAGATCGGGATTGATGAACCACACGCCGATCAGCAAACCGCCGGGGCGCAGCGTGAGGTCGATGCCGCGCCGGTAGCTGGCGCGCAGCGACGGATGCAGGCCGCTCATGCAGGTGTGCTCCAGAACGACGTCGAAGCCCCCGCGCAGTTCTGCCGCCGGATTGAACACATCTCCGACGATAATGTGGTCCGCGAGGAGCGGATACAGCGCGCGGGCGGCGGCCACCCCCGTCGGGGCGATATCCAGGCCTGTCGCATCCAAGCCGTGTTGCACCGCGAGTGATACCTCGTGCCCGTGACCGCAGCCCGGGACCAAGGCGCGACCCTGCACGGGATGACGCTCCAAGTATTGTGAGAGGGGCGGCGAGGGCGCGCCGCGATCCCAGAACACTTCCCCGGTTTGATATTTTTCTTCCCAGTTCATAAGTGATAAGCCGCTACCCCGCGGCTCGCATTGGCTCGGTGGGCGTAGCCGCGAGTGCGAGCGAGCAGACTGCGAACGACTTGCTCCGAAACCACTCGCTCACGCTCGCAGCGACATCGAATTGAGGAGGCGACAAACAGCTGCTCCGTTCTTTATTTCGGCTTCGGCGGGTTGATCATGATGTGGGCGCGATGGGTGCCCGCGTCCATGATCCAAGGGCCGCCCGGGGTGGCGGGGGCGAGGGGAATGCCGGTTGTGTCGGGGGTGGCATACGGAATGTAGACGACGTAGCGCGTGTAGAGTTCGGTCACTTCGCCGGTCGCGGCGTCGTGCGTGCCGGTGGTGACATTGAGGACGCCCCGGTCCGGCATCTTCAAGTTGCCTGACTTCACGTCCTCCTCGCGGATCTTGGTGATTTCGACGGCTTTTTTTCCTTGGGCCGCCAGCTCGCGGCCGCGGGCCATGAACGGCTCCAAATCCTTGTGATAACAGGAGACGTTGAAGCCGTTTTGTTTCGGATCATCGGCGAGGCAGATGAGATTGTTTGTGCCCAGGCGGAGCGTCGCCAGTGCGCCGCTGGAGTCGTAGCCGAGGACGGTGGCCGCGTCTTGTTGCGCCTTGGGCGCGGCGAGGACGGCCGTTTTGATCTGCCATTCGGCCGAGGGGATTTCGGCGGCGGAGACGGATAGGAGGGACGCGATGAGCAGGAGGGTATGGCGAGGTTTCATGGGGATGGGATCGATGGTTTTCGGCGGCGCTTAAACGTTGGGCACGGCGGTGAGGGTGGTGCGTGCTTCGCTGCACAGAACAGTCCGGGTCTGCGCGCGAGTCCATGCGGAACGGTTTAGAGACGACGATTATTGGCGCGAGCTCAGCGAGGACCTTTGGCGGGATCGTCGCAAGCTAGCGCCGGGTGGCTGGCGGCAAGGCCGCCCCACGCGGACGTGCGGCGAAGATTTTCTTCAAACGACCTCAGGTCATCTGCAATCCGCGCATCGTGCCGGTCGCGGAGGCAAACTTATCGGTTTCAATCCCCATCCGCTGGAGCATGGAGACGAAAAGATTCGGCAGCGGGTAATTGTGCTCTTTGTCGAAGCCGAGGTGTTGACCGTGGCGGAAACCGCCGCCGGCGAACAGCGTCGGCAGGTTCGTCGTCACGTGGGTGTTGGCGTTGCCGAGATTGGACCCGTAAAGAATCATCGTGCGGTCGAGGAGCGGTTCGCCGTCTTCCTGGATCGATTTCAGCTCGGTGAAGAGTTGGGCGAGGAGTTTCATATGCCACTCGTCGACGGTTTTGAGTTGGCTGAGTTTCGCCTCGGATTTTCCGTGGTGCGAGAGGTTGTGGTAGCCGTCGCTCAGTTTATGGTCGCCGAATTCGATCGCGGGCGAGCTGACGCTGTCGAGCAGGAGCGAGATCGAGCGGGTCGAGTCGGTTTCAAACGCGAGGCGCGCCATGTCATACATGAGCTTCACCTTTTCCATGTAGGCTTTCGGGCTGGCGGGATCGAGCGGCTCGGGAACGTGAACGACGGGGCGCGGAGTGTGTTCCCACGCGCGGGACATCTGCATGCGCTGCTCGAGGTCGCGCACGCTGGTGAAATATTGGTCGAGCCGATCACGGTCGCGCGCGGTCACGCCGCGTTGGAGGTCTTTCGCCTGGCTGCCGACGGCGTCGAGGATGCTCTGCCCGCGTTCAAGTTTGTTTAGCTGCGCGGCGACTTCGGCCGGAGAACCTTGCACGAACATCCGGCGAAACACGTCCGATGGTTTTTCCTCGCACGGGATGATGGCGCCCGAAGCCGTCCACGAGAGACTGCGCTGACCCTGCTGGACATTTACCCCGAGAGTGAGCGACGGGAAACGCGTTTCGTGGCCGATGCGTTCCGCGATGTATTGATCGAGGGAGATGGTATTGCGGAAACCGCCACTGCCGGGATGCGGCGCCGCAGTGAGGAAGCATACGTCGGCTGGATGACCGGCGTCCACGTCGGGATGTGACACGCCGCTGAACACCGTAAAATCGTCGCGATGGTGCGCGAGGTGTTGGAGGTAGGGCGAGAGCGCGTAGCCGCGGCCGGTCTGAGTGGGGAAAAACTGATCGGGGAGCAGGCCGAGGTTATTGCAGATGGCGAGCAGGCGGCGCGGCTTTTTCGCGGCCGCGGCGGAGGCGGCGCGAGAAAAGGTGGGCAACACCGAGTCGAGCAACGGGAGCGAAAGGACGATGCCGGTGCTCCGCAGAAACTGCCGGCGGGAGAGGGTGGGGCGGCTTGCGATAAACGCGGAGCGGCGGGGCGAGGGTGAGTGCATGGCGGCGTGTGGATTGTGGGGGGAGCCTGCTGGCGGGCGATGGTTGGAGAGATGGGCGGATGTCCGAGGATCGCTTGCTACCGGTTATTTGTTTAGGAAAAGCGGGCTCTGCACAACCTCGCGCACGAGGCTCCGCAGACCATAGTTTTGGGCGCGGGTGCGTTGGAGGATGGCTTCGATTTCGCCGCGGTCACCGAACCGCACCGGTGAGCCCGTGGCAAAAATCAGCAGTTGGCGGGCGAGGTTACGCGCGAGCAGCGCGTCTTCTGCGCGCACGAGGCGCTTGAAATCGCGGATGTCCTGAAACGGCCGGCCGTCGGGCAGCTCGCCGGTTGCATCCACCGGCAGACTGAGCTGAAACGCGAAGGGGTGCCCGTTCTTGCCGAGGCCCTTGAGCGCGGGCTTGGTTTCGTCGGCGCCACGATAGCGATCACGCCACGCGCCCATCACATCGAAACTTTCGAGGGCGAAGCCGGGCGGGTCCATCTTGCGGTGACACGCGGCGCAGCTCGCGTCTTCGCGGTGTTTGGAGAGTTGCTCGCGAATCGTCACGGCCCCGCGGATGTCGGGCTCGACGGCGGCGACGGGCGGCGGCGGCGGGATATCGATTCCGAGGATACGTTCCATGATCCACTTTCCGCGGAGCACGGGCGAGGTGGTCGTGCCGTTGGCCGTGATTTTGAGCACGCTGGCCTGGGTCATGAGGCCGCCGCGCGGACTGTCGGCTGCGAGCAACACGCGGCGCATGGCGACGCCCTTCACTCCCGGGATGCCGTAATGGACGGCGAGACGTTCGTTGACGTAGGTGAAGTCGGAATCGACGACGGTGCGTGCGGGCAAGTCGCGGCGCAGCATCTCGGCGAAGTAAAGTTGCGTCTCCAACAGGGCGGCCTCGGCGAGCGCGTCGTCGAGGTAGTAGTCGTTGTAGAGAGTGGTGGAGGGCGTGGAATCCTCCATTTTTCGGAGGTCGAGCCAGTAATCGAGAAACGCTTCCTGGAAACGCTGCGCCTTCGGGTCGGCGAGCAGGCGCTCGGTTTCAGCGCGAAGCACAGCGGGTTTGCGGAGGGTGCCCTGCGAGGCGTGGGCGCGCAGCGCATCGTCGGGCGGCGAGTTCCACAGCAAAAGCGCCAAGCGAGTGGCGAGGGCGTAGTCGTCGAGGCGGCCCAGTTTTTCATCGAGAAACACGAAGCCCGGCGACGCGAGCACGGCGGTGTAGCCGGCGAGCATCGACTCGGCGAAGCTCAGACCAGCCGCGCGGCGCTCGTGGACGAGGGTGAGGAACCGCTGCACGTCGGCATCCGCGATCGGTCGGCGATAGGCGCGTTGGACGAAGGCGCGCATCAAGCGCGCCGCGTCTTGTTGCGGATTTTTCGAGACGACATCGACGGTGACGTCGTGGAGCGCGGCGACCCGGCGGCCGGCGTTGCGGCCCTCCTCGGGCTTATCTTTGTGATCAACCACGGACAGGGAAACGCCGGGCGCGCCGCTCTGCGCCTTCGCGAGTGGGAGATCGCCGAAAAGGAGCCGGTAGCCCGCGGTCGAGTGCTCGTCGGAGAGCGGGCCGGCGATTTCCATCCAGCGAAACGCCACGCTGGGCGCGCCGTCGGGCGTCATCAGTGGGTTCACGAAACCTGCTCCTGGATTGGGCCGCGATCGGTAGAATCGTGAAGCGTCGGGCACGAGCGTCTCGTTGGCGTTGAGCCAGACCTCGCCGATGTCGTGAATGGCGGGCTCGGGTGTGAGATCGAATGAGCCGACGCGACGATTGAGGAGACCGTTGCGGGTGTAGACGGTGATGGGTTCGTCCCGGCGGCCGGGTTGCGGATGATCGTAGTCGCCGACGCGCAGGTTCGGGGCCGAGGGCTTGCCGACTTTGTCTTTTTCTCCGGAGAATCTTTGTTGGATGCCGCCCGGGGGTACCCAGAGCGTGTAGCCGCTAAACGTGACCCGATACCGGCCGGCGACCGGCGCGCGGAATCCGTCCCAGCGATACGTGAATCCGGTCACGTAGTTGCTCGAGACCCACGCCATGGCCTCTTCCTCGCGGGTCTGCGGGTCGGAGAGCGGCGCACGCAGCCAGCGCACATCGGGCTGGGCGGTGGTGAGGCCGACGACGGGATAAGTCATCCGATCCGGCGAGGAGTTGAAAATGCTGCCCGTCAACTTGCTGGTGAGCGTGCGTTGATCCCGCGCGTAGTAGCGGGTGGTCGTCGTGGGTGGGCGGTCGAACGCGACCGCCATCGCCTCGCGCATCGCGTAGTCTGCGGCGCCCATGTAGCGCGTCAGATGGACGTGGGAGACGTCGAGGGCGTCGCCGATTTTGTTGAAGCGTGCGGCCTCGCCATCGTCGGGAAACTGGGCTCTCACTTGGAGCCACGGTGCCGAGAGGAGATCGCGCAGGGCGTTTTCGTATTCGTAGCCGTTGAGTCGGCGCTGGGTGGCGCGACCCTCGCGGGCGACGGTTTCTTTTTCGGCCGTTGTGAGGGTAGTGGCGAGACTCTGGAGGAAGGCCGCGAGCTCGGCGGGTGCGGGCCGATTTTTCTTTTCCTTCGGCGGCATCTCGCCGGCCTGGAGACGGTCGTGGACGTTGACCCATTGAGAAAAATTCACGCGGTCCCCGGCTTTGAAGGTGAGCGCGGTGAGGTCGAGACCGCCTTTTTTCTCCACGTCGTCGTGGCAGCTCGCGCAATATTTCGTCGTGAAGGCGGACGCGTCGAAAGCGGGTGCGGCGGAAAAAGCGGGGGTGAGAAGGGCGACGAGGGCGACGCCGGTGAGGAGCAATCGCGTAGGGCCGACGCTGGTCGTTAAGCGCTCCTGCGACCGAGATGATAACTGCGGCGGCTTGCCGTGGGGCGGCGTGCCGGCAAGCGGCAGCGCTCCGGATGAAAAAGGCGCTGCGCTCACGCGAGTTCCAGTCCCTTCATCGTGCCGGTCGAGGAGGCGAACTTGTCTGATTCCACGCCCATGCGCTGGAGCATTGAAACGTAGAGATTGGGGAGCGGGTAGTTGCGCTGTTTGTCGAACGCGAGGTGCTGACCGTGGCGGAAGCCGCCGCCGGCGAGGAGCGTCGGCAGATTGAAACAGGTGTGGGCGTTGGCGTCGCCGAAGTTGGATCCATAGAGGACCATGGTGCGGTCGAGCAGGGTGTCCTCGCCTTCGCGCACGGCCTTCAAGTCGGAAAGTAATTTAGCGAGCAGCTTCATGTGCCACTGGTCGATGGTTTGGAGCTGCGAGCGTTTCGCCTCCGATTTTCCGTGGTGAGAGAGGTTGTGGTAGCCATCCGTGATGGCGGCGTCAGCGAGGTCGATCACGGGCGTGCTGACGCTATCGAGCATGAGCGTGATCGAGCGGGTGGAGTCGGTCTCGAAGGCGAGGCGCGCCAGATCATACATGACTTTCACCTTTTCCATGTAGGCCGCGGGATTCGCCGGATCGATCGGCACGGGGGCCGAGACGACGGGCTTCGGTTTGCTTTCCCAGCCGCGCGACGCCTGCAGGCGGTGCTCGAGGTCGCGGACGCTGGTGAAATATTGGTCGAGGCGGTCACGGTCGCGGGCGGTCACGCTGCGCTGGAGTTCCTTGGCCTGGCCGGCGACGGTGTCGAGGATGCTGCGGCCGGTATCCAGTTTTCGGATCTGGGCGGCGACCTGTGCGGGCGAGCCTTGGATGAACAGTTGCTTGAAGACATCGGCGGCTTTGTCCTCGGGCGGGATGGCGGCGCCGGTGCCGGTCCAGGAGAGGCTGCGTGAGCGGGTGTTTACGCCGAGCGTGAGCGATGGAAAGCGTGTGTGGACGCCGATCTGTTCGGCGATGTGTTGGTCGAGGGAGATGGTATTGCGAAACGAACCGCTGCCGGGATGCGGCGCGGCGGTGAGGAAACAGATGTCCGCCGGGTGGCCGCCATCGACGTTCGGATGGGAGACGCCGCTGAAAACGCTGAAATCGTTGCGATGCGCCGCGAGGCCTTGGAGGTAGGGCGAGAGGGTGTAGTTGCGACCGGCGTCCTTGGGGAAAAATTGATCGGTGAGCAGGCCAAGATTATTGCAGATGCCCAGCATCCGGCGCGGCTTCGCGTTCGCTCCGGTCGGTGCGCCGCCGTTTGCAGCTCGGGCGAAGGCCGGCAGCATCGAGTCGAGGAAGGGCAACGACATGACGATGCCGGCACCGCGGAGAAATTGCCGGCGGGATACGGCGCGCTGCGTGGCGATGTGGGCAGAAGGACGGGTGGAGGGCATGGGAGGAGCCGGAGGTAGGAGCCCGCTTGCGGGCGATGGATCGAAGAGCGATGGATCAGAGAGCGAGGGATCGGAGGTAGGAGCCCGCTGGCGGGCGATGGATCGAAGAGAAGGTTGAGCCGGAGGGAGGAGCCCGCAAGCGGGCGCTTACTTATGCAGGAAGAGGTCACTTTGGACGAGTTCGTGGATGAGCGTACGCACGCCGTAGTGGCTCGCGCTCGCGCGTTGGAGGATTTTTTCGATGTGGGCGCGATCACCGAAACGCACGGGAGCACCGGTCGCATAAACGGTGAGTTGCTTGGCGAGATTGCGGGCGAGTTGGGCTTCGTCGGTGAGCAGGAGACGCTTGAATTCGCGGATGTCGGCAAACTTCCGGCCGTCGGCCATTTCGCCGCTGGGATCGACAGGGAGGGCCTGATGGAAGACGAATTTTTGGCCACCGTGGCCGAAACCTTTTTCCGGTGGCGCCCCGTCGCCCACCGCGCGGTAGCGGTCGCGCCAGCCGCCCATGACATCGAAGCTCTCCAAGGCGAAGCCGGGTGGATCGATCTTGTTATGGCACACGGCGCAGGATTCCACGTCGCGGTGTTTCTCAAGTTGCTGGCGAATGGTGGTCGTGCCGCGGATGTCCGGTTCGACGGCGGGCACACTCGGAGGGGGCGGGGCGGGCGGCTGACCGAAAATGCGCTCCAGCACCCACGCGCCGCGAATCACCGGCGAGGTCGTCGTGCCGTTGGCGGTGACTTTGAGGACGCTCGCTTGGGTCATGAGGCCGCCGCGTGGGCTGTCGACGGGGATGGTCACGCGACGAAGCGCCACGCCCTCGACGGGGGGCAGGCCGTAGTGTTGCGCGAGACGTCCGTTCACCATGACGAAATCGGACGCGACGATATTGCGCGTGGGCAAATCGGCGCGGACGAGCTCGGCGAAGAAGCTCTGCGTCTCCGCCTGCGCCGATTCGGTGAGCAGGTCGTCGAGATAGTAGTCGTCGTAGAGGGAGGAGTCCGGCGCGGTGCCCATCGTCTTTCGCAGGTCGAGCCAGTAATCGAGAAACGCATTCACGAACTGAGGCGACTTCGGACCGGTGAGCAGGCGCTCGGTTTGGGCATGGAGCACGGCGGGTTGGCGGAGTTTTCCTTGGGCGGCGAGGGAGCGCAGCTCGGCATCGGGGGCGGAGTTGGTCAGGAAAAATGCGAGGCGCGACGCGACGGCGTAGTCGTCGAGTTTGCCGGGTTTTTCCTCGAGGCAGACAAATTCCGGCGAGCACAACACCGCCGTATAGCCGGTGATCATGGCATCGGCGAAGGTGCCGCCCGATTTCAAGACGCCCGCGACCACCGGGAGAAATCGCGGCACTTCGCCCGGCGCGACGGGCCGACGATAGGCTTGTTCGAGAAAGGCCTTCAGCAAGCGCGCGGCGTCCTTGGCCGGATCGGCCGACGTGACCTCGACGGGCGCGGTGCCGGCGGTGGGTTTCTCGATCGGCTTCATCGGCAAATCCCCGAAGAGCAAACGGTGTCCGGCCGACGGCCACTCGTCGACGAGCGGGCCTTCGACTTCGAGCCAACGAAAGGCGACGCCGGGCTGGCCGTCTCTTTCCGCGAGCGGATTTTGCCAGCGGGTGGCGCCGGGCCGGGAGCGGAAGAGCCGGGACGGGTCCGGCCGGATCGTTTCGCCCGCGAGGAGCCACACGTCGAGTTCGTTGACGGCGGGCGTGGGCTGGGCGTCGAAATTTCCGAGGTGGCGGAGGAGGCGGGGCGGGGTTTCGGAGTAAATGGTGACGGGCTCGGAGCGGCGGCCAGCCGTGACATCGTCGAGGTCAGGTATCCACCACTTTACGACAGAGGGCGCCGGTACTTTGCCGTCTTTGCCGGGCACGGCTTTGCCGGGGCCGACCCACACGGAAAACGTGTTGAAACGGATTTTGTAACGGCCGGCCAGAGGGGCTTTGAACTGATTGAATTTCGGCTCGATGGGCTCGTAGTTGCTCGCGACTACACCGACGGCTTCCAAGTCGCGGTTGGCGGGGTCGGCCGCGCCGACGGTGGCCGGGGCTTTGGCGGCGCGCACGTCCGGTTGCGGTCGGTCGCCCAGCATCGGAAACGACGCGCGTTCGGGGGAAGAGTTGAAAACTGAGAATTTCATTGGCCCCATAAAACTGCGCTGCTCGCGCGCGTAGTAGCGGGTGACCTTGGGCTGCGGACGTTCGACCTGCGGGGCGATGACCTGACGCAGCGCGTAATCGGCGGCGGCGAGGTAGCGGTTCATCTGGACGTACGACATGTCGAGAGCATCGCCGACTTTGTTGAAACGAAACGCTTCCCCGTCTTCCGGGAGCGAGTCCTTCACTTGCAGCCACGGTGCGTGGAGCAGGTCGCGCAGGGCGTTTTCGTATTCGAAGCGGTTGAGACGACGTTGCGTCGCACGGCCCTCGGTGGCGACGCGGGTCTGCTCAGCGCTCACGATGGTTTTCGAAAGTCCCTGGGTGAACGCCGTCAACTCGGCGGCCTCTGGGCGCGGCTTTTTTTTCGGCGGCATTTCGCCATCGGCCACGCGATCGAAGACCCTCACCCACGTGTTGAAATTTTTCGGGTCGCCGGGCGAGAAGGTCAGGGCCGTCAGATTCAGGCCGCCCTTTTTCTCCACGTCGTCATGACAACTGGCGCAGTGTTTTTCGATGAACGATGCGGTGCCTGGTGGGGCGTGGGAGACGAGCGAGGCCGCGTGCGACCGGACCCCGCCCAACAGAAGTGCGAGGGTGGCGAAACCCCAGGCGGTGACGGCAGGAAAGGCAAGGGGGCGGGTCATTGCTGTGGTCGTGTCAGCGGGTCGGGTGTCTGGATGAGTTGTCATCTTCTTATCGGTGGCAGCGGGGCGTCAATGGGGGTTTTTTGACGGGTTTTTGATAGGGGGGTGGGGGAAGCATTCGGGTTCCTCGCCTCCTCTGCGGCGGATTCTCCCGTCTCTGCGGTGCCCTCTCCGCTTATGCGGCCCAAGCCAATCCGTTTGCATCGCAGAGACGGCACTGGAACGTAGAGAAAATCCTGCTGCGTCGCTCTTTTTGATTCACCGATCAGGTGACTCTTCCGAGACCGAAAAATGAGCGAAAATTAGCGGTTCAACTCCTGCTTTAATCCGTGTGCATCCGGGTAATCCGCGGTCAATAATTCCGACTTCCGCAACCCGTGCCCGCTGATCTTTCTGCCCCATGTTTCTCTCGTGCTTCGTTCTCCTAATCGTTCTCGCTCCGCAACGTTTGCCCGGATGGTATCGAACAATGGGGCGGTCATAAAAATTCCGGAAGGAGTGGCCTCGTCCCTGCCTCGATTCCCCTGACCCGATTCCTCTGCCCCATGGATTTCCCTGTGAGCGGCCCAGTGTGAGATCAGAGGAATGGGGTCGGAGGAATGCAGACCTGCTCCCGCCTTGATCCGTGTCTCAGCGGGTACCGGGACGGGCCCGCCCACCTTGCGATCCCGCTCGCCCGAGAATCCCAAAGCATGGGCGATGGGTATTATCCGCAGGCGGGAACTGCGACGGCCAACGCGAGAGAGAGGGGCGGGGCGGGCGAACGTTGCGCCGTTCCGGAACGAAAAGATTTCGAGCTCTACTCATTCTGAGGCACAATCGTTCCTTTGGTTCGCTCAGTTGCTCAGGGCGTAGATCTCGATGAGCACCACGCCGGCGCCGCCGTCGGTGCCGGAGACTTGGACAGTGTATCAATCCTTGCATAGGTTCATGCACATCTTTGAACCGACCGGTTTTTCCCGCCTGGAAAGTTGCCGAAGAGGGGTAGGAAAATTTTATTGGCAGGAAAATTTCCCAAACCACGGAAATTCTTCCAATCACGGGTTCTCATTTCACGTTCCGTCCTCCCCGGATCACGGCGCCTCGGATGACGCTGAATGACCAAATCAGCCTCTGAAGATTCGGTTTTTCTCAGAGAAATTTTCCTACCAGTTAAATCTTCCTGCCTCAATTTATGAAACGGCTGAGAGTCTGGCCGAAACACCGCTGGGATCAGGTTCTGCGTTACGTTCCAGTATCACCAAGAATCGGATAAAAAGCGGAAGCTGCGAAAAAGAAATCCATCGAGCGTCAATCGAACTCGTGCACGAACTTATGCAAGGATTGATAGGCACCCGCGGACAGCGTGACGAGCAAGGTGGCGTCGCTTTGGCCGGGCTCGAGGGCGAAGGCACCGGCGCGGGTGGCTGCGGCCGCGAACGCGATGGGATCAGCGGACGTTCCCCATCCGGTTTTTGCGGATACGGGCATCTGGCCTTGCACGACGACGAGCGACGGCTTGGCGAGCGTGCCACTGACGCCGAACGCATTCAGCCCCGGGCCGATGGCGCGGACGAGGAGCGTGCGGGTGTTGGACCCGGTGATGACGAGGCCGGGAATCGCCACCTGTTCACCGGAGCCGACGCGGGCGCGCGTCGAGAGATTGCGGAATCGGCCAGGCTCGGCGGCGTCCATTTCGTAAGCTTCCACGAGCGCGATGCCGGCAGGGCTGTCGAGCGCGGTGACGGGAGCGGTGTAGGCACCGGGCGGAAGCGAAACCAGCAAGGCGGTGTCGGCACTGCCGCGGGCGAGGGCGAAGGCGCCGATGCGAGCGGCGGCATTGGCGAGCGCGGTGGAATTGGCGGCGGTGCCGCTGTCCCAGCCGCGATTGGCGGCCACGATCGTGCCGTCGCTACGGCGCAAGGTGAGCTCCATGCGTCCCAGCGTCGCGGTTACACCAAACGGTGCGAGGCTGGCGCCGACGCCGCGCAGCAGGACGCGTTTCGTCGCGACGCCGTCGATGACGAAGAGGGGATGAGGGTGGCGTCGCCGGTGCCGGCGTTGGCGCGGGTGGAGAGATTGGTGAGGCGGGGAGCCGCCAGCGGTACGCGCACGATGGCGGACGGGGCACCGGGGCGAACGGAAAACGTTTGCTCAAAGGATTGGCCGTTGAAGTCGACGGTGACGAGGTAGTCGCCGTTGAAGCCGCGCCCGCGCCACGTGCCCTGGGAGTCCGTCGTGCCGTTGGCGCGCGTCCGCCACTGGTCGAGGACGAGGGACGTGTAGGCGCGGGCGTTGGGCTTCTCGGACCAGTCCGCGCGATACATGGCGGCCTTGGGTATCCAATGCGCGGTCTCCCAAAACCCTCACGTTTGAAAACCGACGACGGTTGAATGGCTGTAGAGCGCGATCAGGAAATCACGCGTGCGGGTTAGGCATCCTCGGATTGCGCGGCCAAGCTAACGGAGGCGACGCTGTGGGTGCAGGCTGGACCGATGGGCGAGCAGCGGGCGATTGGTGGTTCGCGTGAAGGGGTGGCTTTCCTGCCGCCCAACTACGGCGACTGCACGGCGGCCGGAAGCCCACCCCTCCCGAGGACACCGGGCCCCGGCGCCGCCCGCCAACCGCCCGGTGGGGCCGGTATGGGTAGGTTATAATTTCTGCCAAAAAAACTCCGTTTTGCATGGGGAGTGTTACGTCATTCGGGACACTTTTTTTCCGGGTTTTTTGACAAGGGACGGGACGGAGGGTAACGAGGGTGACGGGCGTAAACGAGGGCTGGAGTCTTGAGGGATTTGTCGCAAGATCAGCCCAATGAAATTCGGAATCTGTAATGAAATTTTTCAGAATTGGGCGCTGGAAGACGCGATGAGCTACGCCAAAAAAACGGGCTACGACTGCATCGAGATTGCGCCGTTTACGCTTCTGCCGGGCGCGTCGGGAAAATACGTCACGGCGATTTCCGCGTCCGAACGGCGGACGATCCGCGACACGGCGGCGCGCGTCGGGATTGAAATTTCCGGCATCCACTGGGTGCTCGTCCAGGCGGATGGCATGTATCTCACGCATCCCGACGCGGCGGTGCGGGGGCGCACGGCTGACTACTTTGTCGCGCTGGCGGATTTTTGCGGGGACCTCGGAGGCAAGACGATCGTCGTCGGCTCGCCCAAGCAGCGCAATGTGATGGACGGGGTGAGCCCCGCGCAGGCGTGGGACTGGGCGACGCAGGTGTTTCGTCCGGCGGTGGAGCGGGCGGCCGAGCGCGGAGTGACCATTTGCTTTGAGCCGCTGGCGCCGGTGGAGACGAATTTTATCAACACGGCGGCGGAGGGGATCGTGTTCGCGCAACAGTTTCGCAGTCCGGCGATGAGTGTGATCCTCGATGTGAAAGCGATGT